>MDTG01426475.1_pt1 | contig 13959 bp, 15 predicted proteins | sample 811421 | NCBI WGS metagenome assembly MDTG01 (sample SAMN05326645, study PRJNA326480) | marine metagenome | isolation source: seawater | place: Pacific Ocean: South East | collected 2011 | reverse complement strand
TCTTATGATCATAGAATTATTGATGGAAAAGAATCAGTTTCTTTTTTAAAAATGATTAAAGAAAATTTAGAAGATCCAAGAAGATTATTTTTAGAAATTTAGATGATAGAAAAATTTCAAGCAGTAGTAATTGGTGGAGGACCAGGAGGGTATGTTTGTGCTATCAGATTAGCTCAGTTGGGATTAAAAACAGCATGCATTGAATCAAGAGGATCTTTGGGGGGAACTTGTTTAAATGTTGGCTGTATACCCTCAAAAAGTTTATTAAATTTATCTGAAGAATTTAATAAAGTAAAAGATCTATCTAATAAAGGGATCGAAGTAGGTGATGTTAAACTAAATCTTAATAAGATGATGAAAAGTAAAGACAAAGCTGTAACAGTTCTTACCAAAGGAGTTGAGTTTCTATTGAAAAAAAATAAAGTTTCATATTTCAAAGGTGTTGGAAGCTTTAAATCAAAAAATGAGATTTCAATAAAAGGATCTGACAATAAAGAGTTAATTATTAATGCAGATAAGATTGTAATAGCAACTGGGTCAGTGCCAGTTTCTCTTCCTGGGGTTGAGTTTGATGAAAAAACTATTTTATCTTCAACCGGAGCTCTTAAAATTGAAAAAGTTCCAAAAAAAATGGTTGTAGTTGGAGGAGGATATATTGGCTTAGAAATGGGATCTGTGTGGTCTAGACTTGGTGCTGAAGTTCATGTTGTAGAATTTTTAGAAAACATAACCCCCGGTATGGATAAAGAAATTTCTCAAGAATTTATGAAAATCTTAAAAAAACAAGGTATAAAATTTCACATGCAGCATAAAGTTGAAACAATAAAAAAAAACAATTCTGGAGCAACAATTACTACTATTGATAAAGATGGGAATAAAATTAATTTTGACTGTGATGTAGTTTTAATTTCAGTTGGTAGAAAAGCTAATACTAAAGGATTAAATTTAGAAAAAATTGGAGTTCAGCTTGATGAAAGAAAGAGAATTAAGACTGACAAAAATTTTAAAACGAGTCAAAACAATATTTATGCAATTGGTGATGTAATAATTGGTCCAATGTTAGCTCACAAAGCAGAGGATGAAGGTATTGCAGTTGCAGAAAATATTGTTGGTCAATCAGGTCATGTTAATTACGATACAATACCAGGAGTAATTTATACTACTCCAGAAGTAGCTTCTATTGGAAAAACTGAGGAGCAATTAAAAGAAATGAAAATTGATTATAAAATTGGAAAATTTTCTCTTATGGCAAATTCAAGAGCAAAGGCCATTGATGAGACAGATGGATTTGTAAAAATTTTAGCCAATGCAAAAGATGATAAAATTTTAGGAGCTCATTTAATTGGACTTCATGCTGGAGAATTGATAGCAGAAATTGGTGTTGCAATGGAATTTGGTGCAAGCGCAGAAGATATAGCTAGAACTTGTCATGCACATCCCACATTTTCAGAGGCAATTAAAGAAGCAGCATTATCAGTTGATAAAAGAGCGATACACTCTTAAGAGCTTCAGGTTTTTTGATTAAAAATTTATTATGAGCTATATACTTTTTTTAGGATATAAAAAAAAAAAAACTAAAATTATAGATTTTCTTAAAAAGAAAAAATTTAAAGTTATTGAATTAGGCAATAGAAAAATAACCCAATCAATTATAAAAAAAAATTTTACTTTAATAGTAAGTTTTGGATATAAAAATATTATTAATAAATCCATAATAAGTAAACTCAATAGACCAATAGTAAATTTACATATGTCGTTCTTACCATATAATGGAGGTGCACACCCAAATTTTTGGTCATTTATTGAAAATACTCCCAAAGGAATAACTATTCATGAAATTAACAACAATATTGATGCAGGACCGATAATAATAAGAAAGAAAGTTTCTTTCCCAAATTTAAAAAAACAAACATTGAAGTCTACCTATAATATCTTATTTAAGGAAATTGAAAATTTGTTTATTAAAAAGTTCAATCTTATATTAAAAAAAAAGTATAAAAAAAAATATATTAAAAATAAAGGAACCATTCATTACAAAAAAGATTTTCCAAAGAAAATTAATAATTGGAAAATTAAAATTAATGATTTGAAACAAATTCTTTAAATATTGGAAAACCTTTTTTAATATTTTTTCTTGATTTTTTACCTATAATTTTAAAGTAATTTGATGCACATAAGCCTATTTTAGGTCTGTAAGTTTCAATATTTCCAGCTTTAAAAGTTTCATTAATTTTTATATTTTTTGAAGCAAATATTGATCTTCTCAGTTTAAACATGTTACCATTTTTTAATTGATTTTTTTTTGGTTTAATTGAAAGATCTTTGATAACTTGATTTAATAATTTTAATTTTTCTGGTGTTATGGAAAAATCAGAGTCTGTGGTTTTTTTATTATCTAAATTAAAATGTTTTTCAATAGCAACAACTCCATAAGCGCACGATGCTATAGAAGAGTAGATATCATTAGTGTGATCAGATAATCCAATTTTGTAGTTTTTAAAAATCTTTTTTAACTCAATAATTCTACCTAGATTTGTATCTTTTAAATTTGTTGGATAATTTGAAACACAATGAAGTATTATTATTTTGTTGTGAAATTTTTTTATTGTTTTAATAGCATTTTGAATTTCTTTTATAGAAGACATACCAGTTGAGATAATTATTGGTTTTTTTTTAGAAGCTATATAGTTAATTAATTTTAAATCTGTAATTTCAAATGAAGCTAGCTTATAAATTTTGACATTATATTTTTCAAGTAAGTCTACACCCCTCTTACTAAAAGGACTGCTAAAAAGAATTTTTTTGTATTTTTTTGCAATATCAAAAGCTGCCTTGTGCCAAGCAAAAGGTGTGTGTGCTTTTTTATATAAATCCCAAAGATATTTACCTTTCCATAACCCTTTATTAATTTTAAATTTTTTATTTTTTGTATTAAGCGTGATATCTACTGGCTCATAGGTTTGTATTTTGACTAAATCAGCCCCATTTTTAAAAGCTGAATCTACTAGTTTTAGAAACCTATTTTTATTTTGATTATGGTTACCTGAAATTTCAGCTATCAATAAAGGCTTTTTATAGTTGAATAGCGACATGATTAAGCTTCATTTTGAAATTAATGTTAGTTTTTTTAAATGATGATATTAATCATATATGAAAAAAAATTATAATAAAATAATAAATCAAATACAAAAAATTAGATCAAAGAATAACGTTAATTGGATGGATATATTGAGGCTAGCTTTTAAACTAGACCCTAAAGAGGCATCGAAGATTATGAAAAAAATTAATTATGATGATAAAAAAATTGCAAATTTATTGTCAAAACTTAGTAAGTGAAATAAAGCATCTTTTAAAATTTAATAAATAATTTAAGTAAAGAAATGAATCCTAAAAAAATAGTTATTGGAACAGCCAATTTTGGAAATAAATACAGCTTAAAAGGCATTAAAGGATTAAGAACAAACGAAGTTGAAAAAATTTTAAATTTTGCTTACAAAAAAAAAATTAGAAATATAGACACAGCCCAAGTTTATGGAAATTCAGAATTAATTTTAGGTAAAATTGGAATAAAAAAATGGAATGTATCGACAAAAATACAAATAAAAAAAAAATATAAAAGTTATTCTAGTTATATATTATCATCTGTTAGTAAATCATTAGCTAATTTAAAAATAGATAAATTAGAAAATCTTTTAATACATAGTGAATTAAATAAGTTTAATAAAAAAGAAACTATTGAAATAATTAAAACTTTGAAAGAATTAAAAAAAAATAAGATTATCAAAAATTTTGGTTGTTCCATTTATTCTCCAAATGATTTGTATTTATCTACAAAATTTAACAATATTGATATTATACAAGCGCCAGTAAATATTTTTGATAGAAGATTTTTAAATAAAGACACCATGTCTTATCTAAAAGAAAAAAATATAAAATTACAAATTAGATCGATTTTTTTAAGAGGATTATTATTATATGATTATAAAAAACTTCCAAAAAAATTTCATTATTGGAAAAATGATTTTAAAAGATATCAGATGTTTTTAAAAAGAATGAAGTTAAATAAAATAATAGGAGCCTTAAGTATCTTAAATAAAATTAATTATGAAAGTGTAGTAATAGGGTTTGATAGTTATCATGAGCTAAAAGAGGTTTTCAAAAATGTACCTAATAATAATTTAATAATTCCAGAATTTAATATAAAAAAAAGAAATCAGATAATTGATCCAAGAAAATGGTAAAAGAAAAAGATAAAATTACAGCTATAATCCAGGCTAGATTAAACTCTAGTAGATTCAAAAATAAAATTTTAAAAAAAATTAATGGTAAAGAAATAATTAAAATTCTTATTGAAAGATTAAAAAAATCAAAGGAAATAAATGATATAATAGTAGCTATACCTAATACAAGATCCAATAATGGTTTAGAAATTTTTTTAAAGAAAAATAATATAAATTCATTTAGAGGTAGTGAAAAAAATGTTCTGAAAAGATACTTGGATTGTTGTAGAAAGCATAAAATTAGTAAGTTAGTAAGAATAACTTCTGACTGTCCATTAATTGATCCTAAAATATTAGATAAAATGGCAAGAGAATTTAAAGAGAATAATTTTGATTATTTATCCAATATTCAAGAAAGAACATTTCCAGATGGAATGGATATAGAATTTTTAAAAGTAGACGCATTAGAAAAAGTTTATAAGAATGTAATTTATGACTATGACAAAGAACATGTAACCCCTTATGTCTTAAGAAGTAATATTTTTAAGAAAAAAAATTATACCTATAAAAAAGATTATTCTAAAATTAGAATTACCTTAGATTATCCTAATGATCTAAAAATTTTGAAAAAAATTGTTGGGCATTTTAAAAATTTAAACTTTGGAACTGATAAAATTATTAAAGTTTATAATAATTTAAATATTAAAAACACAATTAGAAAAAAAAATTTAGAAATTAATTGGACAATGGCACAAAAGAATATTGCTGGTGGAAATATGCTTTTATCAAAAAGACCAGAGCAATATTTGCCAGAAATTTGGCCTTCACATTATAAAAAGTCATATGGCTGTAAAATTATATCATCAGATAAAAAAATTTATTATGACCTTGGCCTTATGGGAGTTGGTACTAACATTTTGGGTTATTCCAATAAAATCATTGATAATGCAGTAACAAACCGGCTACAAAAAGGAAATATGTCCTCTCTAAATTGTGAAGAGGAAGTTTTATTAGCTATTAAATTGAAAGAGATTCATAATTGGGATGGTAAAGTAAAATTTGCTCGTAGTGGAGGAGAAGCTAATGCTATTGCAGTTAGACTTGCGAGAGCATATTCAGGCAAATACAAGGTTGCTTTTTGTGGTTATCATGGTTGGCATGATTGGTACTTAGCTACAAATTTAAAAAATTCAAAAAATCTTAACAAACACTTAATTGACAACTTAAAAATTTCTGGAGTCCCAAAAAATTTAAAGGATAGTATTTTTCCTTTTAAATATAATGATATTAACTCATTTTATGAAGTATTTAAGAAAAACCCAGATATTGGAATTATTAAAATGGAAGTTCTAAGAAATGAAAATCCTAAAAATCAATTTTTGAAAAAAATAAGAAAGTTTGCTACTAAAAATAAAATTGTTTTAATTTTTGATGAATGCACAACTGGTTTCAGACAAACATATGGAGGAATATATAAAATTTTTAATGTTGAGCCAGATATATTAATTTTAGGGAAAGCATTGGGTAATGGTTATGCTATAACTGCAGTTTTAGGTAAAAATGAAATTATGGAGAAAGAAAAGGAGACCTTTATTAGTAGTACTTTTTGGACTGAAAGTATTGGCCCAACAGCTGCGCTTAAAACCTTAGAATTAATGAAAAAACAAAAATCATGGATAAAAATTACAAAAATTGGAAGACAAATTATTAAAAACTGGGAAAAAATTGCTAAAAAAAATTCAATTAAAATAAAAATCAAAGGTATTCCTGCTTTATGTTCTTTTGAATTTGTGAGTAAAAATAATGATTTATATAAAAATTTAATTACTCAAGAAATGCTTAAAAAAGGATATCTAGCTAGCAATGTTATTTATGTAAGTACGTCACATAAGATGAATATACTTAAAAGATATTATAAAATTCTTAATGATATTTTTAAAGTTATTTCAAAGTGTGAAAAAGGTGCTGATATACACATTTATTTAAATAATAAAGTTTCTCAGAAAAAATTTTCAAGATTGAATTAAGATTATTTTATTCCTTTAGGGGTATAAAAAATTCTTTTCTTCGCATCGTCAAGATTTTTATTAGGTGTAATAAATCTATCCCCTGTCTTAATTTTATTTATTATGTTTTTACCTTTAATATCGATAACCTCTTCAATTATTAAAGAACCTGATTTGCAAGCAACAACAATCCATTTATCAGTTTTTCTATAAATTAGCCCATATTCATACGGATGTGATCCCCTTTCAGATTTTGTGAAATTCACAGACTTAATTCTTACTATTTTACCATTAAGTAAAGTAGAAGATCCAATGTAAGGATCATCAAAAGCACAAATAAAATAAAATAATTCAATTATATCATTACTCCAGTCAATCCAAGCATTATCTGCACTTGAAAGTCTTGGTTTGTAAGAAGATAGATAAGAAGGTTGTTTGGTTAGGTTAAAATTTTTATTCTTAATTAATTCATCTAAGAACTTATTTAAAAAAGTTTTTTCTTTTTCAATTTGATAATTATGAAACTCTATTGGTTTTTTTAAATGATAAGGAAAAAGAAATTCTTCACACATTAATATTTCACCATTGTCTATTTTCTTATCATTGATCAAATGGAGTAAGCAGATTCCAAATTTGTCCTGATTTAAAATACGCCAACTGAAACCACCCCCACCTCTATCATATGGAAGCCTTGTATTATGACTATTAATTATTCTTTTTTTAAATACATTTTTTATTAAATCATTTGAGAATATCCATGGAGAACCAAAAGAAATAAAAATAGTGTTCTTATTTGAACCTATAATTTTCTGAATATTCTTAGAATTTAAATTATCTAATTTATTAAAACTACTGTTTTTTTTGAGTAAAGTTTGTAAATCTGTGTTTTTTTCAATTTTTTCATTTACATGTCTGGATGATACAATGCTTATACATTCAAGACCTTTTTTTTTAACTTGTTTAGCAAAATGGTTGATTAGCGTTCCACCTCCTATTAAAACAAATTTATCTATTTTACCAAAATTCATAATTAAATATTTAAGTTTTTATTACCTATTTAAATGAAAAAAACATTTAATATTAAGCTTAAAGAGTTAAATCAAAAGCTTATTTGAGTTGATTATATTAATTGAAAAAATTTATTGCAAGTGTATATTCTTATAAACTGTATCGTGCAAACTCCTTAATAAATTAATTTAATCTATAATTAAAATGAAAAAATGTACAAAATGTTTATTACCTGAGACTCATGAAACAATAAATTTTGACTCTGATGGAACTTGTAATATTTGTATTCAACAATCAGATAAAAAAGAAAAAATTGATTGGAATACTCAAAAAGAAGAGCTTAATAAATTAATATCTAAACATAAAGGAAAATATGAATATGACTGCATAATTCCATTTAGTGGTGGTAAAGACAGCACTTGGACTTTGTATTATTTGATTAAAGAATTTAATTTAAATCCTCTAGTAGTAAGGTTTGACCATGGATTTTTAAGACAAAATTTAGAAAAAAATGTAAAAAAAGTTTCTAGAGCACTTGGCTTTGATATGATAAATTTTACTCCTAATTGGAAAGTTGTTCAAAAGGTAATGTTGAAATCTTTCCTGGATAAAGGTGATTTTTGTTGGCACTGTCACACTGGAATTTTTTCATATCCTATGTGGGTCGCAATTGAAAAAAAGGTTCCGTTGGTTTTTTGGGGAGAGAAATCAGCAGAGTATACTGCCTATTATTCATTTGATGATAATGAAGAGGTAAATGAGGAGAGATTTAACAGATATATTAATTTAGGAATAACCTCGGAGGATATGTTTTTAAGATTAGGTGGTGAAATACCACTAAATCAATTAAAAGCCTTCACGTACCCAAATCTTGAAGATTTAAAGAAATTAAATTTTAAATCTGTATGTTTAGGATCTTACATACCGTGGAATCCAAAAAAACAATCACAAATTATAATGAAAGAGCTTGGGTGGCAAGGAGATGAGGTAGAAAACGTGCCTCCAGAATATAATTATGAAAAAATTGAGTGCTACATGCAAGGTGTTAGAGATTATATAAAATATATAAAACGAGGTTACTCTAGGCCATCTCACTTATCAGCAATTGATTTAAGGGATAAGGATATTTCAATTGAAAAAGCGAAAGAAAACATAGAACTATACGAAGGCAAAAAACCCCCAAGCTTAGATATTTTCTTAGATTTTATAGGATTAAAAGAAAGTGAGTTTTATGAAGTTTTAAAAACTCATGAAATTTCACCACATAAGTTTAATTTAAAAAACATTGATAATGGGAAAAAACTACATGACTTTGAGAAATGGGAAACATCCGGAAAAATGGAAAGAAAAGAGGCATTAAAGATTTTAGAAAATTGGAAAACAAATAGTTAAATGCTAAAAAAAAGAATTATACCAAAATTCTTATTTAAATTTCAAAACATTAATGAAAAATTATTACCTACATTTGTAATTTCTAAAAAATTTACTGATTTAAAAACAGTAGGAAGCATAATTCCACAAGCTAAAATTTATGAAGCACAATTAGCTGATGAGTTAATGATTTTGAATATTATAGATAAAAAAAGCTCAAAAGATGTTGAATTTTTGGGTTTTTTAAAAAAATTTTCTGAACAAATATTTATGCCTTTGACAGTAGGAGGTGGAGTTAAAACATTAGAATGTTTTAAAATTTTACTTAAAAATGGTGCTGATAAAATTTTTATAAATAGTGAAGCAATTAATAATCCTGATCTAATTAAATCAGCTTCTAAAAAATTTGGTTCACAATGTGTTGTAGTAGGAATAGATTTTAAGCAAGTCGAAAAAGATAAATTTCAAGTTTTTTCTAAAAGTGGAAAAATAAATACAAATTTAGATTTATTTGATTGGGTAAAAAAATGTGAAGATTTAGGAGCAGGAGAAATTGTAGTGACTGATATTGAAAGAGATGGAAGCAATAATGGACTTAATATTGATATAGCAAAAAAACTTTCAGGATTTTTAAATATTCCACTTATATTTGCAGGCGGATGTGGTTTGGCATCTCATTTTGTAGAGGGTTTTAAAAACACGAATATAGATGCAATTTCAGCAGCAACCTTTTTTGCTAATAGAGATCAAAATATTTTTCAACTAAGATCACAAATTTTAAATTCTGGGATAAATTTAAGACAAAAATGAGTAATAAAAAAATCAATATTATTGATACAGGTTTGGGAAATATAAATTCAATTTCAAAATGTGTTCAATTTTTAAATTATGATTTTCAAATTGTAAATAATCCCTCATTATTAGAAGAAGATTGTAAAATAGTTTTTCCAGGCGTTGGCAGTTTTAGTCATGCAATGAAAGTTTTAGACTCTGATGGTTGGACAAAATCTTTGAGACAAGAAGTTATCGAAAAAAAAAAGTTATTTTTAGGGATATGTTTGGGTATGCAATTAATGGCAACTAAAGGATATGAAAATGATGAGGAAAGTAATGGTTTAAATTTTATAAATGCCAAAGTTGTTAATTTAAAAGACCTTGGTTGTAAAAAAAAAATTCCCCATACAGGATGGAATGGCATTAATTCAAAAAATAAAAATGATATATTGAATAATATTTCAAGTTTATCAGACTTTTATTTTAATCACAGTTGTGCAGTCGTTCCTGAAAATGAAAATATAATAGTATCTACCACATTTCATGAAATTGAATTTGTATCAATAGTGAACTACAATAATATTTATGGAATGCAATTTCATCCAGAAAAAAGTGGAGATGCTGGAAAAAAATTACTTAAAAATTTTTTAGCTCTTTGAAGATATATTTATGAAAAAAAAATTAATTTCTTATGGAAGGCAATTCATTGATAATAGCGATAAAAAGTTAGTACAAAAAGCATTGTCGAATGATTTAATTACAACTGGTCCCTATGTTAAAAAATTTGAAAATGAATTAAATCGATATCTTAAATGCAAATATAGTTATTCATGTAGCAGTGGTACAGCAGCGATCCATTTAGCAATGCTGTCATTAAATTTAAAAGAAAAAGATGTTGTTCTTATGCCAGCAATTAATTTTATTGCATCTTACAACGTTGCAAAAAGCATGCAGTTGAAGGTTTATCTTGTAGATGTCGATCAATATACTGGCCAAATAACTCCAAACAGTGTCATAGAGTGTATTAAAAGAAACAAGCTGAAAAGAATTAAAGTTTTAATATCAATGTATCAAGGAGGTTTTCCAGAATATTCTAAAAAATTTTATGATTTAAAAAAAAAATATAATTTTTTTATAATAGAAGATGCATGTCATGCATTAGGTTCAGAATACAAATACAAAGATAAATTTTATAAAATTGGCTCATGCAAACATTCTGACATTTGTACTTTTTCATTACATCCATTGAAGACTATTACGTCTGGAGAGGGTGGTATTGTAACAACTAATAATCTAGAAATTGCTAAAAATATAAAATTATTTAGAAGCCATGGAATCTTAAGAGATAAAAAAAAATACTGGAAATACGATGTAATTAGAAATGGTTTTAATTATCGTCTTTCAGATATTAATTGTGCTTTAGGATTGTCACAATTAAAAAAAAATTAACTTTTTTTTAAAAAGTAGAAAAAAAATTTATGAAAAATATTTGATTGAATTAAAAAATTATAACCTAAATTTATCAATGCCTAATTACTCAAAAAATATAAAACCATCCTTCCATTTATTTTTAATAAATATTGTTTTTACTAAGTTAAAAAAAAACAAAGATCATTTCATCAAGTATCTAAATAAACACAATATTATGCCTCAATTCCATTATATACCAATTTATAAATTCAAGATTTGCAAAGAAAAAAATGTTAAATTACCAGGTTCTGAAAAGTATTTTAAAAACTCCGTGAGCATTCCTATTTATGTAAATTTAAAAAACAAAGATCAAGAAAAAGTTTTTAAAGTAATTAAAAACTATTTTAATTAATATTGCCTTTATTTTTTAAATTTTTAAAACTAAAAATAATTAGCTCTTTTCTTTTGATCAAGTATTATTTTTTTTAACTCTTTAATGTTTAAATAATTTTCATTTTCTTTACTATTGTAAGAAAAAGGTTTTGTAATTTTTTTTGCAGAAAATCTTTTCATGTACTGCGATGTGTTTTTTCCAGGCGGTAAAATAATATAAAATTTATTAGATTCTATTGTATTGTATGAATCACTTAAAGTAATCATTTCTTCATGTAGTTTTTCCCCTGGCCTAATTCCTGTTATTTTATAATCTATTTTTTTGTCAAAACATTTTAATAAATCTGTAATTTTAAAACTTGCAAGTTTTGGAACAAATATTTCACCTCCTATTGAATTTGCTAAAGATGAGATTACAAAGTTTACACCTTCTTCAAGAGTAATATTAAATCTTGTCATTTCCGGGTGAGTAATACTTAAATTTTTTTTTGCTTTCACTTGCTCAATAAATTTAGGAATAACAGATCCTCTGGACATTAAAACGTTTCCATATCTCACAATGGAAAATGTAATTTTTTCACTCCCTGTAATATTATTTGCGCTTATAAAAAGTTTATCAGAGCATAGTTTAGTTGCTCCATACAAATTAATTGGTGCAGCAGCCTTGTCAGTGGATAGAGCAATTACCTTCTTAACTTTATTTGCAATACAAGCTTCAACTAAGTTTTGAGCTCCAATTATATTTGTCTTGATAAATTCAAATGGATTATATTCAGCTGTTGGAACTTGTTTTAGCGCGGCTGCATGTACCACAAAATCTACACCATTTAATGCCATCATAAGTCTGTCTTTATCTCTTACATCACCTAAAAAAAATCTCATTTTTTCAAAATATTTTTTTTCAATTTGTTCGGACATATTAAATTGTTTTAATTCATCTCTAGAAAAAACAATTATTTTTTTTATTTTTGGAAATTTTTTTAATATTACAGAAATAAACCTAGTTCCAAATGATCCTGTTCCGCCTGTTATTAAAATAGTTTTGTTATTTAACATTTTTATTCTTTTATATTTTTAAAATAATAAATCATCAAGTATTATTCAAAAAATAAACTTATCACCCTTATTAGCTGCATAATCCAAAATACTTAGGTTAGGTATAAAGTTATTTCCAATTTGTTTGTATTCTATATCTGAATTTTCATGATATTTAAAATCTATACCATATTTATTAAAATATTCCTTTGGATGATAATCTTCAGTATTTTTTTTGACTACAAAATATTTTGCATCAAAATATTTACAAATATTAACTAATTTCTCATTACCATTTCCAGCAATATTAAGATTTGAAGATATATAAATTTTATTTTTAATATTAAAATACGATTTAAAAAAATTCATTAATTCCATATTAAGATCAAAAAGTGAATGCCATTCTTCTTTATAAATTTTTTCAAGATCATTTTGAAAATTTGAAAAATATTTTGATTTACTATAAGCCTGAGCTATAGATTGATAATGTTTTTTTTTCCAGTTTTTTGAATTGTCTATTTTAATTTGGTTAATCGGAAGTTTGATCTTGTAATGAACGGGTACAGTAAGTAAATTTTTAATATTATTCATTTTGATATTAGTTCTATTTTGAAATTTGTGTTTTGAATAATCAACATCATCTAATAATACAAAATAGTCACAACTTAAAAATCTTTCGAAGAAAGGTATCCACGGGAGATAAACAGGTTGTAAGCAGCCAACAGTAGTAGTCATTTCTTTTTTATTTTAATTGGTGAATCATTAAAAAAAATTTTTGATAAACTTTTTTTCAAACTATGTTTATGAACTGATAACAGTTTTTTTTTATTTTTTTCTTTAAGATATTTCTTCACAGCTAATCCATCTTTATCTTTAATATTTTTTTGGTATGAAATATTAATATCTTTTTTTGCAAATACCGAAATAATAGTTTTCGCTAAGAATTTTGTTGTTATAACAGCTGGTCCTGCAAAAGATATAGCACCAGATAATTCATTTCTAAAAATATATCTACAAGCAGCTCCCACATCCTCAGAAAATGTAAAAATTTGTTTTCTAGTCCCATCACTAAAAATATTTATATTCTGTCCTTTTTTAACTTGATTTATGAATTTAGGTATGAGCGAAGTTTCTTCCAAAATATATCCATATGGAGCTAAAATATTTAATGAAACGACTTTAGTTTTACTTTTTTTGTTTAAAATTTTTTTTTCTACAATATTTTTAGTTTTAAAGTAAAATTTTTGCATATTTGGTAGATTTTTTTCTCTGAGCTTTTCTTGTATCGAATGACCCCCTATATTAATGAAAAATGATAACCCATTCTTTTTTGATAAATTGAGTATTTTAATTACTGATTCATTGTTAATTTTGTTCATTTTAGTTTTATAAGCATTTGATGATTTATACGGAAGCAGTGCAGCACAGTTTATTACGGCTTGGAGCCTATATTTTTTAATTAATCTTTCAATTTTCTTTAAAAAATTTTTTTTACTAAAATCGATATTTGGAACATTTATAAAGTTTACTGAATTACTAAATAGTTTTTTTTTGTTTGATGTTCCTAAAACATAAAAACTATTTTTAATCAGGTCAGTAGAAACTCCATGTCCAACAACGCCAGAACTACCTAAAACTAGGATTCTTCTTATTTTTTGCATAAAGATTTTTACATTCTAAATTTAATTTTTTACAAATTCTTATTGCATCAGAAGTTTTGACAGCCATATGAGTAGGTAAGT
>MDTG01293372.1_pt1 | contig 13959 bp, 13 predicted proteins | sample 811421 | NCBI WGS metagenome assembly MDTG01 (sample SAMN05326645, study PRJNA326480) | marine metagenome | isolation source: seawater | place: Pacific Ocean: South East | collected 2011 | reverse complement strand
CAATCAATTACCGCTCTAATCCAAAACAATATAAAAGAAGTAGTAAAATTATTTGTAAGAAAAAATATTAGACATAATATTGAAATGAATAAGTTTGCAAAAGATAGAGAATTTGGTGATATATTTAATTTCTTTGAGATGTAAATTAGGTAAATAGCTAATGGATGCATCCATATTTTAACATCAAAATAATAACATCTTCCACCGACTATTTGGTCAAGGATCTTCTCTTTTTCGATCTTAAAATTTTCGCTTTTCACTTTTAATACTTATTTATCTTTACGCCACTCTTCTTATCAAGCGTCCTTTATAAAAACAATTAATATTCTCAATTGTCATATCCATACCTAATTGCAATGACTCTGTTGTGGCAAATGCTGTATGAGGCGTAAGAATGAAGTTTGGTTTAGACATAATTTTAAAGTATGGATGGTTTCTTGGTGGTGGTTCTTTTGAAACAACATCAACTCCAGCACCACCAATTAAATTTTTCTGAATAGCTATTACTAGATCTTTTTCATTTATAATACTACCTCTAGCAGAATTAATTAGAATTGTATTCTTATCCATTCTTTTAATATGCCTCATTGTGATTAAGTTTTCTGTGTTTTCAGCTAGAGGACAGTGAATGGATACGATATCTTGATTACTTAAAAATTTTATAAAATTTGTTTCCTTAAATTTTCTTGCCGAAAAAAATGTTACCTTCATTCCAAACCCTCTCGAGATTTTAGCCAGAGCTTTTCCTGTAGATCCCTTTCCGATTATCCCAATTTTTTTTCCTTTTAAAATTGGAATTGTTCTCAAGAAAGCACCAAACGTCTTTCTTTTTAACCACTTACCTTTTTTTATATCCTGATTCACAAGACCAATTTTCTTAGTTAAATATATTATTAAACCAAGTACATGTTCAGCAACAGAGTCACTTGCATAATTTCTAATATTTGAAACCTTAATACCAAGTTTTTTACAATACACTAAGTCAATAATATTTGTGCCCGTTGAGGGAATTGAAATAAATTTAAGTTTCTTAAGTTTTTTAAGATATTCATTTTTTAAAATTACTTTATTTGTAATTATAATGTCTGCATCTTTTACTCTGTTGAAAACTTGACTTTTTTTTGTTAGTTGATACTCGATCCAATTATGTGGAAAATTTGGTTTCTTAATTTTACAATTGTTTCCAAAAGTTGCTCTGTCTAGAAATACAATATTTAATTTTTTCATAATTATAATTATAATGGAAAGTAACTGCGATTATTTTCCAAAAAAAGTTTTGTTATTTTGAAAACTCACATCAAAGAATTGTGTAATATTTCCATTATAACTTAATTTGTAGTCTCCTCGATTTGGAGAATTTATTCCACAAAAATCCATTTTATTAATGCCCAGTTTTGAAAGATTTTTGATATGCTCTAATATTATAAATGTCATTGGGCTATTTTTACGAAATTCTTGATCTGTCGCTCCAATTAAATAATAACTGCACTGCTTATGAAATAAGAATAAACCAGCTGACATGGGCTCTCCTGATTTATTTTTACAAATAATCATTTGACCAAGATTATTCTCAACCGCATGACGAGCAACTTGATTACATAGCATTTTATCGTGGTCATTTCTTTCCAGACCTTGTCTTTTGAATGTCTTTTCATGTAACTGATCCAGTAATTTAATATTTGTTGAAATTTCAATCTGAAAACCATCTCTAATACATTTATTATACTCCTGTCTTCGAACTGATCTTATATTTTTTAAATAATCATCAAATCCTGAATACAGTGTAAGATCTAAAATTGAGGTATAATTAATGTTTAAAATAAATTTACCATTAATTTGATCATCAAAATTATACCACTGAAAGGCTCTCAAATCTAAGATGCTTGGATGTAATGAAAAAGAGACTGAACCATAAATTTTGATTAACTCATGGATAATAAAATTCGTGATTTCTATTTTCTTTCTTGAGGTCGAGTGGTGTTGATTAGTTTCGATAGTGTTGTTAAAAAAAATGCCGTGATATATCCACGGTTTATTAGTTGGTAATCCATCATCTAAGGCAACCATTACTGTTGCTAAGATTTTTTTTTTCTCAGAAACAAAATAAAAATCGTAACTTTTGTTTCTTAATTTAAGTAACCAAGAAGCACAAAATACATTGGACTGACTTGATTGATCTAAGAATTCATCCCACTTTGAGTAATCATTGAACTTATTTAATTCTAAGCTCATTTTAATTTATCTAAGTTATTCCAAACTTTATGAAAGGCACTTATTATAAGTTTTATATCGCTCTCTGAATAATCGAATTGACAAAAATCTAATCCGATATAACTTTCGTCATTAAGACTTTCACTTACAGGACATATTCCCTTAAAATAATCAACATCTCTTCTACAAATATCAGACGACCATGGGAATCCTGATGAACCGTATGCAATTTTATTTTGAAACATTGGTAATAAATGTAAATTGCCATATGACTTTCCGATTGATAAGCCTTCAGCAGTAAGTGCAGAATATATTTTGTCTCTATGAACATTAGTAATTTGGGAATTTATTTGTATGGGAAATACATAGTAAACATGAGAGCATTCATCTTGAACGTATGGGACTTGTAAACCTGGCAAATCACTTATGCCATCACATAACTTATCTGCCAAATATTGTCTTTTACTTATAATGTCATTTAATTTTTTTATTTGTTGAATTCCTATTGCAGACTCTATTTCACCTAACCTAAAATTATAACCAATCATATTTTTAATATTTTTCTCACCCTTTTGCTCTACCACTCCTTCCGCATGGTTACGGATAAGTCTTAACTTTTCTGCTATTTCGTCACTATCAGTAACTATTATCCCACCCTCACCAGTATGAATATGTTTATGATAATTGAGACTATATCCGCCTACATCAGCAATAGTGCCAGCCATTTTTCCTTTATACGTAGCACCTGGAGATTGAGCTGAGTCAGAAATGACTTTGAGATTATGTTTTTTTGCAATTTTCATTATTTTATCCATATCAGCAGATTGACCAAATATATCAATTGCCATAATAGCTTTTGTATTTTCAGTAATATTTTTTTCAACAGAATTTGGGTCAATGTTATATGTGTTAATATCTATGTCAGCAAAAACTGGAATTGCATTCCAATGAAGAATTGAGGAGGCACATGCACACATCGTCCATGGGCTTAAAATTATTTCATCACCAGGTTCAATACCTATAGCCCCGACACTACAGATGAGACCAGATGTCCATGAGTTTACAGAAATTGCATTTTTTACTTTAAAAAAATCTTCACATAATGCTTCAAACTCTCTTACTTTCGGCCCCCCATAGAAGTCTGGGTGCCATTCACCTAAAAATTTAGAAAGAACACCAGACTCGACCACTTCTCTTACAGCATTTATCTCTGCTTCACCCATAGTATTAAATGGCTTAAAGTTAACTGAGATCATTTTATTGCCACCAAATATTGCTAATTCAGATTTGCTCATAAATTTTTAACTTTCTCTAAATATTTTAAACACTCTAATGCATCTGTAAAAGTACTCATTGGTAACGACTCATTTTTTAGAGTATTATATATATTATTTAAAACATTAATCTGTCCATTAATATAGTTATTCTTAATAAAATACTTGTTGTTTTTTTTATCTAAAAAAAAAATTATATTTTTTTCTGTAAAGTAAACGAATTTACCCTCTGAGCCATAAATCTTTATTAATTCATGACTATATTTACGTACTTTAAAATCAATATTAAATTTTTTGTATAAAAATTGAAAATTTAATAAAGCATCGTTTTTTATACTCCGCATCTTATTTAAAATTCTAATTTTTCTCTTTCCTGGAAAAAAAATATTTAGGTAATTTATGTAATGACTACATGAGTTATATAGTCCTTTTTTGTAATAAACATCAATCTTTAAAATATCGCCAATAAAGCTTTGTCTTAATTTTCTTTTTATAATTTCTGTCGAGGTATCATATCTTCTATTATAGTTAATAAATATTTTTATACCCTCTTTATTACAATAATTAAAAATTTTTTTTGCAATTTTATAATCATACGAAACAGGTTTTTCAAACAATATTGCTTTTGGAATAATTTGATTTTTAATTATTTGTTTATATATTTCTTCTGAAGCTGATGTTGGCACAGAAATAATTATTAAATCAACTCTTTTATTGTTGAGCGCATTCACAATATTGGAAAAAGCAGGTTTCTTAAATTTTTTCTTAAACTTATTTCTTTTATAATAAGAAGTATCAACTCCTGCCACTAAAACAAATTTTTTACTTTTAAAAATACTTTGTGCATGAGACAAATGTTTAGTAGTTTTATTGTAGTCATATAACATTCCTACCTGTCCTAATCCGACTACAAGAGTTGTTATAGACATAACATTTAAAAACTTACTTTCTTTCGTCTTACATTTTTATTAATCTGCATTATCTTTTTATTTTTTTCTAGAAAATTGAGGATATCATCCAGCGTGAAGGGTTTTTTCTTAGAATGAAGTTTGTCTGCGATCTTGTATATTAATTTGTAATCATCGTATTCATCTAAGGTTAATCCAAGGTTGGGCAAATGATGTTCAGAAGGTGCCATAATATTAAGAAGCTTAAATTTCTTTGGGTTTTTTTTGTAATATAAGGTCACATGTTCTAAGTCATTTCTGTTTTTAGTTTTTAACCTTACTTTTGCTAAAGATGCAGTTGAAAATATAGCTACATCCATTCCATCAGGATATGATCTAATTGTAGAATTGCTTACATAGTCAGCTTTGTTATTAACATATGTATTAACCGCTTGAGAAATGATTCTGGGGTCAATAATTGGGCAATCTCCCGTTATTTGTGCGATAATTTTTACATGAAAATGTTTAGCTGTTTTATAAACTCTATCAAGAACATTCTCTTCACTGCCACGAAAGTATTTTATATTCATCTTTTTAAGATATTCTACCAAAATATCGTCGTTTTTATTTGTAGTTGTAGCAACAATAGCATCATCTAGTTCATTTACAAATTTAAGTCTATTGATCAAATAATGAATTGAAGGGATTTGACAAATAGGCATCATTACCTTTCCAGGTAATCTAGTCGAACTCATTCTAGCTTCTATAATTGCAGAAACCTTAAATTTACTTCCTGCTTTTTTTTTCATGAAAATTTACATAATTTAGTTTCATAGGCATATTTGCACCAATACTTTTATTAATTTTTTTTCCTAATAATGAAAAAAAATATTTTGGATGCTCACCATTAGCTGGTCTAATAATCCTAATATTTTTATTTGATATTAATTCACCTTTTTTTATACTTTTGACTGTATAGATTGACCTTCTATACTTTTTTGACTTAATTTCTGATTTTGCTGGCCCTATTATCTGTTTACCTAATGCTTGCCATGCGTTATTGCATTCTCTCACCATCGATTGAAATTCTTTAATTTCAATGGAGAATTTACTGTCTACTGCTCCATCTTTATTGTCTAGGGTTACATGTTTTTCTATCATGCAAGCACCAAGAGCTATAGCAGCAATTGGAGCCCCTATACCTTCACTATGATCAGAAAGTCCTATAGGGCAATCAAATTTTTTTTTCATGTGAGGTATAGTAATAAGATTACTGTCTTTTACTGAAGCAGGGTATTCGCTGGTGCATTTTAAAAGAATAATATTTTTTGCTCCTTTATCTCTTGCGGCTTTAACTGCGACTTTAATTTCTTTTTCTGAAGCCATACCTGTAGAAATAATTATTGGTTTTCCTGTTAATGCAACTTTTTGGATAAGTGGTATATGATTTATTTCAAAAGAAGCAATTTTATATGCTGGTACTTTTAGTTTTTCTAAGAAATCTACTGCCGTCTCATCAAAAGGTGAACTAAAACAAATTAGGTTATTTTGCTTTGCACGCTTAAAAATCTCCTCGTGCCACTCCCATGGAGTATGAGCTTGGTTATAGAGATCGTATAAATTTCTACCATACCAAATACTTTTTTTATCATTAATGATGAATTCTTTTCTATTTGATTTTAACGTTATTGTATCGGCTGTATACGTTTGTAATTTAATCGCGTGAGCTCCAATTTTTGCAACGCTATCTACTATTTTGAGTGCTCTTTTTAATGAGCCGCCATGATTTCCAGACATTTCTGCAATTATGAATGGTGGAAGATCATTGCCGACTAAATATTTTCCAATTTTAAATCTTTTAATCATCTTTTATTTTATATTTTAAAAAGTTTGTTTATCTGAAGTAAATTTTCAATACGATACTTGGCGTCATACTGATTTTTTGACTTCACGTCTTTATAAGATCCTCTCATGACCCTAACTGTTTGAACTCCTAGCTTGTTTAAATTGACGAAATCCTTAAATGGATTATCACCAACATATATCATTTCATTCCAATCAATCTTTTCTCTAACTTTTATCTTATTAAAACAATAAATTGAAGGCTTCGCGTGTTTTAAACCGTAGTTGTGAGTAATAAAAGCCTTTTTAACTTGTTTGTGTAACCCTAAATGAATTATTTTATTTCTTTGAACAAACTTGTTTCCATCTGTAACTATATATGGCTTTTTGTCAAGTCGTGAAAGTATCTTCACTGAGTCCTTATATAATTCAATTTTAGGTTTGTGAGATCTATAAATTGATAGACATTGATTAAGAAATTTTTTGTTTTGTAAATTATTTTCTTTTAAAAAAATATCAAATACTTCACCCCTACCAAATTCATTAAGAATTTCGATCAATCTTCTATAGATACTATTCCTATTTAACTTAGACTCTTTTGATAAAAATTTTGATACTTCGTTGAATCCACTTTTTACAAAAGATATCTCACTATAAAGGGTATCGTCTAGATCAAATACAGCAATCATTATACTAAAATATCTTTTTCAACTCTTACTTGTCTTATTGTTTTATTCACTGAGTTATATTCAATTTGCTTAGTTCTAGGTTCTACTATTTCTAAAATTGACCAGTAAAAAATATTTAATCCAGCAGAAATTGATGAGGTAGATGCACCCCCAAATCTTGGATTACACTCAATAATAAATAAATTTTTTTTATTCATTATTGCTTGAACTACTACAGGACCTCTGAACTTAATATTATTAAAAAAAAGTTCGAACTTTTTTTCAATTCTTTTGTTCTTAAAACTTGAAGTAACTTTAGACTCTCCGTTTTCAATAAGTTCACGCTTTCTCATATTTAAGCCAACTAGTTTAAAATCCTTTGAGAACCACGCATCAACACTGATTTCGTTACCTTCAATATAAGGCTGGAACAAAGGATTTTCTAATTTTCTACTAATATTTAATGCAGATCTCTTATTTAAATTTATTCCTATTGATTTTGAAGAAGAGCCAAAACGTTCTTTTACAACATACTTTTTTACATTTTTAATGAAATCAATATTTGTTTCAGATCGTACAACACCAGCAAATTTCTTACTGAAATACTCAGAGAATAATAATTTATCATTACAAATATTTATCGATTTTAATGGTGAAATTATAATTTCAATATGATTTTTTTTAAAAAGTTTTATGTTTTTTGCCCAAAAGTTGAGTTCCCCATCTCTTGTAGGAATTATTATTTTTATATTTCTTTTCTTACACCCTTCAATAATTTTTTGTAGGTTTAATTCGTTTATAATTGGCATTTTCCAAAAGTTTTTGAATATGTACTTTGAAATTACATTATTACTGCTATCTCCACAAATCACATTAATATCCTGTTTAAATTTCTTTGCGGCTTCGAGACATGATTCTATCAAGGGAATTTTTTTTGAAGAGCTGGTTATTAAAATATTAAAGGATTGAAATTCTTTACTTTCCTTTTCTTTATTTTTTTCGTAATCAATTATCTCAGGAATTGCAGACTCTAGATTATAATTTGGAGACCAGTCAAGCTCAGTTCTAAACTTAGACATATTTGCACTTGAACATTCATATAGCATTTTTTTTTTCTTAAATTCTATTTTTGGATTTTGAAAATGACTCTTAAGGATATTTATTACTTCTAAAATTGACCTTGAATTTCCAGTACCTAAATTAATTGGTCCGACTACTGAATTTTTTTCAATAAGCTTACAAATTCCTAATGCAGTATCCTTTGAATAAATAAAATCAAATTGTCCCTCTTGCCCATACACACTTATTTTTTCGTTATTTATTAGAGATCTTATCCATCGTGAAATAATATCTCTAGAGTTCTTTCCATATCCTCTAAATATTCTCACCATGACAGTGGAAAATTGTCTACTTTTAAAATTATTAATAAAACTTAATTCATTTTCGTGGGACAGTTTTGCCATGCCTGTAAGATTTCTAGGCTTTAGATTATCTGTTTCAACTAATGATGAATTTCTTTTTATCGGATTTTTTGAGAGATATAATGTTGGATCATAAACCAGGTAACTTGAGGCAAAAATAACTCTTTTTAAAGATTTGATATCTTTCATTATTGTCATTAAGTGATGGCTTAATCTAACATTATGTTGGTGATTTTCTTCCCAAAAAGTATAGTTTTCATCTGATCTCTCAAATGCAGCAGCAAGATGAATAAATACATTTGGTTTAAATTCTCTTACTATTTCTTCGTTAATAAAATTTAAATCCCCCTGAAAATATTTAATCTTATTAGAGAAGTTTCTAGGTTTTGGCTTTATGTCACCAACGAAAATAAGGTAATTTTTTTTTTCTAGAATTTTGACTAGTTCTTGTCCAATTACACCTGAACCACCACTAATGAAAATCCTTTTTTTTGTCATATATTAATAATTCCATGCATATAAGAGTCATAAAATTTATTTTTATATAAAATATGTTTTTTTAATAATCCTTCTTGTTTAAATCTATTCTTAATTAAAATCGATAAGTGAAATTTTCGAAATGAAAAGGTTTCTGTAAATAATTTTTTTAGTTTTAATTCATGAAATGCAATTATTTTAATTAAGTTTAAAAATTCTGTAAAATAAAATTCATATGATTTTTTATGAGATACTAGATTTATGTCAAGCAGGAATGATATCTCCGCCCGCTTATTTTTCCATGAAATATTTGTCAATCCTCCATAACCTAATAGAATGTTATTTTCCATAATACTAAGTAATATTTGATTAGGATGTTGTTTTGACATTTCATTCCAAACGTGATTTCTAAAATAGTCTATTTGATTTTTTTTTGAAATTTTAGTATTTTGCCTTAATAGTTCCATTTGCTCATTTCTCCAACCTCTTATCATTTCTATATCCTTAGGTAGGATGGCTTGAATAGAAATATTATTCTTTATGTATTTTTTTTCTTTTAAACACTTATACTTTTTAATCATTTATTTTTATTAGTTGATTCTTTTAAAGCCTACTTGACTAACAGGTCCCTCAAGTAATTGATTAATATCCATTCCATTTTCACAATCTCTTATTTTTTTAAAAACATTATCTAGCTCATCTAAGTATCTATTAATTAAGTCGTCTGTATGAGCTATTGACACATACACACTATTTGAAGCTAGAATTTTTTTCTTTAAAAGCTCTTGGGATATAAGTGTTTTATATTCAGTGCTGTATTTGCTTTTTATTTTAAAAGACGGCAATGGATCAATACCAAATACATCAAGCTCAATATTATTTTTAACACCTAATTCAATTATACATTTTTTAATGTATTTTCCCTTATTAGTTATGGTTTTCCATGACTCTGTTTTCTCCATTATTTCTAATGTTTTTAAAGCAGCTGTTGGACCTGCTCTCTCAGACCAAAAAGTACTACTAATAAAACTCGATTGTGCATTCTGCATGATTTCTTCTTTGCCAACTACAGCGGTAATTGCATAGCCATTTCCTAACGCTTTACCAAACATGCTCATGTCTGGATTAATTTTATATTTTTTAGATATTCCTCCAAATGTCTCTCTAAAACCACTGGTACATTCGTCAAAAATTAACACTATATTTTTCTTTTCAGTAATCTCTCTTACTTTATCTAAAAAATCTTCTTCAGGAGGAATATTTCTTTCAACCTCCATTTTAACAGTGCCAATATTCTTGGTATTTATAATTTCTTCGAGTTGCTTGATATTATTGTATTCGAAAGGAAATACTGTGTTTGTTAGGTTTCTAGGCACACCATCAATATCTAATCCATCAAGTAAGTGATTATTTAGTTCATCTTTACTTTGAAGATTTGCAGATAAATACCAGTCATGCCATCCATGATATCCACAAATTGCTACATTATCTCTTCCTGAGGCAGCTCTTGCTATCCTTACAGCAATTGCATTTGCTTCGCCTCCAGATCTTGCAAATCTAACCATCTCGCCCCAAGGACTACAAATATCAATTAATCTTTCTGCTAGCTCGACTTCTTCACTACAATTGAGAGTAGACATATTTCCCTTTGATATATTTTCAATCACAGCTTTATCGACATCATCATTGCTATAACCTAATATATTTGTTCCAACACCCATTAATGACATGTCAATAAATTTTTCATTTTCTAAACTCCATATATAACACCCTTTCGCTTTGCTGTAATACGCAGGCCATTTATCAGGCAAGAACATTTCGGGTCTTTTTGATAAAATCATATTCCCTCCAGGTATAACTCCCTTAGCTCTTTTCCATACTTTTTGTCCCTTATTACTCATAAATTTATAGTCTATCCCACTTACTTGGATTTAGGAGAAGATCATCGTTAGTTTTAAGATCATTTGGCACTTCATTTTCGTCTTCACTAATTAAACCTGATACCTGCTCAAGTTCTTTATCATTTTGAAATCCAATTATAACCTTATCAATATTTTTTTGGGAAAAAACATGATTTATTGCAGTTTTTATCATTTGTGTTTGGTTAAAATTATTATATTTATTCCACTCATTAATTAAATTTATCCATTTATTAAATTTTCCTGGCACGGACCCAGATTTCATTAATAAGAGCCCTTGTAAGAAAATTGATCTGGCATGAATTTCTATTCCTTTAGATTTTAGTTCTTTAAGCTTTCCGGTCTCGTACATTCTGCGATCAAACACATTTATCGGACATTGTATAACTTCAAAATCATATACATTTCCTAAGGCATCAATTTCTTCAGGATTATAAATTGAAATACCAATCTTTTTAAAAACGCCATTATGTTTTAAATAATCTAATTTTTTTACAATTTCTTCACCTATTTTATTTTTTAGTTGATAAGGATTATGTATTAAAACTGTATTTAAATTGTTAACTTTTAAATCAATTTTTGATTTACTAATTAGCTCCTCAATTTTACCTGGAATATCATCAACTTTATTTTGTAGTTCAGGTATCTTGGTTATAATCTCAAAATTTTTCATGCCAATTTTACCCAGGATTTTGTGGCAATTTTTGTATCCTATAGCTGTATCTATAAAGTTAATATCTAATTTGTTTGCTAATCTTAGAATTTTTAAAGCCATGTCCGGTTTTACTTTACCGGATGTATTTGAAATACCGTAATTAGACGAAAATTGCGCGGTTCCAATCACGAGTTTGCTAATCATTAATTATAAAATGGCTGAGATTTTGTGAACAATTTTATCTTGTTCATTATTAGAGAGTTCATAGTGAATTGGAATACTTAGTGCTTCAGAGCTATACTTTTCTGCATTAGGGAAATCTCCTTCTTTAAAACCTAGAGATCTATAGTATGGATGTAGATGTACGGGCAAATAATGCAAATTAACTCCAACCCCATTTTTTCTCAAATAATTAAATATTTTTTTATAAGATCGTGATGAATAATCAGCCAGTCTTACTACGTATAGATGAAATGAACTTTTTGCTTCCTTCTCTATCACAGGAGTTCTTATTGGCAGAGAACTAAGTAGGTAATTGTATTTTTCAGCAATTTTATTTCTTTTACTTAAAAATTTATTTAGTTTATTCATTTGTGACAAACCTAGAGCTGCTTGTATATCTGTCATTCTGTAATTAAATCCTAAAAGTTGCTGTTCATAATACCATGCCTCAGAGATTTTTCTTTTGAACAACTTATTATTTCTTGTGATTCCGCTATTTCTTAACATTTCAACTTTCGAAGCTACTCTCTTATCGTTAGTTAAAAGCATACCTCCTTCCCCGGTTGTAATCATTTTTACAGGATGAAAACTAAATATTGTAATATCTGACCATTTACAACTTCCGACTTTCTCATTTTTATATTTAGCTCCTAAACTATGAGACGCATCCTCAACAATTTTAAATTTATATTTTTTTGATAATTTCCAAATTTCATCTTGCTTAGTTGGCTGACCCGCAAAATGGACTGGAATCAAAATTTTAGGAAGTTTATTCTTTTTTTCTGCATATTCTAATTTTTGAGATAGATTCTCTATGCATATATTGTATGTTTTGATGTTAATATCTACAAAATCAACTTTAGCTCCACAGTATAAACCACAGTTAGCTGATGCTACAAATGTATTCGGCACCGTCCAAATGATATCTCCCTTTTTTAAGTCAAGTGCCAAACATGCTAGATGGAGAGCGCTTGTAGCACTATTAACAGCAAAAGAATATTTTGAGCCACAACTGCTAGAAACTCTATTTTCAAATTTTGGGACGTATGATCCTTGAGTTATTAAAGGAGATTTAAGAACTTTAACAACACTTTTTATGTCCTTATCATCGATAAATTGCTTGCTGTAGGGTATCATTATTGGACTAGTTTATACTACTTCTTCTAAGTTTATTTTTTTGATTTCATCGATACTTAAGAAATATTTGTTATCACGAGAATTATATGAAAACCCCTGAGACATAGGTTTTCCGACTGATTTATCTTTTATGTTTGTAAGATAATCTATGTCACTATCGGTAAATTTTATTGCTGGCTTAATTAAAAAGTAATTTTCAAACTCTATAGTCAAATGGGAGTCATCTTCTGGACACATTACCTCGTGAATTTTTTCACCTGGCCTTATACCAATAATTTCAAATTTAGCATCAGGGTTAATAGCTTTCGCGATATCTGAGATTAATACTGAGGGCAATTTGGGAACAAATATTTCTCCACCTTGCATGTATTCTAGACAACTTATAACAAAATCTACACCCTGTTGTAAGGTAATTAAAAATCTTGTCATTTTAGGATCAGTGATAGGAAAGATTTTAGTATTATTGAGGTGAAGTTTTTTAAATAGAGGTAAAACTGAACCACGAGATCCAACTACATTCCCATATCTAACAACGGAAAATCTTGTATGACTTTCTCCTACTATATTATTAGCAGCAACAAACAATTTATCTGAAACAAGCTTTGTTGCGCCATATAAATTAATAGGGTTTGCAGCTTTATCTGTTGATAATGCAATTACTTTTTTTACATTATTTTTAATTGCTGCATCAATTACATTTTCAGCTCCGTGAATATTTGTTTTAATGCACTCCATTGGATTATATTCTGATGCAGGTACCTGTTTCAAAGCTGCACAATGAACAACTATATCCATACCTCTCATTGCCATCGCAAGTCTTTCTTTATCTCGAACATCTCCAATAAAGAATCTTATTGCGTCACTTTTAATCTCACTAGACATTTCATATTGTTTGTATTCATCTCGAGAGTAAATAACTAATTTGTTCGGTTTATATGAGTCTAAAATGGTATTAATAAATCTTTTTCCAAAAGATCCTGTTCCACCTGTTACTAAAATATTTTTATTTTTAAACATGTTTGATTCAATATTTTTAAAATACATGGAAAGTATTATACTTTTTGCAGTTTTCCTTCCACTAATTTAAACACAATATCACATTTTTCTATTGTTGAAATACGATGTGATACTATTAAACTTGTTTTTCTACCTCTTAATTCATGAATTACATTCATGATTTGACTTTCAGTTTCCAAATCTAGAGCATTTGTTGACTCATCGAATATAACAAAAGAAGGATTTGAAT
>MDTG01289038.1_pt1 | contig 13959 bp, 15 predicted proteins | sample 811421 | NCBI WGS metagenome assembly MDTG01 (sample SAMN05326645, study PRJNA326480) | marine metagenome | isolation source: seawater | place: Pacific Ocean: South East | collected 2011 | reverse complement strand
AGCCACCACTTCCAAATATAAATAAAAGTTTTTTTTTCAATTCAATTTAAGTCTAATTTTTTTTAAATTACTATGTGTCCCCGCATCAATCCAGTCTTCGTAAATGTAATAAGCGAGAACTTTTTTGTTCTTTGAAATCATATTGTTTATAAATTCAGGCATATCTATTTGCTGTCTCTTAACATATTTTAATAAATTCCTTTTTAATACATAAATACCTGCGCTAAAATAAAAGCTTTCTGAAGGTTTTTCTATAATTTTTTGTACAGTATTCTTTTTTAATTCAACTTTTCCAAAGTCTAGATCTAAGACTTCATTTTTTACTAATACTGTGATGTCAGCTTTTTCTTTTTTATGAAATTCATTAACCTCATCAAGGTTAAGCTTTGACCAAATGTCACAGTTTATTACAAAAAAATTTTTAGATTTAATTTTTTTTTTTTTTAAAAAAAACATTGATCCAGCTGTCCCCATAGGTTTTGATTCCTCTATGAACTTTAAATTTAAGTTCTTCATTTTTAATTTACCAATTTTTTTTTTCATTAAGTCTTTCATAAAATTTATTGAAACATAAATGTTATAATATCCTTGACTGTAAATTTGATTAATTAAATTAAAAATCATCGGGGTAGAGCCTATTTTAATTAAAGGTTTAGGCAGTTTTTTTGTAATAGGCAATAATCTCTCTCCTTTTCCTCCAGCCATAATAATAATTGGCATATCATTAAAATCTCTGTGCTCTCTTTGTAAATTTAGGAGTTTAACAAACTTATTTTTTGAGTCTGAGATAATTGCGTATTTATAAGTTTTTTTTGTTTTATCAGTAATTTTTATTTTATTTAATTCATATTCTTTTATCACAAATGGTTTTTTATTCATAATAGAAGAAATATTTTTAGTATAATCAATTTTTTTTAAAAATAGTCTTCTAATATCTCCATCTGTGATCACTCCTTTTATAATTTTTTTATTATCAATAATAACTAAAATTTTATTCTCTACTTTATTCATTATTTTTATAGACTTTTGAATTGAAGTATTTATGTTAATGGTGTTCATAGAAAAAATATATATTATGTTTAAAAAAAAACCATATATTATCGCAGAAATCGGGTCTAATCATAATGGATCCATTCGTAAAGCGAAAGAAATTATTGATTTAGCAAAAAAAGCAGGATGTAATGCTGTTAAATTTCAATCTTTTCAAAATGATTTATTTTGTGAAGAATTTTATGAAAAAAATAAAGATGTTAGAGAACAAATAAATAAGTATTCTCTAACTTTGCCTGAATTTAAAACTTTGAGAAAATACGCAAAATCAAAAAAAATTGATTTTGGTATAACTATTTTTTCAAATTATGAATTAAGCAAAATTAAAAGTTTTAAACCCAACTTTATTAAAATTGCATCAATGGATTTAAATAATATTCCATTATTAGAAGATGTATCAAAATTAAAAGTTAATTTAATAATTTCAACCGGTTTCTCTAATTATAATGAAATAAAAGAAGCTGCGAACGTAATGAAAAAAAATAAGAAAAAGAATGTAGTTTTTTTGCATTGTGTTGGGCTTTACCCAGTTAAACCAAAACTTATAAATTTAAATAGTATGGAACATTTAAAACTTGTAACTGGTTATAACGTGGGATGGTCAGACCATTATATTGGTATAAAAGCGTCTGAAATTGCTGCTATTAAAGGCGCAACTGTGATAGAGAAACATTTTACTTATAATAAGAAAGCTAAAGGATGGGATCATCATATATCAGCTGATCTTAAAGATATGAAGAAATTATTGAGCAAAATCGAATTAAATTCTTTAATTTTGGGTCAGACAAAAAAAATAATTTCAAAAAAAGAAACCGATCTATCCAAAACAATGAGAAGAAGTATAACTATTAAGAAAAAGTTAAAAGCCAAACATATATTAAAAGCTAAAGATTTACAGTTTCAAAGACCTGGTACAGGAATAGAACCTAAAAAAATAAAAAAAATAATTGGAAGGAAATTAAAGAGAGATTTATTTAAAGGCACTATTTTAAGATACGAATATTTAAAGAATTAATCTTTAATTTTAAGGGCCATAAAAGCTTCAGCGTAATTTACATTAATTTGTGAACCCCTTAGTTTAGATAAAGCGATAATAAGTTTTTCGTTTCTAGGTTGATTTTTTTTTTGGACTTCTGTTTTATAAATTTCAAATGTTTTTACTTTTTGCTTTATATACTTTGAAATGTCGACAAAGTAATTTGGATTAAATTTTTTTGCAAATGGATTTAGATTTTGCTCTGTTTCACTTAGTACTTCCATCATTAAGATTCTATTTATAAAATTCACCTTGAAGGATTTTAGTGAACTGGTTATAGACTCAGATATTATTTTATGATCAGAATGTACATCACCCAGAAAAGGTATTATCAAAATTTCTGGTTTAATTTCTTTTAATATTTGGGAAATTTTTAATATTATATGACCTTTCTCTAACTGATAAAGCATGGCAGATGGAAAATTAAGTTTGTGAACTTTGCTAATATTTAATTTCTTTTTTACTTTTTTTATTTCATATTTTCTATTTTGATATTTTTTTCTTAAGAAGGCGCTGTGTTTATTATTTATCTCGGTACAAATAATCCAATGGACTTCATATTTTTTTTCTTTTGCATATTTTAAGATTGTTCCACCACACCCTAAAGTTTCATCATCTGGGTGAACTGCGATAACAGCTAAAATTTTTTTTTTCATAAATATTTAATTTTTTTTAAAATACTTAAATCTATTTCATGTTCAAATAAAGTTATTTTTCCATCTATGCATTGTATAGTGATTTTTTTTTTATCGATATTTATTATTTTTCCTGGATAAAAATTGATTATTTTTTCATTGTTATAAGTGCTTTTCCATATCTTAAATGTTTGTTTTTTATATTTTATATGAGCTCCAGGATATGGCTTACTTAGTGCCCTAATTAAATTATAATTATACTCACATGTGGAAAAAAAATTTAGCTCTCCATCAATTTTTTGTCTCTTTCTAAAATAAGCACCATGTTTATATTTTTTTTGTTTTATTTTTTCATTTTTTGATATTTTTTTTATTAATTTTATTACTTGTTTTTTTGAAGCAGATAAAACTCTATTATATATAGTTTTCATATACTCATTTTTTTTAAAAAAGATTTTTTTTTCGTCTAAAATTTTCCCATGATCTATTTCTTTATCCAATTGGAAAAAAGTGGAATGAATACAATCATGATTTAATATGATTGGCCAAATAAGTGGGTGTTTTCCTCTAAAATGTCTTAAATTTGAAGGATGATAGCCAATATTAATTTTTGCAATATTTAATACTTTTTCCGGTAATAAATGTGACCAACCTAAAGCTAAAACGATATCTGGATTAAAATTATTTATTTTTAGAAATAATGACTTTTGTATATTATAAGATGAATAGTGTAAAATAATTCTATTTGATAAGTTTGAAAAATTGGCATGATCACTATTGAAGCTTTTTTTCTTTGTTACTAAACAAACTTTGTTTTTTTTATCTTTTAAAATAGTTTTAATTATTTCTTTGGTGAAAATAATGTTTCCAAATATTAGTATTTTCATAAATATGAGTACCAACCTTTATAATTGTAGTTTCTATAAATAAATTTTTTATATTTATATTTTTTTAATAAAGTATTAATTTTAGTATTAATTTTAATTTTATCTTTTTTTGAAGAAAATAATTTTAAATTATTTACTACAATTTTCAAATCTCTGTTGATTTCGTTTTTGTATATAATATTATCAAAAAAAATATTATTTTTTTTAACTCTATACAATGATAAAATTTTTGATAAAAAAAAACCTTTATAATTTTCAATTAATACATTTTTTATTAAATACCAGTCGAGAGCTTTGATTTTTTTTAATTTTTTTTTATAATTTAAAAAATTTTTTAAAATTGAATATTTTATTGCTAAATTTGAAAATCCTATAAAATTACAATCATTTACATCCTTTAAGGTAATATTTTTTGTTTTGTAATTCAAAAATTTTTTTTTTTTTCCATTAAAAAAAACTTGCATATTATGCACTATAAAATCGTAAGTTTTAATATTTTTAATAATTTCTGAAATTCTATTATTTTTCATAATATCATCTGAATCTATAAAAATAATTAAATTTGGTTTTAAAATTGAAAGTTTCTTGATTGATAATATTCTTGATTTAATTGGGTTCCCGTAATGCTTGATTACTTTAAACGGTACTTTAATTTTTTTTTAAGATTAGGTATATTATTTATTTTTTCATTTATGAGTATTATCAATAAAAAATCTTTTGATTTTTGAATATTTACTGAATAAATAAATTCATCAAAATATTTCAAATTTTTTTTAAAGAGTGTAGTGAATAAAATATTTTTTGTCATAAAATTTTTTTTAAATTTTTTAGATCATCATAGTCATCTATGTCATGACTAAATTTTTTTTTTATTTCAAAAAGATAAGATTTTTTATTTATAATTTTTTTAATTCTAATAAATTTTTTAATATCAAAAAAATAAAAATTTCCATTTGGAACATAACTTTTTAGATAGCTTTGTCTGTTAGTATTTTTAAATTTTCTTAAACTTTTAGGTGTCACAAAACCTTTTTTATTTTTTCTCCATATCCATTCTTCTGGTTTTGATAAATTTACTGATATAAGAGAGTATGGCTTTGCTGTGTTAAATTTATTATATGCTTTTTTGAGCACTGACTTATTTCTAAGAGGTGAAGTTGCAAGCATACTACAAAAGCTTTTTTGATCTATTAACTCTCCATTTAACATCAAAGTTTTTATAAAATCTCTATAAACATCTATAATAGACGCCTTATCTGTAGCTAATTTTTTATCTCTTTTGATTATTTTTAATTTTTTATGAAAATTTTTATATCTTGAAATAATTCTTTCATCATCAGTAGAAATGTAAACATTTTTGAAGAAATTTACTGATAATGCAAAGTTTATCGTATATTCTATAAGTGGTTTGCCATTGATATTTATCAAATTCTTATTTTTTAAACCTTTTGAATTTTTTCTAGCTGGAATAATACAAATCATAGCTTAGATGATAATTTACAACCAAATCCACCTTTTATATAACTTAAACATATATCGCTTTTACTGAAGCTTCTGATACTTATATTTCTTTTATAATTAATAAGTTTCTGTAAATCTTTAAATTCTTGTATCAATTTTTTAATTATAATTTCTTTATCTCTAATTTTGTTCGGATAAAAAAAATTTCTAATTGATCTATATAATTCTGGTTTTATATAATAAAACAAAATTATAATTTTTTCCTTGACAGTTTTAAACTGATGAAAACTTGAATAAGACAAATTATAATTGTGAATACGTTTTAGTGGAATACCATTGATAATTTTAGATATTCTATCGCAACTCTTACCATCAATATTCCAATAAATGTTTTTCATGGAATTGAAAAAAAGCCTATTATTTTTAATATTAAATTTTTTATTTTTTTTTATTAAATTTATTAAATCAATTTTAGTATTTATCAGATGTGAGGATTTGCTAATTAATTTGTTATATTTAATATGTTCTTTAAAATAATTTGGCATCAATGATTTTTTATTTTGTAAAATAGAAAATTCGAAGGATGTTGTACAATTGAAATGTATAAGCTGTTTTGATTTATTTAATGTTTCAAATATTGACTCTTCATCCTTTATTATTTTTATATTTTTGTATTTTTTTTTTAAATTTAAATATTCTAATTTGTTTTCAAATGGATGAACTCTTATAAATATTTTTTTTTTTTTAAATTCATTTGCAATACTAACAATAAGATCAATAAATGATTTTTTGTTATCACGCAATTGATTAAATAGATTTTCTATAATTTTTTTTCTAATATATTTTAAGTCTGTTCTGAAAGACACATAAGTGTCACGTAATGAGCCATATTTTGGATCTATTAATGGAAAAGAAGAATTAAATAAAATATCAATTTTGTTAGTTTTTTTTTCTTTTTTATAGTAAAATAGAAGATCTGAGGTAGGTGATCCAGTTAGTTTTATTTTTTTTAAAAATTTTTTACTCGCTCTATTTTTTAGTTTATTATAATTTTGTGATCCCCAAGAAAAAAAATAGTCAATATATTTTAAATTTTTAGATATTTCTTTATGCGTATGACTAATAATTCCATAAGCATCGTACCCGCCTTCACTCTCTAGTATACAAACAACAATACCAAGTTTTTTACAATTCTTTATTTCGTTTAAATTATTAATTCTACCAGTTTGAAAAATTGCTATATCTGGATTAATTAAATAAATTTCTCTTTTATTATATTGTTCGACAATAAAAACATCAAAATTTTTTAATAATTTGATTGTCAGGCATAACAAAGCTTTTAAATCTCTACGAGGATTATCTAAAATTAAACATATTTTTTTCTTATTCATAAACTATTCTTTACGATTTTCTCTCAATATTTAAATTTTTTAAAAGCACAGTAATTCCAGATAATGAAAGAAAGCTTAAAATTGAATAATAATTATTAAAAATACTTCCAGTGGGTATAATAAAAAGAAAGCTTAAAATTATAAAAGAAAAATATAAATAATTTTTTCTTAGATTTTTATCGCTCCTAATATAAGAATTAAAATATACAAGAAAAAAACTATAGAAAATCAAACTTCCTATTATCCCAATTGAAGATAACAATTCCAAGAATACATTATGTGGATGAGTCGAACACTCAAATTTGTTACTATTACATTTATACCTATAATTTTTAAATCCAGATCCAAAAAGAACTTCCTGTTTAAATATTTCTATTGCAGAAAGATAATGAGATAAATGTTTATTTTTGGAGATATTTTTTAGATTAATTTTATATTCAGTATCTTGTAAATTTGAAATTGGTTTACTGTCACTGAAAAGTTCATTTATTGAGGAGTAATAAAATCGATCTTTGAAATTTGTAAATGAAAAGATTAAAAATATAACCGTAAAAAAAATTATTAATCCTGATAAAAATTTTTTTAAATTTTGTGAAAAAAATAAAAGATATAAAAAATAAGAAATTAGGGAAAAAATTAGTGCCGATCTCTCTCCACTTAATAAAATAGCCAAAAAAGCCAGAAAAGAGAAAGTTGGAATTATTATTAGCTTCATTTTATTTAAAATATTAATATTTAAATTTTCTATTTCATAATTTAAAAAAATTAGGTTTATTAAAAAAAATCTTGATATGTAACCACCTCCAATTAATTCATCGCCGAAAACCCCTGAAAATCTCTTTACATCTGATAGATTTTCCACGCCAACTACAAAATGCATTCCCTTATTGTAAGACTCTATTGCGCTTATTCCAAATAAATCAAAACCAAATATTTTTTGAAAAAAAATATCAAATATAATAAATATACTTGCTGCCAAGATTGAATACATAAAAATTCTTGTTAAATTAAGATTATTAAAGATCAGCAAAGCAGCTGGTAAAATTAAAAAAAACCTAAAATAAAAGAGGGATTTTAGGTAATTTTTATCAAAATCATTTAATAATAAATGATTTAAAAATAAATAGACTGAAAAAATTAAAATTAAAATTATTAAATTTTTGTTTTTTTTTACGTAATTGTTTTGAAATTTTAAAAGAAATACTAGTATAATAACAACAATTGTTAAGTCGGATAAAAAAGGTCCAGTGAAGTAAAGAAATGGAATTAATAAAAATAAAATTGTAGATATTTTAGTTGCATAATTTTGTTTTTTTATTATTTCCATAATTTTTATTAAATTTAAGATTTTAATTTTTTAATTTCAAATATTTCTTTATTTTATTTAAATCCTTTTTTTCATCAATGGCTAAAGATTTAGATGACATTTTAATCATTTTAATTTTAATTCCGCTTTCTAAAAATCTTAAAATTTCGATATCTTCAATTTTTTCAATTGGCGTTTTCTTTTTAAATTTTGAGAAAAAATCTAATGCTTTTTTCGGAAATGAATATGCACAGACCTGTCTCCATCCAATCACAAATTTTTTTTTTTTATTTGATGGTATCAAACCTCTTGACATATAGAGTAAGTAGTTATTTTTATCAAAAATCAATTTTGGGATAGAAGATCTTTCAAAAAGATGTTTATCTCTAATTTTAGTGTAACCATTTATAATTTCTGTTGGATTTTTTTTTGCAAATAAAATTAAACTTTTTAAATCATTAGGATTTAAAAGTGGTTCATCACCTTGAACATTTATATAAAATTTAGCTGCGATTTTTTTTGATACTTCTGCTACACGATCAGTGCCTGTTAAACAGTTTTTAGAAGTTAAAATACAATTAGCATTATACTTATCAGCTACGTCTTTTATTCTTTTATCATCTGTTGCAATATATATAAATTTTTTGTCCACAACTTTTCTACATTGTAAGTATGTACGTATAATCATTGGAATACCTCCTATATCTATAAGTGGCTTACCTTTTAACCTTTTAGAACCATATCTTGCCGGTATTACAACTATAAATGTTTTCATAGGTATTTATTAATTAATTCTTATCCTGGTATCCTAACATATAATATTAATTTTTTAACTTTATTGAAATCAAATGAAAATGTTAAAATTTTTTATCTATACTTTTTTTATAGTAAAATTTTAATTTTGATTTTTTTGCGCATAAAAAGTCACTTTTTTTATCACCAATCATTATACTGTTGGCTAAATCTAGATTCCATTTTCTTGTTGCCTTTTTGATCATTAAATTCCTTGGCTTCCTACATAGACAATTATCTTCTGGTTTATGAATACAAACATAGATATCAGTTATTGGTATTTTTTTTTTTTTAAAATCTTTTTTTATTTTATTGTTAAAGATTTTAAGTGAATTTTTAGTAAAAATTTTCCTGCCTACACCGGATTGATTTGAAATAACTATAAGTAAATAATTTTTAGTATAGTAATATTTAGCTATTTTAAAAATTTTTTTTTCGTATTTTAAATCTTTAACTTTATGAACATATCCATAATCTTTATTTATAACTCCATCCCTATCAATAAATAATGCAGGTTTTTTACGAGATAGTTTTATTTTATTCATTATTTTAAGTAATATTTAAACTTTTTAAATGATACAGATTTGTATAAATATAAAATAATATATTTATAACAAAATTGCATTATACTTAACTAATATTAAATTTAATAAATATAGCTACATTAAAATCCAAAGTGATTAAAACAATTAATAAAGTTTTTCAAATTTTAAAATTAAAAAAAAGTCTTAAATTTTATTTAATTTTGTTTTTAGCGACTTTTATTGGATTATTTGAAGTTGCTGGTGTTGTATCAATCATGCCATTCATAAGCTTAGTGAGTAATCCTGATATTATATATACTAATAAATATTTTTTTAGTTTATTTAAATTTTTAAATATAAGTGAGATTAATTTCATCATTTTTTTTGGATTTATTGTTTTTGGACTTATGATTATAAATACCTCATTAAATATTCTATTTAGTTATGTCCTATTTAAATTTGTATATGGTAGATTCAAATTTATAAGTAATGATTTATTCAAAAAATATATAAATCAAAATTACGAAAAAATTTTAGAAAAAAATACATATTATATATCAAAGGTTCTTAATATAGAATTAATAACACTAATTGACGGTCCATTTGTTTCATTAATGAATTTAATTTCTAGATCGATAATAATTTTTCTAATCTCACTTACATTATTTTATATAAATTTTGAATTAACATTATCAATAATATTAATTTTTTTGATTTTTTATGGATCTATTGTTTATTTTACAAAAAAAAAACTAGTAAATTATGGAAACCTAGTCGCAGAAGGTAATACGTATAGACAAAAGATTGTCAATGAAGTTTTTTTTGGCTTTAAAGAAATTATTTTTTTTAAGCAGATGCTCAAAAATATTTCATTATTTGATAAATATATTTTTAATTTTGCAAATTCAAAAATAAAATTTCTTATACTGCAATCGATTCCTAAATATACTTTTGAAATTTTAGTTTTTGGATCAGGTATTTTTATTATTCTTTTAAATATTAAAAATAATAATTTGCTAATTGATATCTTGCCTATTATTGGTTTATTTACAATTGCAGCATATAGAATGTTTCCTTCTTTTAATGTTATTTTTCAAGCTATAACTTCCTTAAATTTTTATAAAAAAAATACTGATCTTGTTTATGATGAAATAAATAGTTTAAAAAATAATACAATTGAAAAAGGAAACATTGAATTAAATTTTGAAGAAAAAATAGAAATTGAGAATTTATCTTTTAGATACAACAATAATTCAATCAGTGTTTTTAAAGATTTAAATGTTGTATTAAATAAAAATACAACAACTGGAGTTGTTGGAAAATCTGGCTCAGGTAAATCAACATTAATAGATATCATAGCTGGATTGCTTAAACCAAAAGAAGGTAGTTTAAAAATTGATAATATAATTATTGATGAAAAAAATGTTTTTTCTTGGCAAAATAAAATTGGATATTTGCCGCAAAATTTTTTTATACTTAATGAGAGTATTTTATATAATTTAACTTATCAAAATGAGATATCTGACCAAAACCGAAAAAAATTAATAAAAATTTTAAAGGATGTTGATTTATACGACTTTATTTTTTCAATTAAAAAAAATATTTTTTTCGATGTAGGTGAAAATGGTAAATATTTAAGCGGGGGTCAAAAGCAACGACTTGGTATTGCTAGGTCATTGTATAACGGAGCAGATCTTATAATATTGGATGAGCCTACAAGTAATCTTGATAGTCAAAATTCAAAAAAATTTTTTGAAATAATTAATAAATTAAAAAAAAATACAACTTTTATAATTTCTACTCATGATGAAAAATATTTCAATTATTTTGACAAAATAATTAAATTATAAATTTTTACTTTTATATTTTGAAATAAATAACAACGTATTTCTAAAGTACTTAAATATTCTTTTAAGTTAAACACCAAAAAGTTTATTTTTTTTAAAATAATAAGTTTATATTTATGGATTTTCTAAATTTATTTTTAGGTAAAGTTAATGTTGGAACACTATGCCAACTTCTATGATTTTTAATAAAACCAAATAATTTTTTACCTTCAAATTTATTTTGATGCAAAACTTTGGCCTTTGTTTCAAATGCGCCTATTTCTGGATAGATATTTTTATAATTATTTTTTTTATAATCCCAATAGGTTGTTCCTATATTTTCCCATACATAATTATAATCATCTGGAAAATATAACATCAAAGAAAGTAGCTTATTAGGGGCATCTGTATGAGGTATCAATAGCGAATTAGATTGCATCCATGAAAATTCTAATTGAATATTAATTTTTTTTTTTAAATTAATCAGATCATAAAAACTAAATTTATTTAATCTTTCGTGTTCTAATTGTTTAAATTTTAATAGTTTAACAAAATGAAAAAAATTATAAATTTTTGAACTTAACAAATCAAAATTCAAATTTTGAAATAAATAATTCATAAATTTTTCAGAAACAATTTCTTCGTGCAATTGTTTTAAAACTGGATTTGAAATTATATAATTTTTATATTCAGGATTAAAAGAATTTACACAAAATTTTAAATCTTTATTTTCTCTAACGCCTTCAAACTTTTTTTTCAAATGATCGTCCAAATCAAAAAATTCGTTTTTAATTTTATTAAAATCATTATCATTTAAAAAATTATCTACTTCAAAAATCACAAATGGATTTTTAAAAATTTTATTTATGTTATTTAAATTAATCATTTATTTTAGAATAAATTTATTATAATTTTAAATAGTGTTATATATTAAAAAAAAAATATTTTATATAATAGGCTTTAAAAGAATTAATAAAATTAAAAATTTTATAATTAACCTTTATACTTTTTTTTATTTTAGAAAATTCTTTTATGACTTAAATGTGGATCTTGAATATAATGAAAATATTATTAATAAAATTGGTTTAAATCTTTCGACGATTAAAAAAAAACTTAAATTTAAAAAACTTAATTATTTGGACCCTAATTTATCTTGGCACTATCATATCTTTTCTGGATTTAAAAGGTCAAAAAAGTACATACTTGAAATTGGAACATATGAGGGTGAATTTACAAATTTTGTATCTAACATTTTTCCTAAATCCAAAATAATTTCAATTGATTTAAAAAAAAATGATGATGACTTCATATCGTCATATAATAGATCATCAAAAAATAATTTTAAACAACATATAAAAATAAGGCAAAAAAATTTAAATAAAAAAAATATTTTTTTTTATGAATTAAATTCATTTAATTTATTAGATAAATTTAAAAATAAAAAATTTGATATTATATGGGTTGATGGTAATCATATTAATCCACAAGTTTCTTTTGATATTTTGTCCTCAATTAAGTTGCTTAAAAAAAATGGAATATTATTATGTGATGATGTAATAAAAGATAGAATACAAAATGATCTTGTTTCGAATGAAAGTTTTAAAACTTTAGAGTATTTATCAAAAATTAAAATTCTAAAAAATAATTATTTAATAAAAAGAATTAATAAAAAAAATTGTAAATTAAAAAAGTACATTTCCTTTTCAATTAAAATTTAAATTTTTTTATTTTATCTAGGATCATTAAAAACCAAATACTATGTATATTCTCAATTATGTTATAATTTTTTGAATTAACTATCATGCTTAAATCTGTTACCTTGGATAACTTATTTTTTCCAAAACCACTGAGAGAAATTGTAAAAATTTTGTTTTTTTTGCAATATTTTGCTGCATTTAAATGATTTTTTGAGTTTCCACTTGAACTTGTAAAAACAACCATATCTCCCTTTACTAAATTGATTTCTAGAGCTTTTTGCATCCAATTATCATTTCCATAATCGTTCGCAAAACATGTAATTAATGTCTCATTAAATGTTTGAGTTCGTAATTTTAAATTTTTTGAGAAATCTATAGAGAAATGATTTGATATCGATTGACTGCCGCCATTTCCCAAAAATATTACCTTTTTATTGTTTTTTTTTGTTTTTCTAATTTTTTTTTCAATAATAGTTGCTTTTTTTTGATCAAAATAGTTTAATTTTTCAATTAAAGATTTTAAATAATTTGTATAATAAGTCACTTAATTATTACTATTTTAGTTTTATATTTTGCATTCTTTTAATATTGAAATACATTTCATTATTCAAAGGATCTTTAAAAAATTTATTCTCAAATTTTTTTATTAATTCCTTGACTGATTCTTCTATTGTAAATTGGGTTTTAAAATTGAGTTTTTCTATAAATTTTTTAGAAGAAATATGGTATGACCTATTATCATTAGTCGGTACATTACTAATTTTAACTTTTTTTGTTAAATTTTTAGAAATAATATTCGCAAGATAATTAACACTATAATTCTCAAAACCCACATTAAATATCTCACCATTAATTAATTTGTCATCCTGATTAATGATATGTAAATAAGCGTTACACATATCTTTAATATTTATATTTGGCCTTAATTGTGATCCTCCAAATACTTTAATTTCGCCATTGTTAAATCCATGATTTGTTAGAATATTTACAACCAAATCAAATCTTTGTCTTTTCGAAAAACCACATACTGTAGCAGGTCTAATAATTGTTGTTATAAAATCATCACTTTTGTATTTTAGTAATTTTTCCTCACATTTTACCTTAAACTTTGAGTAATCCGTAATTGGTTCTAATGAACAATTTTCATTAACATCTTCCTCTTCTTTTATCCCATACACACTTGAAGAGGATGCGTAAATAAACCTTTTTACACCACTATTTTTTGAAATTTTAACCAGGTCTTCAAAGCAACTAAAATTAATTGACCTACCTAAATCTGGATCTAAATCAAAACTTGGATCATTAGATATACATGCTAAATGAATTATTATGTCACAATTTTGAATTGCCTTTT
>MDTG01107803.1_pt1 | contig 13959 bp, 7 predicted proteins | sample 811421 | NCBI WGS metagenome assembly MDTG01 (sample SAMN05326645, study PRJNA326480) | marine metagenome | isolation source: seawater | place: Pacific Ocean: South East | collected 2011 | reverse complement strand
GTCCATTCACAAATTCCATTTCACATCGGCTACACTTTATCATTAGAACGAGTAATAATAAATAATACTACACAACAAAACAAACCAAAAAATCATAAAGGGTAAATTCATGTTACTAAAATAATTGAGTTTATAATCTTATGCATGACCTATTCCTTGTTCTCTCTTTAACAATGCCCATCCTCTAATTTTAGTTGATTTATATTTAATTAAAATAATAAAAAGTAAGTATTTAAGATTCATTATTAAAAAAATATAGTTACTATATTTATATAATCACATGTTTTAGATTAGTGAATTTATTTAGTATTTTTTTAATTTTTTCTTGTTTTGTGTTGTCTGCACAAAAAAACCACCTATCCAACAAGGCTGAATCTGTTTTAGGCATTCAAAAAATTTATGATAAAGAATTGTTTTCAATGAAACAATCACTAAAAGAGCTAAACGAAAATGGAGACCCTAGGGATCATTATCATTGGAATAAAAGGCTCGCCAATTTATATTATTCTCGAATTAATTCAGCTCCTAGAACAGACAAAGTGAAATATTGGTTTAAATACTGCACTCAATTATTGTTAGCAGGAGAAAACATCAAATGTATAAATGAAATTGAAAATTTACTTCAAAAACAAAAATTATCATATGATGATCTTATAGATAAAAGTAACCTTCCTTTAATCAAACTTTTAGCTTTGGCATATTTTAGACTTGGAGAGGCAGATAATTGCCAAAATAATCATAACGAATTTTCGTGTATTTTACCTTTAAAAGAAGAAGCTTACCATAATAAAAAAGAGGGTTCAAAAAAAGCAATTGAGATATACTCTAAAATTTATGATAAATTTCCTGAAAATTCTTTTAAATGGATCCTAAACCTGGCTCATATGACGATTGGAGAATATCCGAATCAAGTCCCAAAAAAATATCTTCTTAAATATCCCAATTGGAAGAATGAAAAAAAAGATTTTCCAAGATTTAACGAGATTGGAATGAACTTAGGAATAGCTCAAGATGGTCTTTCTGGAGGAGTAAGTTTAGAAGACTTTAATAATGACGGTCTTATTGATATATTCATAACTTCTTATGGCATGTCTGATCAGTGTAAACTTTTTATAAATACAGGAAATGGATTTGATGACAACACAAAAGATGCAGGGCTTGAGGGTATAGTTAGTGGGTTAAATTGTATTCATGCCGATTATGATAACGATGGCGATATTGATATTTTTATTTTGAGAGGAGCTTGGCTTGGAAAAGGAGGGAGCCATCCAAATTCTTTATTGAGAAATAATGGTGACGGAACTTTTATAGATGTTACCCAAAAGGCAGGAATTCTGTCATTTCATCCTACCCAAACAGCTGCCTGGGCAGATGTAAATAATGATGGTTTTTTAGATTTATTTATTGGCAATGAATCAAAAAATGAACAATCTCATCCTTGTGAATTATTTATTAATCAAAAGAACGGTAGTTTTTTGGAAGAATCTAAAAAATATAATCTTGGCTTTATTGAAGGATTTATTAAAGGGGTTGTTTTTGGTGATATAAACAACGATAATTGGCCAGACCTATATATTTCCGTTATGGGTGGCAATAATATGTTATTTAAAAATGAATTTGGAATTTTTAAAAATATATCAAGTTCTTCAGGTGTAGAAAAACCAATTTTTAGTTTTCCAACATGGTTTTGGGATGTAAATAATGATGGATACGATGATATTTTTGTGGCTAGTTATGATGAGCGTAATTTAAAAAATATATCTGGTGATTTTGTAAAAGAACTTGAAGGAGAAATTATAACATCAACTAAATCAAAGCTGTTTCTGAATAATGGAGATGAAACCTTTAAGGATATGAGTAAAATCTTCAATATTGATAAAAGTCTATATAGTATGGGAAGTAATTTTGGAGATCTTGATAATGATGGTTGGTTAGACTTTTATATTGGAACGGGATCTCCTGAATTTACATCTGTTATTCCAAATAGAATGTTTCGAAACATCAATGGTGAAACATTTGAAGAAGTAACATCCGCAGGTGGGTTTGGTCATATTCAAAAAGGACATGGTGTAGGTTTTGCGGATTTAGATAATGACGGCGATCAAGATATTTATGCTGTTCTAGGTGGTGCATTTGAAGGAGATAATTATCCTAATATTTGTTTTGAAAATCCAATATCAAATAATTATTGGGTTATTCTAAAACTGGAAGGGGTAGTATCTAATAAAAGTGCTATTGGTACAAAAATAAAACTTGAATTAGAAAATGGAGAAACTCTTTTTCACTCAATTAACACTGGAGGAAGTTTTGGAGGGAACAGTTTACAGGCTGAAATAGGTTTAGGGAAAAATAAATATATCAATACCTTAACAGTTTATTGGCCCAATTCTAAGGCACAAGTATTTAAAGATATTAAGGGGAAGAAAAAATATTTACTTAAAGAGGGAAATAAAAGCCTAATTGAAATAAAATTTAAAAACACAAAATTACCTAAAAATAGGCTATCTCACCTTCGAAATTAAAAATAGGATTGTAAAAAATTTATTTCTATGGTGTACAATTATTAAAACTTGGTTTTGGAGAAGTCCATTTTATTGACTTATTAGAAAAAAATTGGCAATCAGTCACATTATTAACATCCCAATTACCTAAATCTTGATTAAAAGAGGAAGCTTTATGAAACATACTTCTCATTATAGTAACATTTGAGGTATCCCAGAGCCTTATATCTTTGTTAAAATTTGACGCTTCCCAAAACATAAAATTCATGTCTGTCACTTTAGTAGTATTCCAGTTTCCAATATCTTGATTAAAAGAGGAAGCATTATAAAACATAAAATTAGTAGCTGTAACATTAGAAGTATCCCAGCTTCCTATATCTTGGTTAAATTCACTTTTATCAAGAAACAACCATGAAAATGAACTTATTTTACTTGTACATATCTTTGTAATGTCTTCATCATTTAGTATTTTACTTCTTAGTTCTTCTTCACTAACAATTTCATACTCAACTTCATTTATCATACCCACATCTCCTGATATTGCCCAATCTTTAGCTTTAATAGTAATTTCATTTTCGTCTAGATATATGGGATTTTTCATCACACCATTTTCATCGACTTCTGCTCCTAGTCTTGTATTGTTTTCTTGATCTATATCATCAGGAATTCCATCACCATCTGAATCAATTTTAGATTGATTAACGTTATTTGTCTCATTTATAACTTGTATTGAACTTTCTGAGTTTTTATCACATGAGCAAACTAACAGACAAATAATAATAAATTTTCTTTTCAAAATGGGATTTTTTATTTCATGAATAATCTTTCGGTAAAACATCAATATTATTTTAAATTTAATAATTATTGGCATCAAAATTTTTTTACCCAATACGACAATAATACTACGTCTTATGGTAATTTAAATAAATAAAAATTGGATAAAATTCCTTTTTATTATTTAACTAATTGAGTTTGAATACTTGCAGAATATCATTATTATTTGCAACCAAAATAAGCAAGCCATTTTTAGTTTCTATTTCAATCATTCTCTTGGTATCACCAGGCGTGAAAAATCCACTTTTATTTGTAGGTGAAAATTCATAATTACCACTTTCAGTTCCTAATAAAAGTGCTCCTATTCCAGCATCATTTCTTGGTGTTTCTATTTCAACTTGATGCATATTTCCTATCAAAAGAATATCTGTAATACCATCTTTATTGTAATCATTTGTTAAAGCTTCATTAACCGACGAAAACTGAGCACGATAAGGTAATTCTTTCGGTGAAAAGTTTCCATTACCATCGTTCATAAAAATCATACTGGAGAATTCATTAGCCTTAAGGTTTAGAACACCATTTAATTGTTCTCCATAAATATCATTAAGATCTAAGCTCGCAAAGACATCATATTCTTTAAACTTATTGGCTATTTCTGGTATCTGTTGTGAAGAGCAAGAGAATCCTCGTAATGGATATTGTTTTCCATAATTATAATAAGAGAGAACAATATCCTTATCACCATTGGAATCAAAATCTCCATAATGCAACTCAAAAGGGAATTCTTGAGAAGATTTATATTTAAAATTCTCCCCCAGATTTCCTGCTATTAAGTCCATATCTCCGTCTTTATCAATATCAACTTCTTTAATAGAATACCACCATCCTTTATAAGGGTCTAGATCTGGTGTTTGTTTTTTATTAAAAACTCCATTTTTATTTATGAAAATTGTTGGTGATCCCCACTCTCCAATAACAATCAAATCTTGATCTGAATCATTATCTACATCAGACCAAACAGCATCATTAATCATTCCTAAATTTTTCAATAATAAACTATTATTAGAATCAATTTTAAAAGTCCCATTATTATTCATTAGAAAATAACTTGAGCCTGACTCAGGATAATGCCAGGGCTTTAGTCTTGTTCCGATAAAAAGGTCTATATCACCATCTCTGTCATAATCAGAAGGAGATACAACAGAACCACTTTCAAAAATATCAGGTAAAAGATGTTTTTCAAATTTATAATTTCCAAGTCCATCGTTTATATAAAGACGATCTAAATATATTTGGCTTTGAGACTCAAATTCGTTTCCACCACTCATTACATACAAATCTAAATCTCCATCAGAATCAGTATCAATAAAAGCAGCATCGATATCTTCTGCAAATTTATGTTTTCCCCACGGAGACGATAAATTTTTCACAAATCCACCATCATTTGTTTGGATAAATAACTCTCCTGAACTAGAGGAGGCTCCACCTATAAAAAAATCATCCAAGCCGTCTCCATTAACATCTCCCTTTGCCAAAGCAGGACCACTTTGTGAAAATTTATGAGGAAGTAATATTTGTTTTTTGTAATCATCGTAAAAATTTTCTTTATGAAAATACTTTGGCATATTATTATTTAAAGTTATATCCTTAAAGAAAGTGTTTTCAAATTTACTTTTACTAATAAAGTCAATAGGGTTGTATTCAATTGAATGTAATTTATTTATTTTTGGAGAATACAAGACTTGTTTTTTTTGATCTGGCCAATAAATTTCTAGACTATCAATTTTCTTTTCTTTTCCAATACCAAAATGTATTTCAGTTTCACTGGAAGAATACATTCCTCTAATACTGGTGGTTTCAGCATATTGAGCTTTTTCTGAAGTAAAAAGGATACATTTTGTTCCCAAGCTACTTTTGTTTTGTGTATTTTTTAATTTGAATCTGATGAAATTATTAGTAGTATTTTCAACACTTAAATTTTTATATAAAAAAGGTTCAGAATTTACATTATTAATCACGATTTCAAGATCTCCATCATTGTCTAAATCACCATAGGCTGAACCATTTGAAAATGAAAGTTTATCAATTCCCCATGTAGAGCTTACATTTTCAAAAGAGAATTTATCTTTATTCTTGAACATGTAATTCGGAAGTTTAACACTAGGCAAAATTGATAAAACATCTTCTAATGGTAGGATATCCCATATATCAATATTTCCTTGGTTTGGATTATTTTCTATGTACTTTGAGATATAATTTTTAACAAATTGGTCTACTTCTTTATCCGCATCAGAGTTTCTAATATCTCGAAGCAACCCGTTGGTCACATGAATATCACGAAGACCATCATTGTCAAAATCTGCAATAAGATTTGACCAACTCCAATCAGTTGAAGAAATTTCTGAAAAATGAGCAATTTCACTAAAACTTCCGTTACCATTATTTAATTGAAGTGCATTAAACATGTATTGATAATGTCCCCCATTTGAGACTACATTCCAGAATGCTTTTGGATCCATGCCACTCATATTAGATTTTAACCTAAAATTATCTTCAGCCACCATGTCTAGTGTCATAATATCAGTATGACCATCATTATCAATGTCAGCAGCGTCAACCCCCATACTATAAAATGATGTATGTCTCAGTGCATTTTCAGTTTCATAACTAAAAGTTCCATCTCCTTTATTAATGTATAAAAATTCTGGTATATCGAAATCATTTGTAACATATAGATCTGGCCAACCATCATTATTAAAATCCGAAGTTATCGCACTGCTGGGAAATCCAGTTCTCAACAGATTAGCCTCTTTTGTTACATCCTTAAAAGACTCATTATTTATATTTTTATATAGTTTAGAGCTATATTCAGGTAGGATAATGTTTTGGCCCATGTAAGGAGAATAACTTCCTCTATTGGGCGGATGATTCATCACAAATAAGTCTAGATATCCATCTTTATCATAATCAAAAAAAACAGATTGTCTTGACCTCTGATCATCTGCAATACCCCAATCCTCTGCTGCTTCAATGAATTTAAAATTTCCTTGATTTAAATAAAGTTTATTTTTTCTTCTTTCAGGCTGATAGTCATACAATTCTTTACTTACATAAATATCTAAAAGTCCATCACCATTTACATCTGCTATAGCAACTCCTGAAGACCAATTGCCGTCATCCTCAATACCTGACGAAGGGGTCATGTTTTCAAAATTCAAATCACCCTTATTTTTATAAATTTCATCACCAACTAAATTACCAGTAAAATATATATCAGTAAGGCCGTCATTATTAAAATCCGCAAGTCCTACACCACCACCACCATAAAAATTTGCGTATTTTAAAATATTTTGTTCTCTAGAGTCCTTTACGATGTTATTAAAACTTATACCAGATTTAATTGTTTCAACAAGCTCAAACATTTTTTGTTGAGCAAAGAAAATGTTTGGTCCAAGAATAAAAATTAATAAAATAAGTAATCTCATTTCTGAATTTAATTTATCACTTCACAATATAAAATGATTTAATAATGAATTTAAATAAACAAAGGGGGATAAATCCCCCTTTGTTAGGCACAGTGTTTTTGATTAAAATTAACACAACTATTAACTATATTAACCAATTAACCAATTTTTTTTACCATGCTTACTTTAAAACAAATTTAAATTCTCAAGTTTATCTATCCCACCAAACTTTTGTTGTTTGAGTATTTGGACCTTGACGGCTTATCATTGCATTATAATTTTCAGTATTTACACTACCTTCAGATGCTTCGTTAAGAATTAACCTTCTAGGTATTGTACCGTTTGTTAAATTCGTTGGATGTGCCGGTCTACCTCCAAAGGGTTTAAGATCAGGATATCCCGTTCTTCTCCAATTAGCAAAAGACTCGAAAAAGTCAAAGAAAGAAGCAGCCCAAAATTGTTCTCCAATCATTTCATCCCATTTTGCAGAATCGTATGGATTAGCAGTCAAATATGAAGCTACATCAGCATCACTAACCTCTAGTGAAGCCCCCCACATTGCCCATTGTTTCATTGCAGCCTTAACACCATTATTATAGTGTTGTTCAGCAGTCGTATGATCCCCACTTGAAGCAGAGTTCTCAGCTAACATTAGTACTGTTTGAGGATAGGTTAAAAACATCCTTGGAGAATCAAGTTTTGTAATTGCTGGATTAACATCTACATAATCCGACCATGTGATACCCTCAGCTTCCATTTCACTTAAATTTCCATAACCATATGGAATTCCTGCTTTGGGTCCGTTTGGATTAGCAATTATGTTTAATCTAGGATCGTTATGGTCTGATAACCAGTCATAAATTGTTTTACCTAAACGTGCTGGTTCATAACGAGGCACATAGGTACCCCAAGCATTTCTATTTAAATCTGTTGGCCCATTTGTGTGCTCCATGTATGCATTATCTTCTAATGACTGCATAACACCACCAGAAATTGCTTTGTTTACATAAGTTGAAGATGTTGACGCATCTACATTTTTAATTCGCATTGCAAGTCGGAGCATTAAAGAATTACCAAGCTTCTTCCATTTAGAGGTGTCACCACCAAAAATAAGATCAGAATCTCCTAATGTAGTAGATCCCCCAATTTGAGAAACAGCTTGATCTAACTCATTTAGCATATCCATGTAAATAGACTCTGCGCTATCATAGACAGGGCGAACATTACCATCTAGAAAACCTCTTCCTGCTTCAAAATATGGAGTGTCACCATAGGTGTCAACAATTTTATGAAAAATAAATGCTCTCCATATTCTTGCTATACCCATTTCAGAACCAGAATTTCCTTCTGCATCCAGTTGAGCTATTATATCAACTACAGATTTTATGGTTGTTCCATATTGAGTTTCCCACCAAGCATAATTCAAATCTTGTCTCATTGTGTAAATACTCCCTTGAGGGAATTGAATATCGAGAACTTGTTGCACTAATTGTCCTGCACAAAGAATTTCTGTAAATGACACTTCGTATTCTTCACCAGCAGATTTAAGAAATAAATAAGCAAATTTTGGATTTACTCCTAAATCAGCACTTGCTGTTGGATTAACGTTTAGTTCTTCGAAGCCTTCATCAAATTCACATGAAGCGAATACAAAGGCAATTGTTAAAAATAATATATTTAATTTTTTCATCGTAGTTTATAATTTTAAATTGACAGAAAATCCGATCGACTCTCCAATTGGCATCGCAATACCTTCAACACCTAGAGCTCTTGATTGGTAGTATGCTTCAGGATCAATATTAGGAACATCTTTAAAAATAAATCCTAAGTTATTCCCAACTAGTCCAACACTTGCTCTTTTTATAAAAGTATTTTCAAGAAGTGATTGAGGGAAGTTATATGAAAGTGAAACTTGACTTATTCGTAAAAAATCATTATCATAAACATTTCCTTCTCCAAGAGCAGCTGCAGTAGTACCAGCTGCATTACCAGTATTCCAATATAACTGAAGATCAGCTTCAGAAACTTGAGGCATGGCAGAACCGTCTTCCATAACTCCAATAGGAATAAAATTACTTCGTGATCCATTAGGAGCAGTATCTTGGTGTAATCCTAATTGTTTCATTCTAGAATTCGTGTTAGAAATAATACTTCCACCATACTTTCCTTCAAAAAATGCATTAAGAGAAAAGTCTTTATAACGGAGATTTGTTCCAAAACCAACTGTTGTAGGTGCAACACCCAATCCAATTACTTCGTTATTGTTTTCACTTTTCGGAATCGGTATGCCATTTACTAAAGAATGAACAATATTTCCTGCAGAATCTCTAACATACTTATTTCCGTAGATTACCCCATAAGGTTGACCTTCTTGGATTCCAATTGTAGTTTGAAAAAGTTGACCAGTTGCAAGTTGGATGTTGTTTCCAGCCTCGTCAGTTTTAACAACAATATTTGTATTGTTAGTGTAATTAAAATTAAAATCTAAGCCAAAATCTGAATTGTCTATCACGTTTGCTCTTAAAAGTAATTCAATACCTTCATTAGACATTTCACCTAAATTTATTAAAGTACTCCCGAAGCCAGATGCTGGTGATGCAGTTGCATTTACAATATCGCCAACTGTCGTGTTTTGGTAGTATGCCAAATCAAGAGAAATTTTATTATCTAACATTCTTAAGTCTAAACCAACTTCTATTTCATCCTTTTGAAAGGGTGTTAGAGCTTGATTTGGGATAGAATTACCATTTATAACTCCGAGTGGACTTCCTAAATGTCCTGAACCAGTTAATCCATATGTTAGTGATAATGCATAGGGGTTGTCAGCCCCACCGGCAACCTGGGAAACACCACCTCTTAGCTTAGCAAAGCTAAAAAAGTTAGGAAGTGATATAAAATCTGAAAGAATAAAGGATAAACTGGCAGAACCATATAAATCATTATTTGGTGTTGTTTTTCCTGGTGCTGAAAGTGTAGAAAACCAGTCATTTCTAGCAGTTACTGATAAATAAATTTTGTCTTGGTATGAAAATTCAGTAGATCCATATAGAGCATTTATTTTTTTACTACCAAAACTGTAAAGGGGTGATTGACTTGCAGTATTCAAAATAGTGTATAGCTGAGGGATAACAGTTTGGTCACCAAAAACACCTACGGCCTCATTTTGAAATTCAAAAGTACCCGTTCCTATAAATCCATTAAATGAAATATCATTAGTAATATCTACATTGTCCGTCCCGATAAAAAAGTCGGCATCGTATTGTCTTATTGTTTGGGTTTGCTCAAAAAGTTGTCCCTTTTCATTATAAGCTACTCCAGGCTGGAACAATGGAGCTCCACCAATTGGATTATTGTTAAAATGATTAGTTCCTCTATCCATTCCAGCTTGCCCTCTTAAATATAGAAAATCAGTTATGTCATATTTAATATTCACGTTTGCTAAAAGTCTGTCCTTATTAGCCGATGTTATGTTATTAAATTTAGCAAACCACGGATTAGTGGTAAAAAGACCGACATAAGGTTTATACTCGTTCTCACCATCAGATGTACCGTTTCCTTCTGGTCCTATGAAGTCATTTATATCAACATTAGGAGCAAAATCGCGAACTGCACCGTTTGGACTCATAGGAGTAGTTGCCATTACAACATTTCCATTTTCTTCAGTTTCAGAATATTTGATACTAGCATTTACTGTGACCTTATCAGAAAGCTTTTGAGATGACGAAAAATTAACTGAGTTTCTATTGAGCTTAGAAGTATTAATAACATCCTCACTATCCATTTTGGTAAATGAAATACGTGTACTTCCTTTTTTAGTGTTTGATGTAAATGCTGCAGAATTTGTTAGACTTATTGCATTATCATATAATGATTCCATGCTATCATAAATTGTACCTCCACCTATACTAGGTCCCCATGAATTAAATGGGTCTGAATCGCCAACTGGAGCATTCCCAAAGGTACCATTACCATATTGAGTTTGAGGACTGAATAAACCATTAATGGAAGTAAATTGAGTTTGATTAGAAAGCTCAATTCCAATACCTTGTTTTTCACTACTACCATTTTTAGTAGTTATTAAAATAACACCGTTAGATGCTCTTGAACCATATAGTGCCGCCGCCGCACCACCTTTAAGGACACTAACATTTTTTATGTCATCAGGATTAATAGCTGATAAACCATCTCCGTTATCAACTCCTCCCCATTCTCCAGCAGCACCAAGCTGCTCATTTTGAATAGAAATACCATCAACTATATATAAAGGTTGATTACTTCCTCCAAAGGAACTATTTCCACGAATTACTACTCTTGTGGTGTTCTTTATACCAGAAGCATTGCTATTTATTGATACCCCAGCAATTTTTCCTCGCAAAGCCTGAAGAGGGTTTGTTGATTTAACTCTACTTAATTCATCACCCTCTACTTGTGTAACTGAATAACCAAGAGCTTTTGTTTGTTTCTCAAATCCAAAAGTTGTAACGACAACTTCTTCTAATGAAGAAATTTGAAGTGCCACGTCTATTGAATCTGAAGAAGAAACTTCAACTCGAACTGACTCATATCCTTGAAAACTAAATTCGAGTGTTTGACCCAATTCAACATTTAAAGAATAATTACCATCAAAGTCAGTTGATGTTCCTTGACTAGTCTCTACAACTAAAACAGTAGCCCCTGGTAGAGGAGTACCATCGTCCGAAGAAACAGTACCTTCAATGTTTTGTGCAAAAATATTTACACTATACATAAACATTATTGCAATTAGAAAATATTTATATTTCATTTGATTTTGTTTAAAATTCAAGCAAAAATAGAATAGTTTGATTTACACAATAAAAAAACACTACGTCATTATTACTACAATCTTTCTTGAACATAAATTTCTATACTACATTAGTACTACAAAAAGAAATTATTTAATTGGGGCTTTAATTTTTGAGTTTGTTTTATATTAGCAAAAAGCCATAAACTAATCAAAAAATTGAAAAGATCTTCACGACTTTTTATTCTTATTTTTTTCTCAATTAATCTTATAAATAGTCAAGATTGGTATAGCTTAAGAGACTCCATTTATACATATCAAGCATTTGATCCTCAAAAAGCTCTTTTGTTTGGGTTTGAAGCATTAGAAACAAAAGATATTAATGAAATTTCATTTGAATTATATGAGATAAATTTTAAAATAGGTGTAGTTTATTATTTAGCAAAAATGTATGAACAGTCTTTTAAATTTTTATCGAGATCTCTAGCTATTTATGAATTAGTTCCAACTGAGGATAGAAGTAACAAAAAAATTAAAAAACCCCCTTGGGTATTAAATGTTTTAGCAAATGTTTACTTATCAAATGGTAGATATGATAAATCAAAAAAATTATTTTTTGAGTCAATTGAAAATTTTAATTTACTTAAAGACGATGATGAAAAGCATTTTGGTTTAAACTCTGCTGATGACGGCTTGGGAACAATCTCATTAGAGTTAGGTGATTTTGATCAAGCAGAAAAACTCTTCAAAAAATCCTTGGAAAGGAGATTAAAATTTACAAGGGAATCTGACATACTATTTTCGTATTCTAGATTAACTCTACTTTATTTTAAGACTCAAAAGGTCGAATTAGGAAACGCCTATTTAAAAAAAGCCAGAGAATTATATGAGAAATCAAATAATAAAGGAATCTCAGAAAGTGATCTTTATTATTCAAAAACTATTGCATCCTACGCTTCATATTTAAAATCAGATGGTCAAACTTTAAAAGCTTTAAATGTCTATAAAGAAGCAAAAAATATAATTTATGATTTACCCCAATTCCAGAAACAAGAAGTTGATATTTCAATAGCGAGATGTTTATATGAACTTAAAAGGTTTGATGAGTCTGAAGAACTCGTTTTAAAAATTTTAAGCACTAATCAAATAAATGTCGATGATAAAATAGAGAATTTTCGATTGCTTCAAAAAATACTTACTGCACAAGGCAGAGCCAAAGAAATATTACCAATAAATGATTCTTTGAATTATTATTTAAAAAAACTAAATCAAATTAAAAATATTGAGTTTAGTGATTTAGAAACTCAACTCATTATAACTGAAAAACAAAAAGAACTAATTGAAAATAAAAAGAAATATTATCAATCAATATATTTATCTATCATAATTATTTCTCTTTCAATTATTGTAATAATATTATTGAGTTATTATTACAATTATCAAAAAAACAAAACCTCAATCCTAGAGTTAGAAAAGAAACAGATACTTTTAGAGCTTGAATCTAAAAAAATCGACTTGGTAAGTAAGACAAATTTTATAATGCAAAGAAATGAATACCTTAAAAATTTAAATTCTAAGGTTAGCAAAATTTCATCAACCAAAATAAAAAAAGAAATTTCAAGCATAATAAATTCTGAAAAATCATACCAGGAATTTGATAAAATATTCACCCAGGTTTATCCAAATTTTTATGAAAATTTAAAAAATAAACACAACTTATCTCAAACCTATCTCAGACTTGTAGCATACATAAAAATGAACCAGAATAATAATGAAATAGCTACAATTAGTGGAATTTCATTGAGAACTGTTGAGACTCAGCGTTACAGATTATCAAAAATGTTGAATTTAAAAAATGATCAAGATTTAAATTCTTACATAACGAGTCTATAGAAGAAAAACAAACCCTTTAACAGTAATATAAATTCATTTTGATTACTTAGTTGCTAATCTAAAAAAACCACGTTTAAAAAAGGTTCAAGTCAAGTTTTCAACGAAACCCTAAATAGTTTTTTTTCTCTCTAAGAACTTTAATAGAATTATATTTAATAATATTATTTTTATAATAAGAAAAACAAACTTTATGAAATATTTATTGTGTTTAATATTAGGCCTTTTGGCCTATTTATTTAATGCTGCAAATATTAGGGATAAACCAAATCCAAATATTGAAAATTGGATTTCACTTTTTAATGGAAATGATTGAAAACGAAAATCTTGTTTCGACCATTCAAGGCAAATATGTATCACACGAGTTTTTAAAAAAATTGAAAGTACTATAATGGGAAAAGCTAAATATCTAAATGAATTTTCATTTAATAATTTAAAATATAAAAGTGATAGTCTTGATGATTTAGGTCTTCAGTTTGATAGAATATTTGTGGGAACAAAAGGTATTCCTGACAATATAATTGAAGTTTTATATGACAAGAGATTTTTTCAAAGTTATTATTTT
>MDTG01200294.1_pt1 | contig 13960 bp, 8 predicted proteins | sample 811421 | NCBI WGS metagenome assembly MDTG01 (sample SAMN05326645, study PRJNA326480) | marine metagenome | isolation source: seawater | place: Pacific Ocean: South East | collected 2011 | reverse complement strand
TCGCTCCATTGCTCGGGTGCGTTGGCCAGTGGCGTTGATCGTGTTTTGTGCGGTCTTCAGCTGATTGCCGAGCTTGTCGAGCACGTCGCCGAACTTGCCGAACTCGGTCTTGACCGCACCCAGCACCTCCCAGACTTCGCTCGATCGTTTCTCGATCGCCAGTGTGTGGAAACCCATGCGCAAGGCGTTGAGAATCGCACTGAGCGTGGTCGGACCGGCGAGGGTGATTCGAAGATCGTTCAGCGTGTCGACCACCTTCTGCTGGCGAAGCGCTTCCGCATAGAGACCTTCGGTCGGCAGGAAGAGAATGGCGAACTCGGTGGTGTGCGGGGGGGCCACGTATTTCTCTCGGATGTCCTTGGCCGCGGTGACGATCGCATTGGCAAGGGCCTTCGAGGCGGCGTCGATCGCCGGCACATCGGCGCGGTCCTGCGCGTCCTGAAGTCTGGCGTAGTCCTCCTGCGGAAACTTCGAGTCGATCGGCAGCCAGACCTGGTCCTGCGAGTCTGTTCCGGGCAGGCGGATCGCGAATTCGACGATGGCGTTCGATCCGGGAATCGGTTTGACGTTCGCCTCCCACTGCGTGGGAGTGAGCATCTCCTCGAGAATCGCCCGCAGCTGGACTTCACCCCAGGTGCCGCGGCTCTTGACGTTGGTGAGGACCTTCTTGAAGTCTCCGACGTCTTCGGCGAGCTGCTTCATCTCACCCAGGCCCTTCTGGACCGATTCGAGTCGTTCGCCGACCTGCTTGAAGGCTTCACCCAGTCGTTTTTCGAGGGTGCCTTGCAGCTTCTCATCGACGGTCTTGCGCATCTCTTCGAGCTTCTTCTCGTTGCCGGTGCGCAGATCCTCGGCCTGCTTCGCCTGTTCTTCGCGCATGCCTTTCAGTTGCAGCGTCATCGTCTTCATCAACGTCTCGCTGACGGAGTCGAGGCGCTTGCTCATCTCCTCGCGAAGACGGGCATCGCTCTTCTCGCTGCCCTCCCGGGCCCGCTCGAATTCATCTCTGAGCGACTTCTCCTGAAGCTTCGCCTGTTCGCCCAGGAGTGCTTCGACATCCTCGGTCTCCTGTTCGGTCTGCTCTTTTCCACGCAGCAGGCTCTGCCCGAGTGCCAGAATGCTGAGAATGATCGCGATGAGTGCGACGATGAGTACGAGAGTCTCCATGTCTCCGATGATACCCGCTTCGTCCATTTTCCATGACGGACGGGCCTGCCGACCTATACTGCGGGTCCTACCGATCGGAGAATCTCGTGTTCAGACCACTCAACTGGGGCATCGCCGGAACAGGGCGCATCTCATCGCTCTTCGCCGACTGCATCACCCGTACCGACAGTGGAACAGTGGGGCATGTGCTCAGCCGTTCCCAGGAGTCCGCTGAAGCGTTCTGTGAACGTCAGGGAGGGACTCCATGGTCGAACCAGCGGGAGATGCTCGGTGTCGACGGACTGGACGCGCTCTACATCGGAACACCACATTCGGAGCATGCCGAACTCGCGGTTGCCGCGCTTTCGGTCGGCATTCCGGTTCTCTGTGAAAAGCCGATGACCTGCTCGCCTGCGGGCAGTCTCGCGGTCGTGATGTGCGCGCATCAGAACGGCACCGCCCTCATCGAGGGGTGGATGTATCGTTGCCATCCCCAGATCGAACGACTGATCGAGTTGATTTCGACCGGCGCGATCGGTGAACTTCAGACGATCGAATCTCATTTCGGGTTTCGTGCCGATGTCCCCCCCGAACACCGACTTCGAAACCAGAAACTCGGTGGCGGTCCGATTCTCGACATCGGTGGTTATCCCATGAGCATCGCGATGCTGGTGGCCGGATCGACCGATGAACGGGCTCATGCACGTCCCAGGTCGATGGAAGCGGTCGGCGTCTTCGACGCCGAGACCGAAGTCGAAGCGGATGCGGCTGCGGTGGTCACGTTCGACAACGGTCTCGAAGCCAGGCTTCGATGCTCCTTGATCGAGGATCTCGGTACCGGACTCCGGTGCACCGGCACGGATGGTGAGATTCGCATGCCCCAGCCATTCCTTCCCGAGGCAAGGCAGGACGGTCGACGTGCCACGATCGAGATCGAACGTCATGGTGAGACCGAGATCGAGCATTTCGAAGCCTCGCTCGACTGTTTCAGTCTCGAGGCCCGCACGATGTCGGAACTGGTCGCTTCGGGGCAGCTCGAGCCACCACGCCCGATGGTCACGCACGAGGAGTCCGTGGTCATTGCCGGTGCTCTGGAGTCGTGGCGTTCCTGTCTCGAAAAGGCCAGAGAGGACTCCTGACCGATCCGGTCAGCGTCTCTGTGGAGGCTTTCAGTCGTTCCTGCTGTAGCCCGCGAGCCATTCGGAACGTGCATTCCAGATGTTCTTCCAGTCGGAGGCTTGGTTCCGGATTTTTTCGGTGCGTCGCACTTTCGATATCGCCCAGAAGCACGCCATTCGCAATGCAGTCGCGAACCGGATCAATTCGCGCCCGATGAAGGCTCGGGGCTTCGACCAGTGCAGCCTCATCAGCGTGATCTCGCCTCGATTGATCTTGACTCGAGTCTGCCACTTCGTCCTCGCCGACGCGCCCACGTAATGGATGATCGCCGCATCGGGCGTGATGATCGGAGTCGCTCCGAACGCCTTCGCGCGCAGGCACAGTTCGGCTTCCTCGCCGTACATGAAGAATTCCGGGGCGAAGCCATCGAGCTTCTGCCAGAGAGTGCGATCGATCAGCAACAGGCATCCGGTCACGAACCCCACGTGGCGAACCGAATCACGTTGCCAGTGACCGTACGCATGGGGATTGAAGAACTCGCTGCTTGAAAGGAGTTTCGAAAGTCCGATCGTCCGGAAGAGGACGCCGTGCAGGGTGAGGTCCGCCCAGCAGGATCTCGGGTCGAGGGTCACACCGTCCGCCTTCATCGTACGGCCGCCCCAGATGCCGCACTCGCTTCGTTCGTCCGCGAATGCGTTGAGTCTCTGAAGTGCGTGGTCGAGGACGACGGTGTCGGGATTGAGCAGGAGGAGTCGTCTGCCACGCGCCTGTTTCGCCAGCACATTGTTCGCGCGCGCGAAACCTAGATTCACCTCACTGGCTATGAGGTGAAAGCGGTCGTCCGCACCGAATTCGGATCGAACGGCGTCGAAGGACCCGTCCGTCGACTGGTTGTCCACGAAGAGGACTTCGAATGAGAGTTCCGGGGACTGCGCGACCACCGAGCGCAGGCATTCGAGGGTCATCTCCCGAGTGTTGTAACTCACGACGATGATCGAGACGTCGATCATCGCGGAGTCATGTTCGGGTGCGCCTGTATCCTGGGTCATGCCGTCATTATCGAATGAATCCGGGGTTGAAGTCCACCGGAATCCAACATGCCTGTGAACTCAGGCCCTGCTTTCGTGCAGCACCTCATTGAGAATACCGGCCGAGGTTTCACGATCAAGCGCGCTTCTGACTCCGAGTGGTGCGATCAGCAGGCACCACAGCACCACGGAGATCTCACCCCATGGTGCGGAGAGCCATCCGAGACCACCGGCATAGTCACCAAGGAAACTGATCAAGAACAGTCCTCCCAGCCACGGGGCCAGCCACAAGGCGTGTCGACTCTTCAGTTCCCGGCCGTGCGATCCCATGCCCTTGATCGAGACCAGCATCAGGACGAAGCCGATTGCCAGCACGATCAGCACCGTTTCGTTCACCTTCCATCCACACCAGTAGGTGATGAGACTTGCGAAGATGAAGCTGATCGTTCCGGTGATTCGAGCGGCTGGAACCCTGAAAGGCCGGTTCAGCTCCGGATGTCTCACACGGAGTGAGATCATCGCGAGAGAAGCCACCGCAGCGGTCAGCATCGTCGTCGCGGAGACGATTCCAGCGAGCAGGTCCCATCCCGGAAGGGGGGCCAGAAGGATCATCCCCACGATCCAGTTTGCGAAGAGTGCGCGAACGGGAAGTCCCGAGCGGGCGATCCTGCCGAAGAACTTCGGGATGTTTCGATTGCGACTCATCGCGACCACCAGCCGTGAGGTGCCGCTGGTGAAGACGAGTGCGGTGCCGAACGGTGAGATCGTCGCGTCGACGTAGAGTATCGTCGCCAGCCAACCGAGCCCGAGAATCATCGCGAACGCCGCGAACGGTCCCGATGCGCCGTTCGCCACCACATGCGACCACCCCTGCGTGAGCTGCTCCGCCGGCACCACGCCGATGAATGCGATCTGCACCAGGATGAAGATCGACGTGCAGATGAGAAGCGATCCGAGAATGGCCATCGGCACATCGCGTTGCGGACGTCGGGCCTCTCCGGACAGTTCGATGACGGTACGAAATCCGATCAGTGAGAAGACGACGCCGCCTGCCGCCAGCGCGCTGAATATTCCGGAGATCCCCTCCGGTGCGAACGAATGACTGGTGAAGTTCTCGACATCGAATCCGGTGAAGATCAGCACGATCGCGGTCATGACCGGCACGGCAATCTTCCACCAGGTGATCGTGGTGTTCGAGTGGGCCAGCCATTTCACGCCTAGGAGGTTGATGACCAGCATCGAGAAGAGGATCGCGGCGGCGATCACCGTCCCCTCCATGGAAAGCGATCGATCGTCCACTTCGGTCCGGATCAGCCAGGGAATCTCGTTTCCCAGGTATTCGAGAATCGCCAGCGTCTCCACCGAGGGGATCACCACGTATCCGAGCCAGCACAGCCAGCTCGCGATGAAGCTGGTCATGCCTCCGAAGCTGATGTGGGCGTAGCGCGCGAAGCCGCCCGGGGTGGGAATGGTGGATCCGAGTTCCGCGAAGACCAGGGCGATCACCCCCAGCATCATCGCGGCGAGGAACCAGCTGATGATCGATGCCGGACCCGCCATCTGCGCGGCGTAGAGAGCGGCGAAAAGCCAGCCGCTTCCGATGATGGATCCGGTGGAGATGAAGAGCAGGCCGAAGAAGCCGATTCGTCGGTGCAGCTTCTGCGGCGCTTCGTTCATTCGGGCTGAGGTCTCCTTGCTGTCCCGATGATATTCAATTCAACGTGACAAGGGGGGCCGATGACGGCCTTGGTTACCGGGTGATCACTTCCGATCAAGTCAGGCCTGGATGGTGCTGCCGATCCCGTCGATGATGCGGTTGAGTTCCATGCAGGGGCGCATGGCTTTCGCTGCCTTTTCCGGATCGGGTTGGAAGTAGCCCCCGATGTCCATCTTGTCACCCTGGGTGTTGTTGATGGCGCTGACGATCCGTTCCTCCTGGGCACGCAGCTGTGCCGCGACCTCGGTGAAGCGGCTCGCCAGTTCTGCGTCTTCCGTCTGGGCTGCAAGGGCTTCGGCCCAGAACATGGCGACATGGAAGTGGGTGGTCCGGTTGTCGGGTTCGCCGCACTTTCTCGATGGTGCCTTGTTCTGCAGCAGATACTGGGTGGTGGCCTGGTCGAGTGTTCGGCCGAGCGTGCGCGCCGCCTCCAGTCCGAAGTGATCGGCCAGATGTTCGAAGCTTGCAGCCAGCGCGAGGAATTCACCCAGCGAATCCCAGCGAAGATGATTCTCCTTCTCGAACTGCTGGACATGCTTGGGGGCCGAGCCGCCCGCTCCGGTTTCGAAGAGTCCGCCGCCGTTCATCAAGGGCACGATCGAGAGCATCTTCGCGCTGGTACCGACCTCGAGAATGGGAAAGAGGTCGGTCAGGTAGTCACGCAGCACGTTTCCGGTCACCGAGATCGTGTCTTCGCCGCGCCTGATCCGTTCCAGTGAGAAACGACAGGCTTCGGTGGGGGCCATGATGTGGAATTCGAGTCCATCGGTGTCGTGATCCGCCAGGTAGGTGTGCACCTTGCCGATCAGGTTGACGTCATGGGCGCGTTCGGAGTTGAGCCAGAAGACCGCGGGGTTTCCGGTGGCGCGCGCGCGGGTCACGGCGAGCTTGACCCAGTCCTGGATCGGAGCGTCTTTGACCTGGCAGGCACGCCAGATGTCGCCTTCCTCGACCGCATGTTCCATCAGCACGGTGCCGTCGGCGTCGACGATCCGCATGGTGCCGGCGGAAGGGGCTTCGAACGTCTTGTCGTGCGAACCGTACTCCTCGGCCTTCTGTGCCATCAGGCCGACGTTCGGGACGCTGCCCATGGTGACGGGGTCGAGTGCACCGTTCGCCTTGCAGTCGTCGAAGACCGCCTGGTAGACCCCGGCGTAGCAGCGGTCGGGAATCGTGGCCATCGTTTCCTGAGTGTCGCCGTTCTTGTTCCACATGCATCCCGAAGTCCGCAGCATGGCGGGCATCGAGGCATCGATGATGACGTCGTTGGGAACGTGCAGGTTGGTGATGCCGTTGTCGGAGTCGACCATCGCGAGATCGGGTCCGTTGGTGAACGCCGCTTCGATGTCGGATTCGATCGCGGTTCGCTCCGCTTCGGGCAGAGTCGCGATCTTCTCGAGCAGATCCCCAAAACCATTGCGCGTGTCGACGCCGATCTTCGCAAGCGTCTCCGCATGCTTGTCGAAGACGTCGGCGAAGAAGACGGTGACCGCATGCCCAAAGATGATGGGGTCCGAGACCTTCATCATGGTGGCCTTCATGTGGAGTGAGAAGAGGATTCCCATCTCGTCGGCTTCGGCGATCGCGCTGGCAAGAAACGCACGAAGGGCTTTGCGGCTCATGAAGGTGCCGTCGAGGATCTCACCCTCCTGAAGTTTGATTCCTTCCTTCAGGACGCTGGTGGCACCGTCGTTTTCGACGTGTTCGATGTGCACGGTGGTGGCATTGGAGATGACGACGGACTGTTCGTTCGAGAAAAAGTCACCCTCGCTCATGCTCTTGACGTGGCTCTTCGAATCACTGCTCCATGCTCCCATCCGGTGGGGGTTCGCCCGAGCGTAGGCCTTGACCGCTTCAGGCGCACGTCGATCGGAATTGCCCTCGCGGAGCACGGGATTGACCGCACTGCCCTTGACGGCGTCATAGCGTTGCTGAATGGCCCGTTCCGCGTCGTGGGCAGGTTCCTCGGGATAGTCGGGGAGGTCGTAGCCCTGCGCCTGCAGCTCGGCGATCGCATCCTTCAGCTGAGGTACCGAAGCGCTGATGTTCGGAAGCTTGATGATGTTCGCTTCGGGCCGCTGTGCGAGTCGTCCGAGTTCCGCGAGTGCGTCTTCGATCTTCTGATCATCGCGAAGACCTTCGGGGAAGTTCGCGATGATCCGTCCGGCGAGTGAGATGTCTCGGGTCTCGATCGTGATTCCGGTGCCGGCGGCGAATGCCTTGATCACCGGCAGGAATGAATAAGTGGCCAGTGCGGGGGCCTCGTCGGTGTGGGTGTAGATGATCGTGGGGTTCGAGGCTGTGTTGTCTGACATCGCTGATTCCATGTTCCTGCTGTACGGTCGAAACCGGTCGTTACCGGGTCGAACATTGTAGACGACCCTGCAGGGGAATTGGGCTCGAAGCAAGCGCTTTGGGGATCTGGAGGCTCGAGGCTGGCCGCAATCAGTCCTGATTGATCTTGTGGGACGCCCGAATGATTTCTGGAATCTCCTGAAGGCGGCTGATGAGTGTCTGGCTTGTTTCCGGTTCCAGATTGGTGGTGCTCAAGAGAATGGTTCTGGTGCCGGCGATTCGATCGATCTCGGTGGAAAGGAGGCGATTGCTGATCTGGAGTTCTTGGAGCACTGCCTTCCAGGAGTCGTTCTTCGTATCGATCGGTGAGAGGGTGACGCGAAGTTTGCCGTCACTCCGGCACTTCTTGCTGGAGCTGGAAGTGAGAATCAGGATCGTGAGTCCCACGATCACCGTTCCCACGAAGGCGACCATGTAGTTCTGGTTTCCGGTCGCCAGGCCGATCACCACCGAGAAGATCACGAAGACCGCGTCGAGCGGGTTTCGGATTCGAGTTCTGAAACGCACGATGGCAAGCGTTCCGAAGAGCGTGAACGCCGCCGCCAGATTCGTTCCCACCGCGACGGTCGCCATGGCGATGAGTGGTGCGATCAGAATGAGCGTGCGCCAGAGTTCGACGCGATCACGTCCCCTTGTGGCGAGAAGATGCAGGCAGGCCACCACGATTCCGAAGACCGTGGCGAGAAGCACCGCACTGAGGGCGGTTCCCAATGGGTCGACTTCGAGCGGAAGTGGTGGGGTTGTCAGCAGTTGGTCCAAGGTGGTGTCCCGTCTCTTCAGCGCGTGTTCGATGTGGATGCTTCATCATCGTCAGAATTGGGGTTCAGTGCCTCATGTTCAAGAAGGAATTTTCTTCTTCGCGCGACGATTTCAGTGAGCGAGGTTTCACTCCCGGCGAGACTCCCCAGGAAATCCTCATGAGCAGGGCCGAAGGGATCCTCGGCAACGGCCTCGGTGAGGAGGGTTCGATAGGCGTCGATCCGCGCCCGAAACGCATCTTCCTCCAGGGCGTGTTCCGCGATCTGACGACAGAGTTCCAGGTACCGAGCCTTCCAGGCCGGAACCGCGAGGATCGCTGCGATCAGGGGTCTTGTGTCTTTTTCGTCCTGCATCGCCAATGGTGCCTGAGTCGCCGGATTGCCAGCGCGACCACCTCTCCCGCCACGTCGAGAAGGACCATCTTCGCCACGTCCGTCATCCGGCCGGCCACGTGCCCCGCCTCGTCTCGGGCGATCGAGGCCGGGTCTCTCCCGCACATCTCGACCGCGACCTCGTTCGAAGTCTTCGGGGGGTGGGCCGAAGCCACCCGGTCCTCTGGGTCCCTCCGGCGGTCCACCCGGTCCACCCCGTCCACCGCGAGGAGGGTCGAAGGTTTCATTGTTGTCGTAGTGAAAGAAGTGGAATCGCCCGTCCGGATCCTTGTAGACGTAGTAGTCGCTTCCACGGCTGTAGTAGCCATCCTGATCCATGAAGATGTTGTCGAGCACGAGAAAACGAATCGTCTCCTCGACGTCGATGTACCTGGGGAGCACCTTTTCGAGGTTTGCGTCCGGCGTTCGTTTGAGGACTCTGCAGAACGCGATCAGTTCCTTCCAGTCCATTTCCTTGGCCGAACCCGTCTTCAGTTCGTACTTCTCCTTGTACGTGGAACTGCGGGTTCCTTGATCAGTGAGTGCGCCGCCGCCGCTGAAGTCCGGTGGCACCTTCCAACGAACACCCTTTCGGGTGTCGTAGTGTTCTTCGATGAAGTCCTTGTTCAACTGTTGGACGTTCGCGTAGACCCCGAGATACACCCCGTTGACGACGACCTTGACGAAGTTCGCCTTCGGGGCGGGCATGTGCTCCGAAGCGATGTTCGAGAAGAGGACCTCTCTCATCATGGAGGGATCACCGTTCGCGTTCAGGAGATTAAGGGTGTTGTAGCCACCCAGTGAGAGATCTTCGTCGTAGGCGTCGATCGAGACCCCGAACGATTTCTTCTCGGGTTGATCGAATGAGGTGTTCCCTCGATAGGAGATTCCGACTTCACCGATCAGCTCGCCGTCGACTCGCAGTGTTCCGGGGACCTCGATGTCCGTTCCGTGAAACGCCACCATCTCCTCGTGCCAGTCGCCTTCCGGAAATTCAAAGAAGAGCGTCCTGAGCGTTTCTCGATCGTAGAGATCCCGCTCGGGGAACATTTCGATCTCAGCTTCAGTCAGACGCAGTGCGTCCGGACGGTTCTGAGGTCGAGTCGCCGCCTCGCCTTCCCGCGCTCGGGGGGGGGCGCCACGGCGTCCACCACGTCTGCCTTCCGACTTCTTTTCGAGAGCAGCCGTTCGAGCTGCATTTCGTTCTTCACGGTCGAGCCGGCCATCGTTGTCCAGGTCGAAGCGTTCCATCAGCTCGATGTCGGAGAACCGCTTCCCACCTGGACCGTCCGGTCCTCCGGGGCCCTCGGGGGGGCCGCCGAACTGCGCATGTGCCCCCGTCGTGATGAGCCCGCACAGAATGAGGCTTGAGACGCTGCAGGGTCGGCCCTTGGGCGATTTTTCTGGGGTACTCATTCGTATCGACTCCGGTGCAGGTTGTTGAAACGGTACTTTCTTGAGGTAGAACGAACCAGGGGGCCACTTCATGCCTGTTTGAATGACTTTTTTCATGATCTCTCGCCGGCTCCTGCTAGCATTCACGCCTCCCGGAGAAACCCATGATTCGTGCTTCCATCGCCATCCTATCGATGATCTTGATCTGCTTCTTTCTTCGGTTCGATCCGGCTTTCGGAGGTCAGGAGTCGCCTGGTCCGAAAGCGCATGGTCTCGAAACATCAGGCTCCGAAACATCAGGCTCCGAAGCTACTCCCTCGGAGTGGACGCCTTTATTCAATGGAAAGGACCTGGCCGGCTGGACCCCCAAGATCTCCGGCCAGCCACTGGGAGCCGATCCTTGGAAGACCGTGCGGGTCGAGGATGGTCTGCTTCGCATCGGTTACGAGAGCTACGAAGGTCCGTTCGCGAACCGGTTTCTCCATCTCTTCCACGAGCGTCCCTACGATCGGTACCGTCTGCGCGTGGTCTACCGATTTCACGGTGAGCAATGCCCCGACGGGCCCGGTTGGGCCTGGCGAAACAGCGGGGTGATGCTTCATTGTCAGGATCCGAAGACGATGACTCTCGAGCAGCATTTTCCTGTTTCGATCGAAGGGCAGTTTCTCGGCGGCGATGGAACCAACCCGCGCCCGACGGGAAACCTCTGCACACCCGGTACGAATGTCGTCATCAAGGGTGGGCTTGAACTGGCCCACTGCATCAATTCCAAATCGACGACCTGTCATGGTGACGGATGGGTCACGGCCGAGTTCGAAGTCGATGGAGCGGGCGAAGTCAGGCACTTCATCGATGGAAAACTCGTCCTCGCGTACGAACAGCCGCAGCTCGACCCGCGTGATTCCGATGCCAGATCATTGATCAAGGATGGCTCTCTGCTCATCGATCGTGGTTGGATCGCGTTGCAGGGTGAAAGCCATCCCGTCGACTTCAAGGAGGTCTCGATCAGACCCCTGCCCTAGCGGGGACCGGTCGATTCCGAATGAGAAGGCGGAGCGACGCACCCGACCGTTCAGTCGGCCTCGAGCATCTTGCGCCAGAACCAGCAGCCATCGCCATCACGATCGGATGATCCGTCGTCGAAACCCAGTGCCTTGTAGAGACGCTGTGCGCCGGTGTTCTCCCGATCCACTTCGAGGGTGAGCTTGCGACAGCCCATCGATCGCGCCTTGTCCTCGAGCCGGGAGATCATGCGTCGGCCGACTCCCTGTCCCCGAAGTTCCGCATCGAGGTAGATGTCGTGCAGATTCACGGAAGGGGCACCCTCGAAACTTGAAATCGTCTTCTGGCAGAGTGCGTACCCGACGGCATGTTCTTCAGCATCGCGAGCGAGGATCAGGAACACCGTCGGATGTGTCTGCAGCAGGTGATCGAGCGCTTCCGCGTGGCCTGATCGAAGTGTGACCCGGCTCACCACGGCGAATGCTTCGACAAGGCGTATCAGATCCTGTCGAACCGAGGCATTCTCAAGGTCCGCGTCTTCGATCGAGATCTGGCGAGGCATGGTCATGGCGGGATTCTCCTCTTCGATCGTTTCAGGTCTGCGGTTCACCGGGCCCGAATTCTATCGGGCCTGCCGGAGCAGCGTGGCGAATCCATGGTTGACGACTGGTGGGCTCATTTTTTGGGGTCAAACTTGAGAGTTGGAACCATTTTTTCTTGAGCGTGACGCTCACAGCCGGGACACTTGAGTGGTCAAATCAGGATTCAGGAGTGAGAAGAGGAACATGTCCAGTATTCGAACAGTCATGAACGTCCTGTCGGCCACGGCCCTGCTCGGTTCCGCGGGTCTCGCTCACGCTGATGTGCCGTCTTCGGTCACCGTCGATGGCGGGTCCTCGGCGGCGGTCTCACTTCAGATATCGCTTACCAGTGATTTTGGAGGAGACACCCAGACTCAGGTCCTGAACTCCGCGGTCTCGGGTGGTGGCCTCGTGGTCTTCCGTCCCGATTCGGAACCCTTCAATGAAGTGCAGCTTTCGAACCTCGAGTTTCAGATCGGCGGGGGGACCTTGAATTATCAGTTCCTCTGTGGAGGGATTCTCGGGTGCCTCGACGTCACGGTCACTCTCGACAACGTTCGTGCGATTCTCGATGCGCCCACCGCCACCGGTCTGGATGGTGGTGGCAATGCCGGATTCAATTCGAGCTGGCGTCTTCTCGCCGACTACACGATCACATCGTCACTCTCGAACAGTGGTGGCGCCCTGGACTCGGTTTCCTCGGTGCCGTTCGGCGCACGTTTCGTCGCCAGCGAGGGTGATGTCTTCATCAATCAGCTTTCTCTCGGATCGATCAGCAGCTCTCTTGGTGAAACAGCAGGTTTTCAAGTCGAACTGGTGACTTCGGTGGATCTTTCGAACACATCCCTGAGTGGGAATTTCGATCCTCTGCCTCCCGAGGCATGTGGAAGCGGGGGGTATTGCGGAAGCACTGGTGCTCCGGGCTGTGACGATTTGAACTGCTGCATCGCCATCTGCGAACTCGATTTCTACTGCTGTGAAACCGCATGGGATTTCTCCTGCGTTGAGAAGGCGATCGAATTCTGCGGAGTGACACCTGACAATGATGACTGCATCAATGCTCGGCCATTGGATCTCGGCCGCCATCCTTTCACGACTCGAAACAGTTCCAGGGACGGACCGGGTCTGATCAGCGAGTGTGCCAACGAGAGCAACGGCGGTATTCTGCAGGGCGATGTCTGGTTCACCCACACGCCTCAGTTCGACAACGGAGTGCTCGTATCCACCTGCGGGCTGGTCGATTTCGACACTCAGATCACCATCTACGATGGGTGCAACGGTCTGCCACTCGCCTGTTCGGATGACGAGGCCGACTGTCCCGGTGGTTCGTCGCGAGTCGGATTCCAGGGCGTCGCTGGTGAGACCTACCACATCCGCGTCTCGGGCATCTCCACGAGCGGTTCCGGCGAGATTGATCTGGCCTGGGGGGATCTCGACGCCCCTTATGCGGCACCGGCGGTGGAATGGTCGACCGCGTCCGGCGGAAACGGTCATTACTACGGGGTGTACGCCATCGGTTCCGATCGATCCTTCGCCGCCGCGGCTCTGGCCGCTGAGCGTTTCGGAGGGTATCCCGCGACCATCACGAGTCCCGAGGAACAGGATTTCATCAATCGCAACATGCCCGCCGTTCAGAACGGTGGCAACACGGCGATCGGTCTTGTGCAGGATTCCACCTCATCCGAGCCTGCTGCTGGCTGGGGGTGGGTGACCGGGGAACCTTTCAACTGGTCCAACTGGCGTGTTGGTGAACCCAATGACAGTGCGGGCAATGAAGACTTCGTGATCATGTACTCCGACGGTACGTGGAACGACAACAGTGAGGACTTCACCTATGTCCTCATCGAGTTCGACGAAGACCCGGGCGTCGAGGAAGTCGTCTGGTCCGTTCAGGAGGGCGGCGAGGGCCAGCGGTACGAAGCCGTGATCCTCTCCGACCGCATCACCTGGACTCAGGCTCGCGTCTATGCCGAAAATCGCGGTGGCACGCTGCTTTGCCTTGAGACGACGGAAGAGGCCGACTGGGTCTTCGAGAATCTCTCCGCATTCTCCGCTCTCTGGACGAACACGTTCTACAACACCGGTCCCTGGGTGGGTCTCTATCAACGAGATGGTGAATGGATCTGGTTGAGCGAAGAGCCCATCGACGAAAGCCTGTGGTTCCCCGGTGAGCCGAACGGCACTGGGAATCGAGGCGCGTACTTCGCGAACCCCGACTTCCGGGTCGCCTATTCGGAGACCTTCGAGTCGGATCCCAGCGGCACGCTGTTCGGGGACGCGGTCTACGCCGATGTCTTCGGCAACCCCCGTCTGAAACTGGTCTCCGATGGTTTCGACGGCACCTGGGGGACCTGGTTGACCCCGTCCTTCTCGGGCCGCGTCACCCAGTTCATCTCGTCGTTCAGATTCAGTTTCAAGAACGTCAGTGGCGGTCCCGGTGATGGTTTCTCATTCCTCTGGGGTGATCTCTCGGACACCTCGGGCAAT
>MDTG01055643.1_pt1 | contig 13960 bp, 12 predicted proteins | sample 811421 | NCBI WGS metagenome assembly MDTG01 (sample SAMN05326645, study PRJNA326480) | marine metagenome | isolation source: seawater | place: Pacific Ocean: South East | collected 2011 | reverse complement strand
TATCACTTAGATGAAAAAATGGCAAAAAGATTGGCCGAAGCTAATGTAAGTAGGGTTTCAGTAAGTATAGACAGCATGGATGAAAAAATTCATGATGAAATAAGAGGTAGAAAAGATTCTTGGAGAAGAGCAATAGAAGGCTTAAAACATGTACAAAAAGCTGGGATAGATCCTTACCTAAATATAACTGTTGGACATTATAATGCACACACTGATCACTTAAAGCAATTACTGGACTACTCTAAACAGCAAAAATATAAAACATTACTCAATGTGGCGGTACCAGCTGGAATGTGGCAAAAGGCAGAAGATATAATATGTGATGATAAAGATAGACAATATTTAAGAAAAATTAGAAAAGAATATAAAAATTTAATTAGAAATATATGGAATCCTTTTGATAGATCTCATGAAGGTATTTTAGGTTGCACAACTGTTAACCGATTATACATTACCCCATTAGGTGATGTTTTGGTATGCCCTTATGTTCATATCAAAATTGGTAACATTTTTAAACAATCTTTAAAAGAGATAGTTGATTTCGGATTTAAAATTAAATATTTTAAAAATCATAGCGATTTATGTTTAGCAGGTGAGGACAAAAGCTTTATTAGAAAATTTATGACCAAAAGTGGTCAAAGTATTTTTAAACCTGCTTTAGCAAAAGAAATTTTTTCAAAAGAAGATTTTGTATAATCAATGCTCTTAAAAGGCAAAACCGCAGTAATTACTGGTAGTAATAAAGGTATAGGATTATCTACTTTAAAAGCTTTATCCGAAAATGGTGCTAATATTTTTGCGTGTGTAAGAAATATTGATGATGAATTTAATAAGGAAATTGAACTTATCAAAGAAAAATTTAGTAATGAAATATTTCCAATTAGTCTTGATTTAAGTGATGAAAATAAAATTAAAGAAGCTACAACAAAAATTTTAAATTTTAACAAAAAAATAGACATATTAATTAATAATGCAGGAGCTATTGACACATCTTTATTCCAAATGACTACAAAAAAACAATTAAAAGAATTGTTCGATATTAATTTTTTTTCTCAATCTTTTTTTACACAAAGCATTTTAAAGTCTTTAACGAAAAGTTCTGAAGGAAGTATAATTTATATATCATCTACTTCAGCTCTGGATGCTAACGAAGGAAGAAGTTCTTATTCAGCAACTAAAGCCGCAATAATTGCTCAAGCAAAAGTTTTATCAAGAGAACTAGGTAGATATAATATTAGAGTTAATGTTATAGCCCCTGGTCTCATAGACACCAATATGATGAAAAATAATCATTCAGAGGCTGTTATTAAAGATATTGTTTCAAGAACATCGCTTAAAAAAATTGGGTCGCCCGAAGATGTTGCGAATGTTGTAGTTTTTCTTAGTTCAAAATTATCAAGTCACATAACAGGCCAAGTAATAAGAGTTGATGGAGGCCTTTAATGCAAGATGTTAATAAAAAAGAAATAGAAAAAATAAATGAATTTGCAAAAAAAATTAGAAAAAATATTCTTTTAATGTCTTATACTGCTGGCTCAAGTAGTGCTCACTTTGGCGGAGCCTTATCAATAGTAGAAATAGTTTCAACTTTATTTGCATCAATAATGAAAATTTCAAAAGGCAAACCTGATTGGGAAGATAGAGACAGATTTATTTTAAGCAAGGGACATGCGTGCCTTGCTTATTATGCTGCTTTATCTGAAGTAGGATATTTAGAAGAAAAAGAGCTTCTTACTTTTGAAAAAAATGGAACAAATTTATTAGGTCACCCTGTAAAAAATAAAAATTTAGGAATAGATTTTTCAAATGGTTCTTTAGGCATGGGTCTTTCTTTAGGTATTGGTTTAGCACTAGCATTTAAAAAGAAAAAAAAAAATAATAATGTTTTTGTTATTTTAGGTGATGGAGAATGTAATGAGGGTTCCGTATGGGAGGCAGCAATGGCTGCTCCAAATTTAAATTTAAATAATTTGTATACTATAATTGATAAAAATAATTTTCAGCAAACTGGAAGCAATGAAGAGATAATGAATCTTAAAAATCTTAAACAAAAGTGGAGTGAATTTGGGTGGGATACTTTTGAAGTAGATGGACATAATACTAGCGAACTTTATAAATATTTTAATCAACCAGAAAATAAAAAACCCAAAGCACTTATTGCTAATACAGTAAAAGGAAAAGGATTTTCTTTTTCAGAAAATGATAATGAGTGGCATCATAAAGTTATTAGTAAATCAATTTATGAAAAAGGAATTTTAGAATTAGAAAAAAATGATCAATGAAAAAAATATAAAGGTCTGGTCTACAATTGGTTCAAGGGCTACTTTTGGTATTGCAGTTTTAGATTTAGCAAAAGAATTAAGTAATTTAATGGTTTTAACTTGTGATGTTTCTACGTCCGCAGGACTTGATAGATTTAAAAAAACATTTCCTGAAAAATATCTTGATGTTGGCATTGCAGAACAAAATATGATTGGTATTGCCGCTGGATTAGCCAGTGAAGATTACAATGTAATAACAACAACATTTGCCCCTTTTCAATCAATGAGATGTTTCGAACAAATAAAAGTAAATCTTGGATATATGAGACAAAAGGTTTGCATGGTAGGAATTGGAAGTGGATTGGCATTGGGTACATTAGGATTTACACATGCTTGTATAGAGGATATTGGGGTTTTAAGATCTGTCCCAAATATAAAAATAGTATCACCAGCAGATTGTTTAGAAACTGTTAAAGCTTTAAATGAAGCTGTTAAACAAAAGGAGTCAGTTTATATAAGATTGACTGGAGCTTCAAACAATCCAATTGTTTATAATAATGATTATAAATTTGAAATTGGCAAGTCGATAAAGTTAAAAGATGGAAATGATATAACTTTTTTTGCAGCTGGAACAATGGTTAAAACTTGCCTAGATGTAGCTGAAAAATTAGAAAAGAGTAATTTAAGTTGTTCGGTTGTTAATATGCACACTATTAAACCAATAGATAAAGATGCAATAGATAAAGCATGTGACTCAAAGTTAATTGTTTCTGCGGAAGAACATAATGTTATAGGTGGACTTGGAAGCGCAATAGCAGAATATAAATCTACTAAAAAAAACTCACCAAAACAATTATTTATTGGAATTAATGATATTTACAGCTCGGGTGGAGAATATAATTTTTTAAAAGAAAAACATGGATTAACAGCAGATAAAATTGTAAGTAAAGTTTTATCAATAATATAAATATGCAAAATTTAGAAAAATATAAAAAAATTTTTATTGAAAGTTTATCGATTGAACCAAAAGACTTTAAAGAAAGCCTTAAATATAATGAAATTCCAGAATGGGATTCAATTGGTCATATGACATTAATGTCTGGACTTGAAGAAGGATTTAAAATTTCGATGGAAACAGATGATATTGTTGATTTTAGTTCATATAAAAAAGGTATGGATATTCTTAAAAAATATAAGATCGATTTTTAATTTAAAAATTTATAATTTATGAAAAAAAATTCGAAATCATATAAATTATTAAAGACTGCACAAAAAATTATACCTGGTGTTGCTCAATTGCTTGGCAAAAGGCCAGATATGTATTTAAAAGATAATAATTGGCCAACTTATTATTCTAAAGCAAAAGGAGTAAATATTTGGGGATTAGATAAAAAAAAATATTATGATTTTAGCATGATGAGCGCAGGAACATCAGTCTTGGGTTATTCTGATAAAGATGTAAACAAGGCATCTATTAAAGCAATTAATACTGGATCAATAAGCACTTTAAATCCCCCAGAAGATGTTGAGTTAGCTAAAATTTTATTAAATGATCATAAATGGGCCGGAGGGGTAAGATTTGCTAGATGTGGAGGAGAAAGTATGGCAATAGTTGCTAGAATTGCTAGAGCATACACTGGTAGAGAGAAAATTTTATTTTGTGGATATCACGGATGGCACGATTGGTATTTAGCAGCTAACATTAAATCAAAAAAAAATTTGGACTTTCAATTATTACCAGGCCTAGAACCTTTGGGAGTTCCAAAAAACTTAAAAGATACAATAATACCGTTTAGATTTAATAATAGAGCAGATATAAAAAATGTTATAAAAAAAAACGTTAAAAAATGTGCTGCTATTATTATGGAACCATGTAGAGAGGGATTTCCAGAAAAAAATTACTTAAAAGAAATAAAAAAAATTGCAAAAAAAAATAACTGCTTACTTATTTTTGATGAAATAACTTCAGGCTGGAGATTAAACCCAGGAGGAATACACAAAATTTTAAAAGTTGATCCAGATATTGTAGTTTATGGAAAAACTATAGCAAATGGAATTCCAATGTCCGCAATAGTTGGAAAAAAAACTATAATGGGTTACGCCTTAAAAACTTTTGTAAGTAGTGTTTTTTGGACAGAAAAAGTTGGACCCTCATCTGCAATTGCATTTATTAAGAAATACAAAAAACTTAAAGTTGAAAAAAAACTTAAATATGTTGGATTAAAAATAAAGAAAATTTGGAAAGATGCAGCTAAAGAAGCTAATTTAAATATAGAAATATCTGGCATTGATCCATTAGCAAGTTTTAAAATAAAGTCAAAAAACTGGCCCGCTGTTCTTACATTTTTTATTCAAGAAATGTTAAAATACAATATTTTAACTACTGATAAATGTTATGCAAGTTACAAACATGACAAAAAATCATTAAGTATTTATAAAAAAGCATGTTTTAAAGTATTTAAAAAAATCTCATATTTAGAAAAAAAAGATAATATTTTAGAAAAATTAAATGGACCAATAAAAGAGATGGGATTTAATAGATTGACCGATCCTTATAATGAATAAACAAAAAACATTTTTAAAAATTGGAAATAGGATAATAAGCGATAATCATAAACCTTTAATTATTCCAGAAATGGGAATTAACCATAACGGATCCATAAGTCTGGCTATTAAAATAGTTGATGCTGCGAAGAAAGCTGGAGCGGAAATAATTAAACACCAAACTCACATACCGAAAGACGAAATGTCTAATGAAGCAAAATCAATAAAACCGGGCAATTCTAATAAAAATATTTATAACATTATAAACCAATGTAGCCTTAGTTTAGAAGATGAATTTAAATTATTTAAATATGTTCAGAGAAAAAAAATGATTTTTTTAAGTACTCCTTTTAGTAAAATGGCAGTAGATAGACTTGTAAAGTTTGGTGTAAAAGCTTTTAAAATTGGTTCGGGAGAGATGAACAACTATCCTCTAATTGATTATATTAGTAAATTTAAAAAACCATTAATAATTAGTACTGGTATGAATTCATTAATAGAAGTAAAGAAATTGGTAAAGCATATTAAAAAAAAATGTAATTTTGCATTATTACATACAACTAATCTTTATCCTACCCCAGATCATCTTGTCAGATTAGATAGTATTTTAGAATTGAAAAGAAATTTTCCTTCATTAATAATTGGATTATCAGATCATACAAAAACTAATTTTTCCTCATTTGGAGCTATCGCTTTAGGTGCAAATATAATTGAAAAACATTTCATAGATAGGAAAGATAGAAAAGGACCTGATATAAAAGCATCGATTGATGAAAAAGAATTAAAAGAATTAATAATTGGTTGTAATATTTTATTTAAACAAAGAAAAGGACATAAAAATTTTCTTAAAGAAGAACAAGTAACTAGAAATTTTGCATTTGCATCTGTTGTTGCCACAAAAAATATTAAAAAAGGTGAAAAATTAACATACAAAAATATTTGGGTAAAAAGACCTGGTAATGGTGATTTTGAAGCTAGAGAAATTGCAAAGCTGATTGGAAAGATTGCTAAAAAAAATATAAATAATAATTTTCAAATAAAAAAAAATGATATCATCTAAAAAAAAAATAGTTTTTTTAAGTTCCACAAGAGCAGATTTTGGTAAAATTAAATCATTAATAAAAATTTTAGAAAAAAGAAAAGAATTTAATGTTTATATTGTAATTACAGGGATGCATGTAATAAGCAAATTTGGCAATACATATCAGGAAGTTTTAAAACTTTTTAAAAAAAATGTATTTATTTTTAAAAATCAAGTTGAAAACGATAAATTAGAAAAAATCTTAAGTAATACGATTGATAAATTTTCCAAAATTATTAAAAAAATTGAACCGGATCTTATTATTATTCATGGGGATAGAGTTGAAGCCTTGGCTGCGGCTTCTGTTGGATCTTTAAACCATATACATACAGCTCATGTTGAAGGTGGCGAAATATCAGGCACAATTGACGATACAATAAGACACGCAATTACAAAATTATGTCATAGCCATTTTGTTGGATCTTTAATAGCTAAAAAAAGAGTTACAAAAATGGGGGAAATTAAAAAAAATATTTATACAATCGGATCGCCTGATATAGATATTATCCAAAAGAAAAATCTTCCTCCAATAAGACATGTTAAAAGGAGATATTCTATTTTATATAAAAAATACTCAATACTTCTTTGGCATTCCGTAACATCAAAGTTAGATTCTTTAAAAAAACATACAGAAAAAATAGTAGATTATATAAATTTAAGTGAAAAAAATTTTATAATTATTTATCCCAATAATGATCCTGGGAGTAATATAATAATTAATTGCTACAAAAAAATTAACAGAAAAAAAAATAAAATTCTTAAAAATATGAGATTTGAATATTTTTTAAGTCTATTAAAAAATGCAGAATTTATAATAGGCAATTCAAGCTCAGCAATTTATGAAGCCCCTATTCTTGGAACTCCAGCAATAAATATTGGCGATAGACAAAATAAAAGATTAAATGCAAAAGTTATAAAAAATCTTAATATTGAGGAATTAAATAATCAAAAAATTTTAAAATTTCTAAAAAATTATAAAAAAATAAACAAAAAATACTATGGATACGGTGATAGTGACAAAAAATTTCTTAAAATTTTGCTAAACAAAAAATTTTGGAAAACCTCAAAACAAAAGTTTTTTTCAGATATATCTCAAAACTAATTTAAAAAAAATCAGATATTTTTTGATTTTTAAAATAGTACTTTTTAAAATTAATAGTATGTCTATTTTGAAACTCTATTTGTTTTACAAACATTTTATAATATAAATCTTTATTTACATTTGATGTTATCATTTTTTTTTTAAGTTCTTTCCAAAATAATTCTTGAGCATGATCATTCATTCTAGTTTCATAGATTGGTTTTGAATCTGGGATAAAAGAACAATCAGTTTTTGAAACAAGAAAAGTACTCAATAAAATTGATTTTGCTTTTAAAATTTCTTTTTTTGTAGGTTTCTTTAAAAACGTAATATTTTTTAATAAATTTTTATAATGAGATTTATTTTTAGGAATATTTTTGAAACCAAAATGTGAATAGTAAGAATTTTCTGCTACCAAAACTGGTTTACCAAATGATTGATATTCTAAACCTGCAGTACCATTACATGTAACAGCAACATCGGTAATATTAATTAATGATACTGGATTTATATTATCAGGAGAAAGCTTTATATGATTATTTTTTTTTATTAATTCATCAATTATTGAATTTAAGTCAGTTATACTATTATATCTTCTTTCTTGCGGGTGCTCTCGTAAGATCCAATTACAGTTTTTTGAGTTTTGAATTATATTTAAAGTGTTTTTAATCCATAAATAATTATCAATATAAAGTTTTCTTCTTCCATTTTGATAAATTCCATCAATTAAATATGGAAAAAAAACTGTTACAATCTTTTTATTTTGATCCCAATAAAATTTATTACAAATATCCTTTTTTTTAAAATATTCTAAATCTTTGATCGATAGTAATTTTTTGTTATTTAAATCTTCATTACCATCAACCTTTTTTTTCCATGTATTAATAGTTCTTTTATGTTGTACTTGATGAGCCCATGACTTACCGAAAATTTTGTTTTTAAATTGGAAATTATAGTAATTATTAAACATTTTAGTTATTTTGACTGATCCTAAGTTATTCATTATATTTTGAAGCATTTTTGTTGAAAATTTTATCTTAGTGTCATGTCTTTGCTTAAATTGAGAATAAATTCTAGTTGTTATTTTATTAAATCCATCCCTTGAATAGATTTTAACATTATTTTTTAGCGAAGTTTGGAAAAGAATACTAAGTGGAACAAATTGTTTTTCAGCCTGAACAAGGTTTTTTATATTTTCAGAAAGTAAAATTTTTTCAAAAAAATCTTTTGAATGTAAAGCATTTGCTAAAAAATATATCATTTTGATATTTATTTTAGTAGCATTTGGAATTCTTGAGTATCTTATCCATGTATCATAAGCAGTTAAGCCTATGTCTATACCTTCAAGTTTGAAGTTATAAAGATCTTTAGTATTTTTTAATTTATGAGCAATTTTACAAGCTTTAAAAATATATTTAGCTCTATTAAAAAAATCGCCAAAGTTATAAAAGTAAATTTTTTTAATTCCAAAACTTTTTAATATTATTTCATTTTTTAGGTCTCCACTTCTTAAAATTGCAACTGCATCACAATTATAAATTTTTTGTAAAAACTTTCCTATTAAAATATTACTTAAATTGTATACTTCATGATTAATAAAGCACTCTACTAACACTTTATTTTTTTTATGATTTATTTTTTTTTCTAAAGTTTTCCACTTTCTTTGATTTGTAACTAAAAAATTGTTTAGTGATTTCGATTTAATTGGATTTATATTTTTATTAAAATGATATAAAAAATATTTTAAATAATTTACTTTTTTTAAATTCCATTTAAGTTTTATAAATAAATTTTGTAAATTTTTTACTTCGGAGTATAAAAAACATACAAAAAAGTTAATTAAAAAAAAATTTCTGTTCATTTTGCTTTTTTTTATTTAATTGAAAGTCCACCATCAATTACGATATTTTGACCGGTAGTATAGTCTGATTTGTTACTAGTTAAGTACAAAGTTGCAGTAAAAAGATCTGTTGTATTTGCCATTCTAAACTTTGGAACTCTTTTTTTGTATTTAGAAATAAATTTTTTTGTTTGTACTTTTTTATTAATTATTCCACCGGGAGAAATACAATTAACATTAATTTTATTCTTTGCCAGCAAGACTGCAAAATATTTTGTAAGTTGTATTACAGATCCTTTCGATGCCCCGTATATCTCAGAACTGAATCTATCTCCTTTTGAATAGATATTAAAGTCTGGACTTAAAAAACCATAAATTGATCCAATATTAAGAATGTTTCCTTTTTTCATTTTGAATTTTTTGAATAGGATAGAATAATTTTTTATAATATAAATAATACTTGATACATTTGTTTTAAACACATTTTCTATTTCTTTTTCTGTTCTTTTTACATAATTATTAAAAATAGCCGTAGCTGCACTATTTATTATTACATCTATTTTTTTTTCTATTTTAAATATTTTTTGTAATGTTCTTTTTAGATTTTTTTCTTTTCGAATATCGCAATAAATATAATGAAAATTCTTATCATTTATTTTTTTTTTACCTATAAAATCTAGTCCGTAAACTTTTGAACCAAGTGAAATATATAAATTTACCAGAGAAGTGCCAACTTGGCCATTACATCCAGTAATCAATATAATTTTATTGCGGAAATTAAATAAATTATTAAGTATATTCATTCGTTCAACTTTTGAACAATATATTGAAAAATATAGAATTTACAAGTATTAGTTGTAATATATTTAAAAATCTAAAATTGTTTTATTAGTTATATAAAACAAGAATGAGTAAAAATTGTGATTAAAAAAATCGGCATATTAATTGATAAACAAGATAAAAAAAATTTGATTATTTTGTTTTTGTTACTTTTGCTTTCAACATTTATTGAAATGGTAGGCTTAAGTTCAATTCCACTTTTTGTTATAACAATTATTGACCAAGAAAAATTATTTAATTTTATACCAGAACTTACAAATTTAAATTTTATTAAAAGTTTAGATTCAAAAAATATTACTTTATATGCATCGGTTTTTATACTTTCTATTTTTGTAATAAAAAATGCATATATTGCATTCGTAAATTATTTTAATGGTTTAGTAATTAAAAGACTTAGAACTAAAATTTATAATGACATGTTCTACTATTATATAAAAAGTAATTATGAGTTTCATATAACTAGAAATTCAGCAGACTTAGTAAGAAATATAACATCAGAAGTTAGTAAAAGTGTAAGCTTTATATTAAGTATAATTTTAATAATAAAAGAATTTTTAATTGCTTTCACGATTTTTTTAATGTTATTGATTGTAGATGTTAAAATTTCTTTTCTAATATTTTTTTTATTAGGATTGTTTTCAATAATTTTCTTTTTTGTATCAAGGAGGGGAACTAAATATAGAGGAAAAATCATTCAAGAATACTGGGGAAAACAAATAAAAACTTTAAATCATGGCTTGGGATCTATAAAGGAAACAAAAATTTTAAATAAGGAAAATTTTATATTTAATATATTTAAAGAAAATACTTCTGTAATAGAAAGATATAATTTTATTCAAGGATTTATTGTTACATTGCCGAGATTATTTTTAGAATTAATGGCAATATTAGTTATAGTTATTGTGTCAATATCATTTATTCTTTCAGATAGATCTTTTGAAAATTTTTTACCTCTTCTTGCATTAATTACTGCTTGTGCTGTTAGAATGATACCTTCATTTAATACAATTTCATCTTCAATTGCAACTATGAGACATTTTATGCCTTCAATTGATTTAGTAGCTGATGAACTTATAAAAGTTAAAAACTCTTCACAACAAATCAATAATGTTAATAAATATAAAAGCATGGATAAAAGAGTTTATTTTAATAAATCACTAGAGGTAAAAAATGTTGTATATGCATACCCAGGAACTTCAAAAAAAATATTAGACAATGTTTCATTTAAAATTTCACATAAAGAAATTGTAGGAATAGTAGGAGAATCTGGAGTAGGAAAAAGTACTTTAATTGATTTAATTTCAGGTCTGTTAAAACCTAATGAGGGAGAGATTATTGTTGACGATTTAAATATTGAAGAAAATTTATTTAATTGGCAAAAACAAATTGGTTATGTGCCACAAGATATTTATCTATTAGACGATTCAATTAAAGCCAACATTGCTTTTGGAGTGAATGAAAAAGATATAAATCAAGAGAGTTATAAAGAAGCACTAAAGTTAGCACAGCTAGAAAATTTTATTAATTCTCTTCCCAAAAAGGATAATACCTTTGTAGGAGATAGAGGAATAAGGTTATCTGGAGGTCAAAGACAAAGAATAGGAATTGCAAGATCTTTATATTTTAATCCAAAAGTATTAATTTTTGATGAACCAACAAGCGCTTTAGATAAGGCAAATGAACAGAAAATAATGGATGAAGTTTACAGTTTATCTAATGATATAACTGTAATTATTATTTCACATAAAATTTCCATATTAAAAAGGTGCAATAAAATTTTAAGCTTAGCAGATGGCAACATTAAACAAGAATAAAAAAAAATATTTAGGAATAATAACTAGTTTTACCAATTTAAAAAATGGTCTTTTGCAAATTCATGAACAATTAGTAAATGAATTATCAAAAAATTTTGAAAAAGTTTATTTAATAAATGATCAAAATTTAAGGTTTTTTCCTAATTTATCCAGAAAAATTTATTTAGAAGAATTAGAGAATGAAAAAGTACATGTTCCCTATTGTCCAAAAAATTTTGTTTTATTTAATCCAAAGAGTAAAGCAGATTTTGATTTGTTTTTAAAAGATAAAGAATTATTTTTAATAAATAATATTGGTAGACATTTTTTTGATTTAGGTACTTATATATGTCTTAAAAAAAATAATATTAAACATATTATTGTTTCTAATCTTGGTGTACCCAAAGCTGCTGATGAAAAACCAGATATTAAATATTTTAAAAATTTTTTAATTTTTCATTTTAACCAAACAATTTTTAAAAAGATAACTGTATTGCTTTCAAATATAGGAATTGTGCCCAAAGTCGAAATAAGATTTGTTAGTGATAAAACAATTTTAAATAATATTTATAAAAGTAGTATAAAAAAATTTTTATATAATAATAAATTATTATTTTCTAAAGAAATAATAGAAGTTAATAGTAGGACTTATGATTATTTTTTAAAAAATAAAGTTGAAATTTCTGAAGATTTAATTGTTCATTTAGATGCAGGTCTAAATATTCGTCATGAAATACAATTCAGAGGAAAGTTATCTGAAGACAATATTAAAAAGCACTATTATTTTTTAAAAGAATTTTTAAAAAAATTAGCTGATCAATATAAAAAAAAAATTATTATATCAATTCATCCAGCTTATGATCTAGAAGAGCATAAAAAGTATTTTGAAGACATAGAGGTTGTTAAATATAAAACTAGAGAACTTATTTGTAGAGCTTTTTTAGTAACTCATTTTGACTCAAGTGCTGTTACAGATGCAATTTTTTTAAATAAAAGATTAATGTCCCTAGAGTCAAATTTTATGTCTTTAAATGAAAGATTACACTCTAGATCTTGGTCTGATAAGTTAGGATATGAACATTTGAATACCGAAAGCGATTTTAATTTTAATTCAGAAGATTTATTAAAAAAAATGAATTCGAACATCCAAAAATATGGTAATTATAATAATAATTATCATTGCTTAAATTCAAAAAAATCTGGGACGCTTGAAATAGTTGAAATTTTAAAAAAAAGATTTTTTGTAGAAAGTTAATATTTTTATATGAGAAAAACAAACTTTGATCACAATCTAAAACTAAATTCTTATCGATTAAACTAAAAGGTTAATATGAAATATTTATTTGATGATTTAAAAAAAAAACTAAGATTGTTAAAAAAATCGAATAAAAAAAAAGTTTTTTATTTTGGCAATACAGCCAAACTAGAAATATCTAAATTTTATTTGACCGATATAAGAGAAAGTAGAAACTTTATTTATTTTGGTGCTGTAGTGTATAATGATGAAATTACAAAAAAAATTGCAAAAATCATTGACGGAAAAGTAGACTTTGCTTTAGTTGATTTAGAAAAAAAATTGTTAAGTAAGAAGAAAAAAGAAATAGTAAATATTGAGAGATCAGTCAAAGATACTTTAAAACAAACTAAACTTTTTACCTATAAAGGTAATGATTTAGCAGTGCAGGCTTGCGAAACATTGATAAATAATTTGTTTATGGATGATATTAGAGGAATTGGTGGAAAAAAAATTTTAATTTTAGGCGCAGGTAATATTGGTTTTAAACTAGGTATGAAGTTTGTAGAAAGTGGTGCTGAGGTTTATTTGTATAGAAGAAAAAAATCTATATTAAAAAAATTGTCAAAAACAATAAATTTAATTTTACCAAAAGGAACTCTTGCTAAATGTCATACAATTAATAATTTTAAAAAAAATTTAAGTAAATTTGATATAATAATAGGATCAACTAACGGCAAGCCTCTTATTGATATTAATGATCTTAAAAAAATTGAAAAAAAAATAATAATTGACGTGGGAAAAGGAATTTTAAAAAAAAACGTTTTGAAAAAAAATACTTCAAAAAATTATAATATATTTAGACTTGATGTTGGCCCAGCTTATGATGGATATTTAGAAAATCTACATACAACAGAAAAAATTTATAATAAAAACGAATTAAAAACAAAAAATGTAGGCAAATACCTTCTTGTTAAAAGAGGTATTTTAAGCAGAGAAGGATCATTAATTGTAGACAATGTAATAAAACCAAAATTTTTTTTTGGTATTGCCGATGGAAATGGTGGCTTTAAAAAAATAAATAAAAAAAAAATACAACTTTTAAAAAAAAAATTTTTGAAAAATTAAATGAAAAATAAAGCAATTATACTTGGTGCTGGTCCGGCAGGACTTGTTACAGCGTGGAAACTATTAGAAGCAAATTGGGACGTTACAATTATTGAAAAAAACAATATTTCAGGAGGTCTATGTAGATCCTGGAAATGGAATGATTTCATACTCGATAC
>MDTG01010684.1_pt1 | contig 13960 bp, 8 predicted proteins | sample 811421 | NCBI WGS metagenome assembly MDTG01 (sample SAMN05326645, study PRJNA326480) | marine metagenome | isolation source: seawater | place: Pacific Ocean: South East | collected 2011 | reverse complement strand
GACGTAAGCATACGTCATCGCCGCGCACTGCGAGACTTTGGTCACGTCAAATTGCCATGGTTCTATCGCATCTACTCGCGCGGGAGGTGCAGAGACCGGTGATGGTGGTGGTGGCACGTTTCCTTCTTCTTCCAACAACCTCCGCATCATCATTCTCTTTTTACTACTACTCCCGCTTCCAGACATGCTCTCCAAATAATCTGCAAAGTTCCCACCCATCGCAACGACAAAAACTAACGTCGCGCATCCCCAAAAAGCGCCATACAAATCTGGTTTCTCTTTCACGTCGTCCAAAAACAGCGCCCCGCCCAATGCGCCGTACGTGCCTTTCTTGATTCTCCGAACGACGTCCGCGGTGTCCACTGTGTTGCATCACATGCGCGCAGAATAAGAAAGAGAGGGCGAGAAAGAAAATCGGGTCAAAAACGTCGCTAAACGCGGACGCGAAACTAAAAAAAAAGTCACCCATCTCGACGCGTTCTCTTCCCACAATTCACCGAAAAGACGGTTACGCGCTGCCCGAGCGGTTCACACGCATCGACGTTCCCCCTTCCCCCTTGCTTTGCGGTCAAAAGCCGCTACGCGTATGGACGTACCGTCGAAATATTTTTGATAGAAAGCGAAGCTAAAAATCCAAAATCCGCCCCCGGACGAGGACGTCGACGTCCTCGTGGGTGTCCTCGCGGTAGTATTCCCGCGACGCATCGTCGCATCGTTCGCGCCGCTCGAACCACCAACCGGTGGCACCGCCGCCCTCGGTTCTTTCGAAAACACGCTGCTTTTGTTGTGTTGCATCATCGTCATCATCGGTTTTTGGTCGTTGACAAAGTCGTCGTCTGGGTGTGCGTACGCGACGTCCGCCGCGACGTTCGCTCGCGCCGCCGTGCGCAGCAGCATCTGGTGATCGTCGTCATCGTTGTTGTTGTCGTCCTCTGAATCGTCGTCGTCGACTAAGAACGGGTTGTGTTCCCCTGCCATGACGATCGATGATGCGTATTTTTATGAACGAACGAGAGTCACGAAGAAGAGAGAGTTTATTTTATATTATCGAGAGTCGTTGAAGCACTTTTTCGTTCCACGTTCGTTTTTTAGGGTTTCAATTAAGTTTTTTTGTTTAGGGTTTTATCTCTTGGAGGATGAATTCAAAAGAGAGATGCCTTTTAATGAAGAAGATTCGCGCGCGACATTTGTGTATCTCGCCACCGCATTTGTCGAGCTTCTGTCCAAAAAGACGACGCGAGAAGTCTTCCCCAAAAAACCCAAAAGAGAAGAAGAAGAGGAGAGAGAGGCTTTCGAAGAAGAAGACTCCTTTTTATGCGAATAAAATAATGGTGAAACTCACGATGATTGCGCGCGTTTTGGACGGTCTTCCGTTAGCCGAAGGATTGGACACCGACGCGACTTTGGATTTAGAATACTACAAACAACAGGCGAAAACGCTGTTCAAAAAGCTGAGCTCAGGGGCGGTACCACCGTCGAGAATGTCGTACGAATCCGGAGAGTACTTCATGCACTACGTGATCGAAAATGGAGTGTGCTACTTGACGCTGTGCGATAGGAATTACCCGAAGAAATTAGCGTATTCGTACCTGGAAGGTGAGCGAATAAATCGAATTTTTGCTGCGTCTCTCTCTCGTTCGCGCGCGCGCGGTCTTCGATCGATTTGCAAAACGCGGAAAACGCCATGCGTACCACCAGTCTCCCTCCGTCTTCTAACAACTGACGTTGTTGTTCGTGCGATGTTTTGGTTTTTTAACACGAAGTTGTGCGTCCATTTTGTGCTGACGTGTAGTGTGCTCGTCTCGTCTCAAACAGAACTGCAACGCGAGTTCGCGGACAAACACGGCGCGACTGTCGATTCCGTCGCCCGACCGTACGCGTTTATTAAATTCGATACGTTCATTCAAAAGACAAAAAAGTTATACTCCGATCAACGGACGCAGAGAAATTTGGATAAATTGAACGAAGATTTGCACGATATTTAATCGATAATGACCAGGAATATAAACGACGTGTTGGAGCAAGGCGAGCGGTTGGATCGGGTGGAAAATATGAGCGGGAATTTAGCGATGGAGAGTAAAAAGTACGCAAAGAAGGCGAAAGATTTAAGCAGGCAGGCGTTGATTCAGAAGTATATGCCCGTGATTGTTTTGGTGGGGTTGTTCATTTTCGTGTACGGGTTTCGTCGGTTTTTCAAAGCGGCGTAAGTAGAAGAAGAACGTTTTGAATGAACATGTAATTAGAATATACTACATATGTATAAATACAATCGTCATCGCTAATAACTCTTTTCGCGTAATATTATGTTACATATACAGCTTCTTCGTTTTATTCAAACCAAACTCGTAACACGTGTTGTGGACGTACGTTTGGCCAACCTCTAAAACTGAATCTGGAAAGTCTTTTTCGTTGACGGCATTCGGCCACCATTGCGTTTCAACGCAAAAGCCAGCGTGCGCGTCGTACATGATATTATTTTTACCTCTCGTCGTACCATCGAGGAAGTTGCCGGTGTAAAATTGAAAGCCCGGGGCGTCGGTATACACGTCCATGGTTCGTCCGCTCGAGGTGCTTTCAAACGATGCGCAATGGGTCAAACTTTCGTCGAATCGCGTCGTTGGAGTATTCGCGTGAGATGAATATGTTGCATCTTCCACCACAAAGTGTGATTTGGGGCGACTATTCACAGATCTTGAAAAATTATCGCCATCAATGCAAAAATTGTGATCGAATCCGAGCGGCGTGCACATCGGCGGCAACGTCGCAAAGACTAACCTTTTCTCGGAGAAATCAAACGCTTCGTGACACTCGCGGATTTCACCCGTTGGAATATTCTCGTCGTCTAAAACCAAGTACTTGGATACGTTCGGGAACTCCGCCAAGTGATGGCCGACGTCTTCGTTCGAATCGCACCCGCTGAGATTGAAATACGAGTGTTGCGCCAAACAAATCGGCGTCTTGGAGTCCGTTGTCGCTTTAAACTCGCACGTCAACGACGCATACTTTTCCACGTACAATTCGCACGACGGTGCTTCCAATATAGACTTTTTCTTTCTCTCGCGAATTTTCGCGCGCTCAATAATCCTCACTCGATAAACGACTGAAATCCAGCAATTTCCGGGAAATCCGTTTTGCTCTAAATCGCCGCTCAACACGCTCAATTCCACGTGGCTTTCAGACAAATTTTTCAGCGTCCATCGTTTCACGTCTAAACCTTCTAACCCTCCGTGTAACGTGTGTTTATCTCCGTCGTTTCGATCGCACGTGTACTCCACGCCATCTAAAGTATACTTTCCGTGTTTAATCCTATTCGCGACTCGACCGACGACGGCGCCAAAGTACGGATGGTCGTCCACTTTCGCGTACTCGCCGACCGAATCAAAACCTAACACGACATCTTCGTCGTCCCCAAGTTTATTCGGCACCCTCAATGCCACAATTGCTGCTCCGAACGTCGAAATGTCTACCTCTATCCTCACGTCCTCCTCTTTCTCCTCCTCCTCCTCCTCTTCGCTCTCGCTCGTCGCGTCGCCGCCGCCTCGTCGTTTACGTCCTTTCTTATTTCTCTTTCCTCCTCTCGTTTTCTTCTTTTCTAAACCCACGGGGTCCGTCGTTTTCGCTTGCTCTCTCCTCTTCGCGTCTTCTCGACTGGACGCGCGAATTGTCACCATCTCGAATCCGTTTTCATTCGCTCGCCACGCGAGCGCTTCCTCTCTTTCTCGCTTTACGACCATTTTTTCAGCCTTAGAAAGAGTGGTGTGATGTTTAGGGTTTTTGTTCATTGGTGGTGGTCGTCTCGAAGTCTTTTGTCGCGACGACGACGCAAAAGAGCTCGAAGACGCCTTTTGTTGGTCGTCGTTTACGTCGTCGTTTACGTCGTTACTCTCGCCTTCGTCGTTCGGTATCCGTGGCGGCTTTCCCGGGGGGGGTCTTTTGGTGTTGGGAAACAAAGGTGCGATTGGAAATATCTTCTTGAGTTTCCCCAACAACGCTTTCGGCGCGGCAGCAATCCGCTCCCTCTGCGACACCAACACCGCGCACGTGGTCGACACGAACGCGACGGCAGGAAGGATCGGGGGAACGCCGTTGGACGAGCGAGACATTATGAGCAAAGAGCGTCTTTGTTTTCGTCGCACACAAAAGGAGGAGGCGATTTTCTGTGGATACTTTTGATGCGTCAGCACAAGCGAAAAAAGGACGAAAGCGAATACGCGACGCGTCTCTCTGCGAGATATCTATCTATCCATCTATCTATCTATGCGGGCGGACGAACGCGTGGAACGAGGACGACGAGTCGCGAAAAGCGAGTCGTGTTTTGGATCTGCGTGGAAACGACTAAGTAGTGTTCTCGAATAATGAACGACGCCGCCGCGCTCTATCTATGAGATGTCTCCCTTTCTTTCTTCGCGCGACTCTACGCGTTGTTCTGAAACGCTTCCCATTTGGCGTCGCTATCGAGATCTGGCAACATCTCCATGCTCTCGCCTCTCGAATTTCGTCTCAAATCTGTTTTGCTTCCAAACTTTCGCCTCGATTGCAATTTTTCGCTCGCTTCGCCCGGGCAGTGCGAACAGACCCAGTCTATGTTCCATTGGCCTAAATCTTCTCGCAAAGACCCGGTCATTCCGGAGAACAAACCTTCCTCGTCAGAGTCGTAATCCTCGGAGTCGGACTGGTCACCCATGACTTCGACTTGGATTAAACCGGCGGAATAGGCGGCGACGGCGCCGGAGAGGCGGGCAAGTTGGCGGACAGTGATGTTGTTGATGCGCTCTTCGATGCGACCGCGAAGTTGTTCGGTGAGGACGAGCGCGATCATGTTGTAGAGCCACGCGGCGGAGGTACCACCGATCTCAACGTCGAGTTTACCGACCGCGATGTGGGTCGTGTGGACGCGCAAGGTGAGAACCGGGTCGGTCCCAAGGAATTCAGCACCTAGGATGTCCTCAACGAATTTCCGGTTCTTCTCCAGCTGCGCTTGTCTATCTATTTCTTCATTTCCGCTTATATTGTCGTGTCCGGGTTTGCTGCCATTAATATTCGCCGTGGTGGTGCCTCTAATTATGTTGCCATCGAACGATGGTTTTCGAGGTTGGAAGTACGCGTGTTTTTGCTGTTCTCCCGAACCAAAGGTGCTTTCGTTCGGGGAATGCGGCGGCGTGTCTTCTGGCGATTCCGGAGGTTCGCCAAATGCACCTCCACCACCAAATGCGCGGTCTAAAGCGCTCGATAACGCATCGTCCACGGTGGATAAATCAAACTTTTCGCTATTTTCAGCTTCTTGGAAGGATGGAGACATGTCCTGTGGGTTCTTCCCGCTCGGACTCAAAACTGGCGTCGCAAACTCAGAATTATTTTCATCCGCTGACGCCGATGCCTTCCTCCTTTCTTCTAAACTCGTTTGAAATTTCGCCGTCAATTCGTCTCTCGTGCTTTCATTCTTGACGATTTCCACGCCTTGATTGACAATTTGCACCAATCTTGGCGTGTTGATGATGATCTCGTAAGAAATTCCAACTCTCGCTCCGTCTACTTTCACCGTACACAAACCTTCGCCATCGATGACGCCCCACCCTCTAGGATGTTCGCAATACGCAAACTCAATCTCTTCCATTTTTGTTTTAATGCCTCGTACTTCCACCGTGGAATGTAATCCGGTGATGTTGCTATTACTGCGTTCGTTGAACTGATGGAACCCTCCGTCTTCACACGATTCCTCCACTTCGTCATCGGAAGCATACTCAGAATCATAATACTCGTGGTGCCCATCTTCGTCTTGGTTGTGGTGGTGCGGTTTCCTATGATGCTTTCTATTATTGCGCTTCTCGCCGTTGACATGGTTGATTACTCTCAAAGCGCCTTTATCAATGGAAAATTCGCTGAAATGCAAATTGTCCACGTGGTAACAGACGGAGCCGATGGGCGAATCGTAAATGCCGTCTACGCGCGGCAACTCTAATTTTGAAATCAACTCGCAACTCACCTCAACCGCGTTTCTAATTAGACTGTTAAAACCAGGCACAATATCTTCTTTCAAAAGTTTATTAATTTGCTCGTCCCCTCGTATGTCTCTCCAAATCGATTGCGATTCTTCGCCTAACGTTTTAAACCTGGAGTTGACGCCGCTCTTCTCGCCAGCCACGCCGTTGTTTCTCAACCCACCCCCCGGTGTTCTTGGAGAATTCATCAACGACCCACCATCGCTTCCCATACCCCCTCTTGGACTACTCAAACCATCTAACCCCATGACCGCGGCCATGGCCGCCTCTTCCTCTCTCTTCCTCTTATCCTCTTGTAGCTTTCTCAACAATTCTCTCACTCTGCCGCTCAGCCGATCGACCGTCATCTTCATGCTCGACACGTTCGAATTCTCATTCGCTCGATTCCCTAACTTCTCCCAAACCTCTTTCCCTAAATTCTTCGCGGCTTCTGCCAACTCTTGTCTATTTTCTGAAGTCTCAATCAAATGTTTCAAATTCGCCGTCGCCGCCGCAAACACCGACGCCGTTTGCGACGTCGACGCGCTCTTCGCCGCTAAGCTCTCCGCAATTTCCAACACTCGCGAAGCTCGTCTCTTCGCCGTTTCGATGTCTTCTTCGTTCCTCAGCGAGTTATCGAACAAATCTTGGCTTTTCAGTTTTAAATTCGCGGCTAAATCGCTCGTTTCCATCAATTCCTTCGCTTTTCTCCTGATTTTTGCCTCCGACCCTTCCTCGAGTAAGTATTCGCTCGCTTTGTCCAGCGTCTCGTCGAAGTTTTTCGACACGCGCGCGTCGTTGGACAATTCCGCGAGCTTTATCGACGCTTGGTGCGTGAACTCCTTCGTCACCGATTTCAGCTCGTCGCTCGTTTCGGGAGCGTTCGTCGATGTCATGACGTCGATTTGGATGCGTCGAGATGATGCAAAAGAAGTCAAACGCTTCGAAAAATCCAATCCAATCTCCTCCTCCCGTGTACCAAAGGAACACACAGAGGAGACGCCGACAGGTGGTCCCCGGTGCCTCTCGGTTCTCCTTCGAGACGAAAGCGAAGACGCTCTTTTGCTCGTCGTTAGCCCAAGTCCTGCCTCTCGTCTCTCCCTCTCTCTCTCTCGAAAGAGAGCGCAGAAGTGAAGTAAAGAACGGATAAAAAGGAGGGTTGGATGAGAGTGTTTAAGGCCTCATGAGAGAAAAAGAAAAGGAGGTTTGGAGGACCACTGCGAATATATTGCGTTCTCGCGAGCTCGGCGGTCGGATGATGTCGACGTGCGCGGCGTTCGTATTATTATTATTATTATTATTATTATTCGCGTTCTCTAACAGTATTCTTTTGTTTGGCGCGATCAACAATAGTATGGTCTTTTTCCCTTTCTTTGTTTTCTTCGTCGTCGTTTCGTTCGGACGCGACGCCGAAAAGGGTCAACAACGTCTGGCTTTTCTTCATTCGTTGGACGAACTTTGAATGTAAGCCACTCTCGACCGTGGCTTTGTTGGACGCCAAAACGCCTCGTTTGTTGATGTAGCCTTCGCTTTTGTTGGAAGCGTCGTAGATGAGTCGGTCGCCGAAGAGGTCAGTTATCTTACCGCCGGATGCGAGGAGGACGGCTTCCGGGGCGGCAGTGTCCCAAGCGCAAGTGCCCATGTGCATCAAGGCGACGTCAGGCGGGTTCGTCGTTTTTGAAGAAGACGGAGAAGGCGAGATTCCAGTCGAGACGCGGAGGATTTTGTTACCGGCGCCGCCGGTGATTATGTGCTCCAGCGCGTTTGGGAAAGCATCGTCCTCGTTTATGCATTCGGTGATTTTCTCCACCGCAGTGCGTAACGCTTTCGACTTACTATCGCCGGTAGCTAGGATGTACGAACTCGTAGACGTCGTCGTTTCGGAAGAGACGCGCTGTTTCTTCTGTTTCTGTTGGTCTTGGTGCTGTTGTTCCGTCGTCGCTCTACCTAACAATTCCTCGTTGCAGTTCTCCAAAACTTTCATCATATTTTTGCCATCCTCGTTTTCGTAACACATTCCGTACACGACCGCGCACGCCTTAACGTCGCTCTCTTTGGTTATTTTCCCTTTTGGAAATGGTATTCCCACAACTCCAACCACCGCTTTCCCCTTATGCGCGACACCAATCAAACACTGACAATTTTGGTATCTTTCCTCTATGAACTCTCTGGTTCCATCCACTGGGTCCACGAAAACAACTAAATCCCCGAGCCTGACTTCAACATCTTCCACCTCATCCATCTTCTTAAACTCGAAACAACACTCTTTCAACTTCTGTTCGTCTTTCTTCGGCCTCGCGTTCGCGTCGCCATCTTCCTCGCCGACTATGTTCAAATGGCTGCCGTAACTGTTCGTCAAAGCGCCGATGATAACCGACTGCGCATTTACATCCGCTTCGGTTAATGCGCTTCTCGCGTCGTTTTCGTCTTTGAACGTGTGTTCGATCTTCTCATTCGTGTTTTCATTCATGCGGTTTCGTTTGGCGACAGTTCGGATTTCTTTGCACCCTCGAATGCACGCGTCGACGCAATGTTTACAAAGTCGTTTTAACGATATCAAATCGTCCTTGTCGTAAGAAGTAGACATCTTCCAATTCTTCCGTCTCTCGTCTCTCGTCTCTCGCGTGAGCCTCTACTCGTTCTCCACGAGCCTCTCCTGCTTTTTTGTCGATCACTCCGCGTTGTCGAGCCCTGCGAATCAATCCTCTTCCTCTTCAGGGGTCGCGTCGATATCCTTTGGCGTTGAAGACGACGGAGTAAAGAGAGAAAACGAAAACGAAGTGCTCGCACTTTTCCCGATCTTAGAGTTCTTATACGCGTCTGATTGAGTAATAGATTGCATGTTATAGTGCAACGCACCTGCCCACAAAACGATGGCGATCGATGCCACGGCGCGAGAGGTGTTGCTTTGGAGCATATAATACTACGTGTGCGCTTTCGTTTCGCGTGATGTGATGTGAGGATTTCCCGATAATATGCTGAGTCATTTCTTACATTTTGCCTTTTAAAAACAGCCGCGCGGGCGACTCTCTGGGCACACGCGCGGACTCGGACCGCAACATGATCTGTTCTTTTTTACAACGCTGCCGATTTTACTAGAACCACTTCTCTCTCGATTTCGTCTGTTCAAAAACTTTTTCCGTTGCGATTTGGTCAGTGGTACTTGCGTTTCGATAGCGACGTTGTGCGCTTTCAAGGATTGAGGCTTCGGGTACGCGGTGGATCCTGGAGGATGAATGCGCATCACGTGTTCGGCGTTTTCAGGGATGCAATAGATGCACCCGTCGTGTGCTAAGAATCCGCCTTGGTATTTATCTTCCATCGTGCCTAAATCAGCGCCAATGAATGAACATTCGGCAGTTTCTGGATTAATTCGGAGAACGTATGGCGCGTCACACGGGACGCCATAAATCATCCCGTCGTTCGCGAGAACGCCACCTTGCCATTTGTTTCGGAGGTTTGGAAGCATCCCTGGAACACCAACACCGAGGAATTCTACGAGTGGTTCTTCGACTTCGACGACGGTTTGTTTATCTTTACTGTTTGTCCTCTCCATGGAGTATGACTGTTCGCGCGCTTTGTTGAAATCGAAAATTACTTTGCGGAAACCTTCTCCTCTATATCTTGATCCGCTAACACCCGTGCCTGTGCTCGGAGGCGCACCTCTTTTACTCTCCGATTCAAAATCGTCGCAATCGCTGTTTAATGATGCGTTGCTGTTGTTGCTGTTGTTGTTGTTGTTGTTGTTGTTGTCTTCTGTTATCGTTTTTTTCACTTTCACGGTCGTTCTCGGATCTATCCTCAAAACGCACGCGCAATCCGAAGGAATCGCATACACGCGACCTTCTCTATCGACAGCTCCACCGCCCCACTTATAGCATCCTTCGTTCATATCTTCTGGAAAGTTCCCACCTATTTGCGTCACTTTGCCCGTTTTACAGTGAATCCGTAAAATTTTATCCGCGTGCGACGGGAACCCGTAAATGCACTCGTCAATCGGGCAATACGTGCCGCCGTGCCATTTAAAGTTTTTCCCTTTTGGAATCTCGTGAAGTGCTCCATCGCCATCTAATAATTCCACGCGAGGGTTTCTGGCATCCGGAATGATTTTCAACACTTTATCCGCGCAATATGGGACGCCGTAAATATTTCCGTCCGAACCAGTGATACCGCCGTAAAACTTATTGTTGTGGGCTCCAGACATCTTTGAAATCAAATCTTCGCCAACCATACTAATAGCCTTCGCTTTCTCCGTCGCGTTCTTTCCACGCTTCGCTTGTTTCACATCCACTCTTAGAACTGCTTTCGCGTTACACGGAATCGCGTACAAATTGCCGTCTTTCTTATGTGCGATTTGTCCTCCGTGCCACATCCACTTCTTCTCCCATTTCGTTCGATCGTTCACGTCGTGCAAACACAGCTCTTCCATCCAATTCGCAATCTCTGGTTGCTCGTTATCTTCCTCTCTATTAAAATCAGACCTCAACACGCTATCTCCCCACGATGGGAGTGCAAATACGGTCGGTTCCTCGTCCTCCTGGTCCACGCTCGTCACGCCTCGTAAATATTTAAACTTCCGGTCACCTAAATCCGGGCCGACGACGGACACTCGTCCCGTTTGCGGTTCAACCTTGAGCACTCTTCGCGCGTGACTCGGAACCCCGTAAAATGTCGTTTCTTTCGTTTTCTCATCGATAATTGTCGCCGCACCGAGCCATTTGCGTGGACCGAGTAACCCGTCGCCGATAAAGTCCACCGCGACGTCTTCAACACCCTCTTCTCTTTGTCCTCGTCCTCTTTCTTCCACGTTATTGTCCTCTGCAGAACCATCGAAAGAAGACGACCTCATCGCGTCCACCGAGACCAGTACTCGCGTGCCCTGCGTCACAAAAGCCGAACGCGTCCGATGGCGCGATGGTGAAAACGAAGACCCACCAAACGCCGCGAGTTTTGTTTCCCTTTTGTTGTCGTGAGGTCCGCAAATTGTCCTGCAAATTCGATTCCTTTTCCCCAAAACTGCCAATGCAAGTGTCGTCGCGCGAGGTGCACCGCGCCGGCTCCTACGCCGCCTCCCGTGCGACGACGCGAAAGAAACGATGGGACAATATCGCGCCGAAGGAAAACACGCGAGAGAGAGCAGGGATGCGCTCGCACACATGCACCACGCGCAGAGAGAGATGCAGTAAACTTTTGGAGGAGTGTTTTTGTGTTGCATTTTCAAAGAAAAGAAGAGAGGAAGAAAGGGGTTCGCGCGGAGAAGAAAACGAGGCGCAGCAGACCAGCGGTCGTCGGTGAAAAGAAGAAGAGATGCGGATCAAAAGACTCCAAAATTTGCAAAAGATTACTCGCACGTCTGGGTGCTCTGTGTGCACGGTAGATTGATATTATTCTTCGAGAAAGGCTAAGATTTTAGGATACACCAACTCCGGCGCTCGCTTGCCGCATAACACGTCGTAATGGCTCATGTGGCTTGGAATCTCCACTCTGTTGACGTCTGCCATTTCGGGCGCATCGCCCAAGATAACTTTTTCGTTGTGCTCTTTTTCTTTATCGATGCTTTCGTCGAAAATGACGTTGGCGTCGTTGATGGACCCGTCGCCCACGCACTCGTATCGAGCGCTGACTCTCTTGGCGAAGGCTTTGACTTGTTCTGGAGGGAAGATGGGGTCGGAATCCGCGGCGATGCAGAGCATGGGGACGTTACTGTTGGTGAACGCGTCGACGTAGTTGATGACAGGTTTTTGCACTTCCAATGGGTCTTCCTTGAATTTATCTTCGCCGAAGATGGTGATTTCGGACGGGCGTTTGGATTCGGTGAAGAAGGTTCTCAAGCCTTCGCGCGAGCGCATGCCGCCGGGGCTGAATAACGTGCACATTTGAAGCAGCAAGCTTAAAGGGACGTTATCGAATCCATAGATGAGCAACTTTCGCAAAACTTTAGCGCTCGTGGCACCAGGGTAGCACGTCGTCGCGGAGACGGAGTTGTTCCAGAACGCAGAGGCTGGATTTGAAACGTCTTCGTGCCTTTTCTCGTCGGGTGGGCCTAAGACACGTGTGAACAGCTCCGCAGTACCTACTGAAACTGGTTGCAACGGTAAATGAATTTTCGGTATCGCCGATGCACCTCCGGTTAAACCCCTCGGTAAATGCCCCGCTAATGCCGCGAATCGTGCGTAAATGGACGGCACCGTCTGCGCGTTGGTCGAGGAACATTCTAACGATGAGGCCAAAGCGATGACTTTCCTAATCGACCATTCCGAGTAATCGTGTTGACTCCTAGCCGCGACGGCGCACGCAAGCATGCCGCCCATCGAGTGGCCGATCAAATCATATTCAAAAGTCTCTCTCTTCGCTCGGCCTTCGCTGACCATGACATTTCGTATGTACGTAAACGCCGTAGGTAAATCGTCCAAAACGTACGTGTCGAAATCCCAGCCGCCGTAGATGGTAGGTTTGATTTTAGGCACAGACACTGTTTTTTTCTTCGTCTTCAATTTCTTTTCGTTCGACTTGCTTTGTTTCTCATCTTCGATATCGTTCTCAATCACGAGTCTCGTGTAGCTCTCCAACGGCGTCTCGTGGTTCCTCGCGTGACCAACTCCTCGAGATTCACAAATCCAAACTTCTCTGTGTAGTTTTTCCGCGCATAATCTGGGCATCGAAAACCCATCTTTCGCATCGACGTCGAACGTGTATGCGTTCGACGCGCACCCAGGAATGAAAATGACCGGTGGTTTCGAGTAATCGACGTTCGCGTTTGACCTGTTTGGAAGATACCTCAGCAAAGAGACGGACCAGCTCTCATTCGGTATCGGCACAAAGTGCATCTCGTCCGCGTCCAACTCACCCATAGCCTCCCGTTCCGCGTCGTTAAACTTATATATCTCAGGTTTCTTCGCGTCTGGATACGTCACTGGAATCTTACTCCCCTCCTTGCTTTTCTCTTTCGACGTCTTCCCGGGAGTCTTCTTCAACGTCGATCCAGCGTCCGCGGCGTCGTCGTCCGGCCCGCCGCTCGTAGTAGTAGTAGTCCTACTCAAAACTCCAACACTTTTCGTCTTTGTGTTCTTCGCGTTCGTCGTCTTAGCATTCACTTTCACTCTCAAGCTCTTCGCGACTTTCCCGGCTTTGTACTGCATCGCTTTCGCCACTCGATCCGAGTGTTTCACGTTTCTTTTCAGTTTCGTCAATCCCTCCGATGCGTCGAATTCGTCGTACGATTTGAGTAAAGAATCAAAAATGCCGTTCCCTTTGAACGACGAGGGATTTTTTGCAGATTTTTTCCCCAACGACGTTTTCTTCCCTTCCTCTTTTAAAGGGGGCGAAAGTGGTGGTCCTCCGCCATTATCGATGATTGGTTCAAACACGACCGCATCGACGTCCATAGTATTATTCGTAGCAGCTTCTTGGTTACTCTTCGCGTCGTCGTCTTTTTCGTCTTTTTCGTCGTCGTCCGCATGAAAACGCGCTCCCGAGAAAGGTGTTGTGGGGATGGATCGATGACGACGTCTCTTTCGCCTATACCGTCGTCTCCCATTAAAGTCGTCGAGAAGAGCACTGCGCGACGACGACGACGGGGAGAACGACGAAGAACAGGTCGTCGCGCGCCGTCGCGGATTCGCCAACACGCAGGAGGAAGAAGAAGAGACGCGTCGTGGGGGAGGGCGACACAACATGACGACGACGACCGGAGTTTGGGTGGTGATACAATGGAGAGAAAATGATGAAGAAGATGATGCGTGTCGATTGTGTTGCCTTTTTCAACGGTATTTTAATACAAAGACGACGAAACGTTGAAGAAGGCTAAAAATGTCGTCGTCACTCCCTCAAAGCGTCTAACCGACTTTGCATTATGTCGCTCTCGTCGATACTACTACTACTACCGTTGTTTCCTTCCGGAACGGCTGGCTGATTCTCTTTCGCGGCGGCGGCGGCGGCGGCGAAAGAGGAGGACGTCGCGGCCGCCGCGACCGCCTTCGACG
>MDTG01148180.1_pt1 | contig 13961 bp, 12 predicted proteins | sample 811421 | NCBI WGS metagenome assembly MDTG01 (sample SAMN05326645, study PRJNA326480) | marine metagenome | isolation source: seawater | place: Pacific Ocean: South East | collected 2011 | reverse complement strand
GTAGGAGTTTCAGGAATGTCAGCAGGAGTAGGAGTTTCAGGAATGTCAGCAGGAGTAGGTTCTACATCAGGGGTATCCTGTTTATTTTTATTAAAAAAATCTCCAATTCCATTTACAGCTGATTTTATAAGTGGCCATGATATTTTTAACATGAATAAAACAAAAACCAAAAATACTCCGTATAGACGGGTTTGAGAATCCGAATTATGCATATCGAAAAGTAGAATGATTGAATATATAGCTAATACAAAAAGTACGATTCTGATTAAATATGTTCTAATAAATTCCACTACTATTATAATTTGTCTTAACATATCGTAACCCCAATTTGCAAAAGTATTTGCATTACAGAATTGAGCATCTTCAAATTCAGCACGTTGATTGCTTATATATTCTTCAATATCCGCAGGTGGCTTAAACGCTGTAAATAAACTAACTATTAATAATGCTATAATAATAATAGGCATAGCATTGGAACTCATAAGAGCAACACCAATACATGAAATTAAAAACAAATTAAGAGCTATATCAGTGTTAGTACGTTTATATAAAAATTTACCAAATAATGAATAAATAATAAAGTACAATCCAGTTATAATACCACCTAATGGTACAGATATAACTGTTGCTAACAATAATCTACTAAATATAGCAAAAATACAAAAAATTACTCCATCAGGTAAATCGGTTAATGATGACAGAAACAAAATAAATACAATAATAAACATTATAATTAAAATTCTATTAGTACTAGCATCAGTGAGTAAATCGATAAAAAAATCCTTAATAAATGTACCCATGGAATAGTTTATGACAAATAATAAAATATATATAAATAAGAAACATAGTGTTCCATTTAAAAACCATGATGAATATTTTGGTATAATATCTAACGTGAGTTTTTCAAATAGAAGAGGAAACCATAATGCATATTGTAAAAAATCGAATATAAATGCATACTTTGGAATACGTTCATATTTAAACTGACCACTCTTGTTATTTTCTCTTTTTTCTTTAATATCATTAACATATTCACTTAGTCTTGTAATATGAATATCATGTTGCTCTTTATCGTTAGCAAAAAACATTAAAAAATACCAATTATATGTAGCCCATATACTTATCAATGCAGCAATAAATAGTGAATTAATAGTTTGAATTGTTTTGATATCATCAGCAGCTTTATCTACCGTAACATCAGTAACATCAGTTAGAGTAATATTATATATTGTCTTTGCTATATTAGTACTCCACTCATTAATAGATTTATATGATTGATCGACATAGAAAGCTAAATTACCCTTTAACTCTACAGTTTCAGGTTCTTCATAATCATCGTGTCCTTCATAATCATCAGGTTCAAATTCTGCCCCTTCTTTAAATGATTCAGTTGTTTTTCCAAAAATTATCTGTTTAGCATATTGTAATAACGTTTTATTATGTGTAGTATTATTATTTTTGTCATTGCTATTAGAAGGTTGTATTTTATTCGAAGGTATATTTTTAAGTATATCAAATTCCGGTATATTCTGGTAGTTTCGCTTATTTTTACGTCTTTTAATATTTTTGATTTTGTTAATCATATTAGTAGTTTGAAATTGATTAGTAAAATCTTTGGCATTACTACTAAAGTGATTAGAATCTCTTTTTTGACTATTCTTATTATTAGGCGGTACAATGTTTAATTTTTCCATATGGAATATATTGTATTAACTAATATATATTTTGATAATATTTTGTAATAGTTAACATATTATCAAAAATGTAAATAAATAACTTTATCTAGAATAAAGCATACCACAGTTGCCACCTATGAATGATAATATATTATATCTTTCTTCGTATAAAGTTAAATTATAATTATATTCATATAATCTCCAATTTGATTTACGTACCCCAATAGGTTCACCAGTTTCATTGTCACACAAAATATCGTATGATGAATTAATAACATCTATTGTGGGTGAATAAGTATTAATTTCTAATTCAATTGATTTAAATTTACTTAAGTTGATAGCTCCAGAAGGTTGATATACAAATGGACTAGTATTTAAACAAAAATTGTAACAATATAAACCCTCAGTTGCTGCTCCAGCAGTTCTTGTATATTTTTCAATATAATCATATATACCATGCGTTAATAAATTTTCTCTGTATTCTCCATTTAATAATATTCCCATTGTTTCCAAAATATGCTTACGATTCTCGTTATGATAATCACCTGTGATTGTTAATCCACTATTAGCATTACTAGCAGGGGCGTTTTCACCAGGATGTACACCAATGCCATAAGATAAATCTAATTCCATCCCGGGTACAATATTAACTGTTGCAACATCAATATTAGAAGGTAAAAAACCATAAGGCCAGTTGGTATAATTACTCCATTCATTTCGTAGATTTACATCATTTCGTTGGAAATACCACATCCAATTAGCTATCATTCCGTTGGATGGAATTTTTACTCGCTTAGATCCAGTTATATTTTCAAACTTATGTTCGAATACGTCTTTAACTAAATATACCTGATCATTTGCTGCAAATACCTGGGATTCTTCTTTAGATAAAAAACAATATGTAGATAATAAATGAACATCAGCATTCCATGTAGGAAAATGATTTGGATAATCACCTGTCCTAATATAACCGGAAGGGGGTGTTTGTAAGTATCGATACATTTGGAATCGATTCTCATTAAAATCAGGCTGTACATATGGAAAATTATATTCAGTATCAAACACATCACGTACTTGAAATAGTTCCTGAATAGGTCTCATTGTCACACTAATGCTAAGTTCATTATATTGCAATGCAACTAATGGGAATGCACAAGTACTTGACAATGTAAACCAAGTATTAATAGGTATATATAAATTTCTTCCGCGAATGGAGGGTTCAGCTCCAGCTGCATTAGTAGTATATGCTGCGGATGGATAACAATTTGCACGACCATGTATAGTAGCAGGGTCATTTAATTCTGCAATATTTCCAGTCATTTTATTAAATAAATCTTTTTTTTCAGCAGAAAAGTCACGATCAACCATAGCTGCCATATACTCACCTGTGTATCGTTGCAATAATAAAGAACCACACGTAATAGTGACTTCTTTAATCATATGTGTTCCTATATTTTTAATCCATTTAAAATCATATGGCGCCCATCTATGTCTAGTATCATCACATGGGGGGTATATAGGACTCCAAATATCAGGTAACGCTACTACAATATATGTGTCCATTAATAATTCAGCATATCTAGGAATTTTAAATGTAAATGTAGATGGTTCAGTTGGACGTAGTTCCCTTAAACCATTATAATCAATTCTAAACTTCTGCAATCCAAAGTTGCTATATTTTGCATATGTGGCTTTAAAAAAGGTTTTACTAGGATTTCCACTTAATATTACATTGTTTGCGCCAATTGCTACAATATTTAGTAATCCACCTGCCATTTAATAAAGTTATATATTAACTTTTTATTATATTTCTTTATATAGAATATATATCATGAAGATAAGTAATATTCGATTGTTAACTATAATAGTAATTTTTGCATTAATTATTTATATTCTATATTCCATTAAATATAGAAAGAATTTAATATTAATTTCACCTAAAAAAACAGACATTATAGAAGGGTCAATAGATCAACAAACAGCAGAAGCAGAAGCCGTTTCAAAAGAATATGTTGATTTTACTACAATTGTTAGCGTACCAGATAGTCTAGCAGGTAAACCATTACATGAATACTGTATTAAATCATCATATAATACAGCGTGTAGTGGTAAATATGTATCAATTGATATGATAAAAAATGTATTAAGTCGTGGATGTCGTTTTGTAGACTTTGAAGTATTTTATATAAAAGAATCGGGTAAGTTTATACCAAAAGTAGGCGTTTCAAGTGATGAAAATTACATATTATTAGATTCTAAAAATAGTATTCGATTAAATGAAGTATTTGCAACAATAACTAAATATGCATTTTCACAGGATTCCCCTAATAGTAATGATCCACTTTTTATTAATTTACGTATTAAATCTAATAATAAGGCTGTATATCAGGAAGTTGCTAAAACAATAAATACTATGTTAGCAAGTAAACTTTATACTGGAGAAGTTAATAATGAAACTAAACTTAAAGATATTATGCGTAAAATAATAATTGTTATCGATAAAACTGTGCGTCCAGATTATAAAGATCATTCAAAATGTAAAAGTGATTCTCCCGATTGTTTTGATTTAGCTAATTATACCCATTTAGAGAGTGGAAGTGAATACCTTAATAAATTTCATTATACCGATATACTAAATCAATGCAGTAAACCGGTATTGATGAAAGATGATAATATACATACAACAGCTAAGTTAATGAAGATGGCAGTACCAGATAAAATAACATCATTAGATAAACCATCTAATCCAGCAATGAAAGAGTTTATAATAAAACATGGGTGTCAAAATATTTTTTATCAGTATCAAACAGTAGATGCAAACATGCGTAAAACCGAGGACTTATTTAATATGTTAAAGGGCGGAATTGTTACATTATCTTCAGTAATTACTTATTATGCAAAACCTAATACTGGTTAATGAAAATATTGTACAATTATTTCTAATGTTTAGTATATTAGAAATAAATATGGTAGGTAAAAAAAATACAAGAAAATATAAAAAAAAGTTTAACACACCTTTGTGTGATAATAATATGACGTTTGCTGATTGTGAAATAGCGATATTAAGACAGGCAGTCGATGAAACAGAGGAATTACAGGGTCAAAAAAAAGTTAACAGTAAAGAAATACAAGATATGTTACAAATTGTAGAAGACTTTATAAAAAGAAAGAAGTTAGTATGTTATGGTGGAACTGCAATTAATAATATTTTACCCAAATATGCGCAATTTTATAAACGAGATATAGAAATTCCTGATTATGATTTTTTTTCAGCAAATGCTTTAGACGATGCAAAGGAATTAGCAGATATATATTATAAAGCAGGATATACTGATGTAGAAGCAAAATCAGGTGTACATTATGGCACATTTAAAGTATTTGTTAATTTCATACCGATAGCTGATATCACTTATTTACATAAGCAAATATATGACGCTGTTTCGTCAAATGCAATACAAATTGCTGGCATAAAATATGCTCCCGCTGATTATCTGCGAATGGCTATGTATTTAGAATTATCTAGACCAGCAGGTGATGTATCACGATGGGAAAAAGTTGCAAAACGTTTGGCAATATTAAATAAATATTATCCAATGAAATTAGATAAAGATTGTTCTACCATAGATTTTTCAAAAAAAATAAAGATGGATACAGACGATAATGAACGAATACATTTATTATTACGAGATTGCTTTATTGATAATGATGCAGTATTTTTTGGTGGATACTCTACACATTTATATTCGAAATATATGTCAGAACAAAAACAAAATAATGTTAAAAAAATACCGGATTTCGATATTATATCTGAAGATCCGGATAAATGTGCATTAATTGTTAAAGAACGACTTCAATTAGAAAACGTTAAACATATTAAGATTATTAAGCATGATGCTATAGGTGAAATTATTCCTAGACATGTAGAAATAAAAATAGGTACGAATAGTATGGCATTTATATATCAACCAATTGCATGTCATAGTTATAATGAAATAACAATTGATCATAAAACAGTTAAGGTTGCAACCATAGATACAATATTAGCATTTTATCTTAGTTTTTTATATGCAAAAATGCCGTATTATGACAAGGATAGATTGTTATGTATAGCGATATTTTTATTTCAGGTTGAACAGCAACATCGTCTTACTCAAACCGGTATATTAAAACGTTTTTCTATAAATTGTTATGGAAAACAGACAACATTGGAAGATATTCGATCAATAAAGTCTGATAAATATAAAGAGTTAAAAAATGAAAAACAATCAAAAGAGTATCATATGTGGTTTTTAAAGTATGCTCCAAATGATAATGTTAATAACTTATCACCTACTAACATAACATCTAATAATAAAACTCAAAAAAATAAACAGAAAAAGAAAAAATCAACAAAAATATCCAATCCTTTGGTTAACTTATTGAAGAATATTAAAAAATAAAAACAAAATTTGTTATATTTCACTAATAAATGTTGTAAACTTATATGTTAATAAATATATTAGTCCAAATAATGTACTCTTAAATATTAATCCACTTGTATTAAAGTTGCCATCTTCATTATACAATGATAAAAATGAAAAGCGTTTAAATATGATAGTATTCACTATTGGTAATTGGAATACAAAAAATAAAACAGCAATAAAAATCGGTGTCTGTACATCAGTAAATATTAGATCCCAATATGATAAATTTTGTTGTTTTTTTTCATATTCCCGTAAATTTCGCTCAGTCATATCTTCTTGTTCTCTTACATAATCTCTTTTTGATTCTGGTTGTGGTATATAATTAGGTTGAACATGGTTATCATTAGAATATTGAGTAGTATTCTGTGGTATATCTCGTGAAGGTAATCGTTGCTGTTGTAAATTTTGCAAAGATTCCATACCATTATTTATTTGCATTTGTATATTTTCACTAGATTGTTGCGGCATATTATTACCCATATTCATCGATTGAGCTGGATTATCCATTATTGGATTTTGCCCAGAAATACCGTACGGATTTGGATGTGTATTGATCGGTGTATAATTAGTTGATGTGTCAGGGTCCATTTTAGATGCCTTTGAAACGTTTATCGCGGCGGGTGGTGGTATATTACTAGCATATTGATTCGATCCTTGCATTCCTATACCATCAGTAGGTAAATCTGAAATTTTTGTAATATTTTCCATAAAACTATACAATATCCATTATACGATATATTGTATAGTTTAACGAGTTTGTCTAAATAATCATCAAATTATATATCGTTATCAGTGTCTTTCGACTTTAAATCTACCTGTCTCTTAGTTGAATCACATTTGTCTGTATTTGATGAATATTTATAACATTTATTGCCATGTTTATATATTTTTCCTTCTAGATCACTAATTATTGGACCATTAAAACTTAAGCAATTTTTTTCAGTACATACTTTACGGAATAATGTTGCCAATCCTAGACCTAATATGATTGATAAAAACATACGACCTAAATCAGTATATAAAAGACGTTTGAAATTCATGCTCTATATTATACAGTTGGATAATATAGAATGGCTAAAAGTTTATTGTTGTGCCGGTATTTTCGATATTTCATTAGGATCACTAGGGCATTCAACTTCTTCCTGTGTAAATGAAAAACATGTTCCGGTTTTATCCTTGTATTGTAGTATACTTACATTTTCGGGAGTTGGGTATACATATATTGTTCTCATATCTGGCATAAACATATAAACTGCGAACAACCCTATTACTAAACTTAAGAAAAAGGCACGTGCGTCGATAAATTTAAATACACTCATTTATACATTATTAATAGATAATACTACATCCAATGTATTTACTTTTTTGTCTTCTTCTTTTTCTTCTTCTTATTTTTCAAGGCATCTGCTGCACGTTGTTCCTTTTCTCTGTCCTCTTCTTCCAATAATTTTTCAATATCTGGGTGTATAAATGATTTTGGTTGACTTTCTTCACCCTCAACTTTATATACTAAATGATTGGGGTCATTAGTTTCAGTTACTGAGTATTTCATTTTCATTTCATTTTGTTCTCTAATTCTTTGTTTTGCATTTTCAAATTCTACTTTTTTTGCCAATAATTCTTTTTCACGTCGAATAGCTGCTCGTTGTAACATTTTCTGTTTTTGTTCTTCACGTTTTGTCATTCGGTCTAGTTTATTTTTGTCAAATTTCATATTCTTTCCCATACCACCCATGCTTTTTGCCATATTTTTAAACATTTCTTGGAAATCGGTTCCACCTGATCCTCCCATGTTTTTCATTTTGCTCATCATATCACCGGCTTCGGCCATTAATTCTTCTTTATTAATAGAACCGTCTTTCATTTTACTATCTAATTTTGCACCTACGGTTTTCATCAAATTTGATATTTTACCTGGGTTTTTCATCAAATTCTTTAAGATATCTTGAGGGTTTGCTGTAGTATCTACATCATCTCCTAACACATCTTTAAAATCATCTGCAATATCTTCTGCCATTTCTTTTGCTAGTTCTCCAATTTTACCATCAAATAATGATTTCAAATTTTTTTGTAAATTTTCTATGTCTGGCATCATACCTTCCATATTTGGCATATTTTTAAACATATTTTTAAATCCATCCATATTTGGCATTTCACTTCCTTCTTCGGGTTCATTAGTTGTACCATCGGTATCATTAGATTTATTATCGGTATTTTGAGTTTGTTCCATATTTGCAAATAAACTAGTAATACTTGACATTGCGTCCTTTAATTTTTCGTGTAAATCATCCTGATCTATTCCTTCAAACATACTTGCTGTATCACCAAAGTTTGATTTATCATCCATTGTACCCACTACTGTAAATAGCGTCAATTGTAAATATTTCCATATTATTTTTTTACTTGATTCACTTAAACCTTCACTATTAAAAATCAAACGAAAACTCATATTTGGAAAGAAATATACATCTTCATCACTTCCTTCCTTAAAAATATCTTCATTTTGATTCAAAATATCAAAAAAACGAGCAGGATATACTTTACTACAAAACTTGAATAAAATTTCTAATTGATCATCTGTTGTATCCTCATTTCCATATTTATCCCACATATGCGAGTATTCTGGAAATGTTCCAGACAAATCTCTGGTAAAATCTGCAATTAATGTGCGAAAATTTTTAGGTATAGGTGTAGTATTCGTAGCCATTTTATAATATATCGTTACATGTTATTTATATACTTTTTTAACTATACAACTTTTTGTATAATTATAATATAACAAAAATGACATTAAAAACTAGACGTAAATATAAACAAAAACAATATGCTTTACTGGATATGGGTCAAATATACGAGGAAACCATACGACTAAACAGTTTAGAAAAACTATGAGAAAACATCATATTTATAATTGTTTAGATGATTTATGTAAGGAAACAAATAACAAACCTATATGTGCATTATCACGAAAATGTAATCGACGAAATAAACGCAAACTTACTTTTTCTGCACATAAATGGAAAAAATGGGCAAAAGCAACCTATGGAAAATGTAAATAAAATTTTGATACATAATATATTATCCTCTTACATACAGTACAATATATTATGTCAATATCTACTATTTATCTTTTTTTAATCACTATCATTATCAAACGTTTGAATAGAACTAGTTGTATTACGTACTCCCGGTGTACTATAACATGAGTATTCTGTATCAGTCTCACCTACTACTGACATATCTAAATCTAAGTTTAATGGCGTATTCATATTATTAAAATTAAATATATTATCATGGTGTCTAGATAATCGTCTTAATTCAGGTCTAGGAGGAGTTTCTATATCAATAACTGCATAGTTAGTTGAAATGTAATGATTACCTGGAGTATGAGCTAATTGATTACCCTGTGAAGTATGTCTTCCATAAATATAAATGTCACCATACACATTTCCTATATTCCAATATGCTAGATATAAATCATTCATTAATTGTTTGATTATACCATCTTTTATTAGTTCGTTATCATTTGCGAATGTACGTAATGCTCTAAACAAAGACTGAATATCGCTTTTTAACTCTTCTATATTTTCTTTATTTATTTTTGTATGTATTGATTTATATAAGAGTTCCAATACACATTGACGAAATGCGAATTTTGATATTGTATGTTCAGTTACTATATCTCCATTAATATCTATTAAATCAGGCAATTTTTCTATTTTTTCTTCCAAATGTAATGTTTTCATTTGATTATTATCTAATTTATTGAAAATATTACCAGTCAATGATATATTTAATGACTCTACTGTTGATGTTTTTATATGATAATATTTTTTTACATCCCCTATTATAGTATTTTCATATAGAGATTCATTCCATTCGTTTGTATTCCAATCGTATATTGCTCCTTTTTCTATATTTATATTAACATTATTTACAGCTGGATATAATACTTTATGTAGTGATTCTCCGTATATAATTGACGCATTTTCTACTCTATCAATAAAATGATATTCGCTATTTGAATTACTGCTTAATTCACATAATAATTTGGCGTTATGATCTGTACCAAATCCAATATTTATTGACAAATAATTATTTGACACATGGTTTAATAATTCAGTTGATGTTGATGCCCCGCTATTTGGTTCTCCATCTGTCATAAATATATGGACACATGAATGATTTGGATTCATATTAGAATGTTTATGAATACTAGATGTTGCAGACTTTAATGCATTTTCTATATTTGTAGTACCATCAGCTTCTATTGTATTTATTTTTGATGTTATATCTTTCACATTTTCGGTTGTCACTTTAATTGGAGGTATTAATTCATCTACCGTTTCATTGAAAGTATTTATTTGCACATATACGTCGGTTAGTTGTGTTGATAAATATTTTATTATACTTTTTAATGTTTGAATTACATATTGCATTTTTGTTGTATTGCTCGTCACATAATCACTCATTGAACCTGTGGAATCAACTGTAAATAATATAAAAATTGGTGATAATGTAACCGGTACTTCATTTACATCTACTACTAATACTCCAAATTTATAATTACTATCACATACCGGATCTATCGGTAAATTATTATCACTCAACATATAATATGCATTTTTAATAGACATCGTATATTATATAAATTATACATATGTTTATATAATTTACTACATTATGTAAAAAATTGATAATATTTATACTCTGTTAAGTATTTTAACTTAGCATTCTGCTTTATCAACGTATTAAAACATGTCATTATCCATTTATATCCCACGTATGTTAGGAACTGTTAATCGTATTACTGTTCATAATGCCTTCAGCAATATGGGAATTGGTCGTGTTACTGATCTTGATATGATTTATAAAATTAACGAAAACCAAAACGCATATTACTTTGCATTCATTACAATTAGTTTGTATGATACTCCTCAGTCTTCTTCTTTATTAAAAAAACTTAATGATCAAAAAAAAACTCAGCTAGTGTATGACGAAGAAGCTGGGCAATATTGGGAAATTAAAAAATATATTCCAAGAAACGAGAGAAATAAAGAAAACACTTCAAATCATGTTAATAATTCTATAATAGCGGATAACTGGACTCCATTTTCATCTAATAATATATGGAGTCCATATTCAACTGATATTTGGAATACAGATTATCTATTTGATTTTACTGAAACAAAAAATAAAACGTGTGTTACTGCATTCACCGCTGAAGATAAGCTTAATTTAGTGAAAGAATATGAAATATTAGAAAAAGAAATTCATCAACATTTCTTAGCATCTATTTAGTTAGGATATTAAAAATATAACCCATAGATTAAATATGTATATTTGTTTTTTATTTATAAATTTTATATACAGATATATTAATCAAGACTATGTCGAATGTTTATATATTTCAAAATGAAAAGTTGAAGAATAGTTTTAAAAATATAATATCTATGAAGCGTGAAATTGGAATTACAAAAAGTCGTGTATCTAATAAATTAGGTGAATTAAAAAAATTACATACTGAAATGATTAAAGATAATAATAAACAAATTTTTCTATTTTGTTTAGATTCATTTTATTATCAATATAAAATATTTGCAATGGAATTTGAACATGTTAAAAAATTACGATCCATATTAAATAACCGCATGTATTGTGATTATTATAAATTGCATAATATTATAGTAAAATTTTGCAAAGATCATTTTAATGATGATGATATTAACATACAAACATTTCCGGTATATAAAGATTTAGAACCATTCCAAGAATATCGAATTGAAGATATTGAATTATTACATGCTAGTATTTTAAAGTTAATTAATAATCTTTATCTAGAAGCACAAAAAAAAGAGGATGCTATTATACATTATAATGATAATCATAAGGTTGGGTTCTCTATATCTAACTTTTTGAACACATTAACTCATGATAATCGAATGTTGCAAGAACAAATTTCACTATATATTAATTATATTTCCTTCTTTCATATATCTCAACAAAAACAGCTAAAAAAATTACACAATCGTATTAATGAATTCTTTAATGAAGTTGATGAAAATATCAATATGAATTATACATTTTCGATTTATGATATTCAGGATGAACAAACCTTAGAAATGTTAGCTGATCCTATTGAAATCGAAGAAGATACTATTAATGATATCATTACGGGAGAAAGTACTCTAAAACTCGCAGACACCATTAAGGATGATAACAATGATAGTGTTCAACACAATTCTACCCCGGTTACTGATAGCAGTATTAATACTGATGATATTAATATTATAGAAACAGATATTTCAAAAATACCTGCATTTACATCTATCGGGAATATTGATCCACCTAAGTAATTTATCTTCTATTTTTTTATAACCATATTATAATACATATAATATGGACCCTAATGTTGATACTATACCTCCTTCTTCGCCTACTACTACTACTGACGATACTATATTTAGTGGTGATGATCCAAACCATGATAAAATGAATGATAAAACAAATGATAAAACTAATGATAAAACATTAGTAAATAAAAAACGTGTGGTATGGTCACCTGAAAATGAAGTAATTATGGTTGAATGGTGTGATGTTGCACAATGTTATAAATGGCTGAATACCCGCTCTCATGCTAAGTATTCATATCTACATGCATGGTTTACTATACCTGCTATTATTTTTTCGACTATTAGTGGTACTGCATCTTTTGCACAAGATAGTTTTCCTGAAAATATACGCGCATACGCACCCGCTGTAATTGGAAGTATTAATATTATAATTGGTATATTAACTACCATTCAACAATATCTTAAAATTTCTGAATTAAATGAAGCACATAGAGTATCATCTATTGCATGGGATAAATTTGCTAGAAATATTCGCATAGAATTATCAAAAAATCCAGATGAAAGAAATGACGCTGGAACATTTATTAAACAATGTCGTAATGAATTTGATAGGTTAATGGAAACTAGTCCAGATATTACCGAGCAGGTTATTCACGAATTTAAAAAGAAATTTGCTGGAGCAGATGGTAGTCTTAAACGTAAACAATACGAGGCTCTTAAAAAACCGGATATATGTGATACAATTGTTAGTGCTAATGAAACTCGTCATAAATGGTATTTAGAACTAGATAATGACGTTAATGATATGAACGATGATATTACAGATGCTGCGATACGTGCAAAAAATCAGGTTATTAATGAACAAAAACAATTATTAGCTGATAAGGAAACCGAATTAATTAATAAAAAGGCAGAAGAGGAAAATATTGCACGTATTCGTTTTGAAGCTATGAAAAATAATAAGGCTAAACAAGATGAACGAGATAACTATATTAATAATCAGGTTAGCAAGATAAATGTATATGTTAATAATTTTAATAATATTTATGAACGTAAACCATTGCGTGAAGAAATTATGGATAATATGAAGAATGAAATAGATAGTGATATTTTAGATATATTTTTTGCTACCTATAATTCTGTATAATACTGAATCTAATCATAATATTATAGAATATTACGATTCATAACTATATTTCAATAAATGTATCTTCAAAATATGTTCCGTATAAATGATATTCGCCATCATTTATTTTAACTACTGTGTTCTCAATTAATTCCTTTTCTTCTTCTGTATCTGCTTTGGATCCATCTTCCTCACTTTCTTCCTCACTTTCTTCCTCACTTTCTTCCTCACTTTCTTCCTCACTTTCTTCCTCACTTTCTTCCTCACTTGCCTCCTCACTTGCCTCCTCACTTGCCTCCTCACTTGCCTCCTCACTTGCCTCCTCACTTGCCTCCTCACTTGC
>MDTG01103700.1_pt1 | contig 13961 bp, 9 predicted proteins | sample 811421 | NCBI WGS metagenome assembly MDTG01 (sample SAMN05326645, study PRJNA326480) | marine metagenome | isolation source: seawater | place: Pacific Ocean: South East | collected 2011 | reverse complement strand
TTTTATTTATGGGAACCAAGCTGGCAGTCACCTTTCAAAGCTATATTATTGGAGAAAAATCCCTAATAGATAGCTTAGTTCAAAGCTGGAATATAACAACCTATCAAGCTTGGCCTACCTTTGGGCTTTTAATTATTTTAATTCTTATCACTATTACGATTAGTTCGTTGATTCAAATACCTAGTGAATTCATCCGTATGGGCTTAGAAGGGGCTGCTTGGATGGGCAGTGATCTAGGTGAGTTCATATTTACACTCATCAACGGTTTATTCACCGTTTTAACTGCACTTACGACCATAATTTTTCAAACGGTCTTGAGTTTTCATTTTTTTAATCTAAGCACTAGACACTCTAGCGATATCTCAACTATGAAAACTCAATAATATATATAAATGTTGAATTCTTTCACTTCTGCTGAGTGAAAGCAGTACAAATACTAGCAACTTGGGAAAAAAGTCAGATAAATACTGACCTGTTGATATAAAAGCTAATTAAAACAATGGTGGAAATGCGTTGGGATTAATTTCTTGCATAATTCGGTAGGCTGCATTAAAGATATCCTCAGCATTAGGTTTACTAAAATAATCCCCATCTGAAGAGTATGCAGGACGATGGGCTTTAGCTGATAGGCAAACTGGGGCCGCATCCAACAAATAAAATCCTTTTTGTTGCTGTAATACATTTTGGAGTATGTAAGCCGAGGCTCCACCAGGCACATCTTCATCGACAATAAGAAGTTTATTAGTCTTACTTAGTGACGCTCGAATGAGCCCGTTTAGGTCAAATGGAAGCAAAGTTCGAAGATCAATTAAATCTACTCCAATTCCAATATTTTCCAAGTCGAAAACAACGCTTTTAGCAATATTTAATGTTGATCCATAAGATATTAAGGTTAAATCATCTCCTTCGTTAAGCAGGCACGGTACACCTAAAGGTATAGTAAATTCACCAAGATTGTTCGGTAAGTCTTCTTTTAATCGGTATCCATTTAGTGGCTCAACCATGATAGCAGGATCATCACCTTGAAGTAAGGTGTTATACATTCCAGCTGCTTCTGTTAAATTTCTAGGCACGCACAGGTGAACCCCGCGTAGACTCCCTAACAATGTAGACATAGGAGACCCTGAGTGCCAAATTCCCTCTAATCGGTGACCTCGAGTTCTAATAATAACGGGAGAAGCTTGCCCACCTTTGGTCCTGTATCTCAGGCTGGCTAAATCATCAGATAATACAAATAAGGCATAATAAATATAATCGAGATATTGAATTTCAGGGATAGGACGAAGTCCTCGAATAGCCATTCCAATACCTTGACCAATAATCGTTGCTTCTCGAATTCCTGAATCCATTACCCGTGATTCACCAAATTCTTCCTGTAATCCCTCGAGTCCCTTATTAACATCACCTAGCGCACCTACATCTTCACCAAAGGTAAAAAGTTCAGGGTATTTTTTAAAAAGTACTCTAAAGTTATCTCTGATTACAATGCGGCCATCTACCTTGGTAGGTTTTGTATCGTAGCTGGGAGAAATGGATTTTACTAATAAAGGAGAATAAGGCGTCTGGCTATACAAGTGGGAATGATAACGATCTTGAGTAGTTATTCTCAGGTCTTCTAACCATTCAATCAACTGTTTCTTCGACTTTGATTCATAAAAACCCACACTACGTAAAGCCTTATGAATACTCGATACAATATCTTTTCGAATTGGATTTGGAGTGGATTTTAAGCGCTGCATAATATCATCAATAGATGCAGACACATCGGTTTTTATATTCGGTAATTCCTCCTTCAAAGCAAGCAATAGGCTAAGGATATAATCACGTTCCTTTTTTATTGGGCCTATGTACTGCTGCCATGCTAATTGCTTCGCTGCTAACACCTCTCCTTGAGCCTCAGACTCTAAAGATTCGAGCTCAGATTCAGTTGCAATTTTTTTAGCTAAAATCCATTTCTTAAACTGTTGGAGACAACAATAATCATTTTCCCATTCAAGGCGCTCTTTGCTTTTATATCTCTCGTGAGAGCCTGAACTAGAATGCCCCAAAGGCTGAGTAAGCTCTTCCACGTGTATTATTACGGGGATATGCTCGGTTCGAGCAAGTTCAGTTGCTCTTGCGTAGATCGTTATTAAATCCTCATAATCCCATCCTTTAACCTTTAGTATTTCTACCCCATTGGAAGATTTATCCCGTTGTAATCCACTTAAGGCTTCCGAAATACTTTCTTTTGTGGTTTGAAACTTTTTAGGAACACTTATACCATATCCATCGTCCCAAACAGAAATAACAGCAGGTGCTTGTATGACCCCAAGAGTATTCATTGTTTCCCAAAAAACACCTTGAGACGTACTTGCATCGCCTATAGTTCCAAAAACAACTTCATTACCATTGTCGGAAAATTTCTTCCACTTACCAGATTGAAGTTTTTTATGACTTCGATAAATCTTCGAAGCCTGAGCTAGTCCAGCAATACGAGCCATTTGCCCAGCTGTAGGAGAAATCCCAGATACAGAATTCTTTCTTTTCACCTGATCTACCCAATTCCCAGTTTTATTTAATAGTCGTGAACCAAAATGAGAATTCATCTGTCTTCCTGCCGAAAATGGATCAGCCTGCACATCGGGATGGGCATATAATTGCGCAAAATACTGTGTTAATGAGGCTTCTCCAATTGCAAACATAAAGGTTTGGTCACGGTAATACCCGCTTCGGAAATCACCATTTTGAAAAACCTTTGCCATTGCTAACTGTGGTAACTCCTTTCCATCCCCAAATATCCCAAATTTAGCCTTTCCCGAAAGAACTTCCTTCCTACCTAAAATGGATGCATGTCTGCTAAGCCACCCCAAGAGGTAATCTTTTAGGATATCCTCTTTCCTTTCTTTGGAAAAACGGGTTTGCTTTTTTTTAGTTGAAACTTCAGACATTTCTATTAGATAGTAATACGCAAAATTATAAAAATTTACTCATATGAACTTATTAATATAATGCACTGAAACCTCCAAAAAAAGTATTTCAAGCCACTACTTTGTAAAGGCTTTACTAAAAGTAACTTAGCTTTTCAATAAAATAATGAATACTATAAAGTTACTCAGTAAAACCACCCTGAGTCATTTTCATTGGATTTAAAGCCGTATTCAAGTCCTTATCAGATAGATTCGTCATTTCCTTAGCTACATCTCTCAAAGCACGACCCTCCTCATATGCTTTTTTGGCAATTTTAGCAGCTAAATCATATCCAATAATAGGATTGAGGGCAGTTATTAGTACTGGATTTTTACCTAATTTTTCAGAAATAATATCTTCCCGAATAGTTAATTTAGATACTGATCTATCGGCCAAGTTGTTTGCAGCATTTGCCAGTAACTCGATCGATTCTAAAAGGTTATGAGCCACTACCGGTAGCATCACATTGAGCTCAAAGTTTCCTGATTGACCCGCCAGAGATACAGTGAGGTCATTACCTATAACCTGTGCACATACCATAGATACAGATTCTTCAATAACTGGATTTACTTTGCCTGGCATAATGGAAGAGCCTGGCTGTAAAGTGGCCAGGCGAATTTCCCCTAATCCACTGTTAGGTCCAGAATTCATCCAACGTAAATCATTCGCAATTTTCATCATTCCGACTGCAACTGTTTTTATTTGAGCACTCATTTCTACAGGAGCGTCTACCGTTGCCTGTGCCTCGAAATGATTTTCAGCTTCTATAAATGAAACCCCTGTTTGCTTGGAAACATTTTTCGCAAATTCAGATGCAAAATCTGGATGAGTATTTATTCCTGTACCTACAGCCGTTCCACCTTGCGGTAACTCCGATAAACGCACCATTGCATCCTGAATACGATCTACTCCTAGTCGAAGTTGTCTGGCGTAGCCACCAAATTGCTGAGCAATAGTGATCGGCATTGCATCCATTAAATGAGTCCTTCCAGTTTTTACCACATGCTTATATTCAGAGCCCTTTTGATCAAAAGTGAAGGCTAAATGTTTTAATGCAGGGATAAACTTTTCCTTCAACTCAATAACTGCTGAAATTCTAATAGCTGTTGGTATTACATCATTTGAACTTTGACCAAAATTTACATGATCATTAGGATGAACAGGGGTTTTTAAATTAGGAAAAGACTCGTTAGCCAACCTAGCCACAACCTCATTGGCGTTCATATTGCTTGAAGTCCCCGAACCTGTTTGAAATATATCTACAACGAACTCTTTATCATGATTACCATCAATAATTTCTTGAGCAGCGCCCTGAATAGCTTTATATATCTCTTGATCTAATAATCCCAATTCAAAATTTGCTTGTGCTGCATTTTTTTTGATAATACCTAAAGCTTTTATAAATGCCCTAGTAAATCGAATCCCACTAATGGGGAAATTATAGTGCGCTCTTTGTGTTTGTGCTCCAAATTTAGCGTTTTCAGGGACCTTAACTTCCCCCATAGAATCTTTTTCTATTCGATACATGATTTTTTTTCTTGAATGATGTTATACCTCATCCGATGAATGAAGTCGTTATCAGTTACTAAAATTTTTTTGCATACATTCGATACCGTTTGTCTATTCGCGCACCTATGCGTTTTGCAAGATGAATCATTTCTGTATTATTATCTAAAATCCAACTTAGTTCCGACTCAACGAAATTTCTTTTAAGAGCAAATTCTATAGTTCTTTGATGGAATAATGCGTCAATTCCCTTGCCTTGAAACTCCGGTAGAATACCCATCAAAGCGGTTCTTATTCGATTAATCTTTCGTTTTCTCCATAAAAACTGAATAAATCCAAAGGGATATAAATTTCCATTTATGGTTCTAAAAACCTGATTTAAATCAGGGATGGCTATAGAGAAGCCAACAGGTTTTCCTTCCCACTCTGCTATGTGCGCAAAATCTTCATCTAAAATCATTTTAAAGTCTTTGGCAAGACCTTTTATTTCCTCTAGGCTTAGAGGTAGAAATCCCCAATTATTTTTCCAAGCTTCGTTATAAATATCTCGAACTATTTTTACCTCATTATCGATATTTTTGAGTGAAATTGGTCGAATATGGATTTGAGGGTATCTTCGAATGATCATGTTCTTTGCTTTACGCATGCGATCAAACTCTACATTTGTTTCATCAAGAACAAAAGCTAATAAATCACGAACACCTTCATATCCGGCGTTAAGGGCTAGCTTCTCGTAAAAAGGTTTAGAATAAGGCATCATGATATAGGGAAACTTATCAAAACCGTCTACTAAAAACCCTAAAACATCCATCATCCCGGGATTCGTTGGGCCAAGGACTTCCTCTATACCTTCTCCCTTTAGCCAGTCCTCGGCTACACGAAATAATAAATCAGCGGTTGGTTGATGATCAATACATTCAAAAAATGCAAAATGCCCAGTATTCAATCCATGTTGTTTGTTAAACCGATCATCCACTACTGCAGCAATTCTACCCGCAGGCTTACCACCATATTGAGCTAAGAACATACCCATTTTTGCTTGCTTGAAGAAGGGATTTTTTTTTGGATCAATTAACTTACGTTGGTCTTGTCGTAAAGGAGGTACAAAAAAAGCATCGGTAGAATAATGAGTGTAAAGAAATTCAATGAATTGCTTCTTCTCGGCTTCTGTACTTACGAAGGTCACACCACTTGCAGACATGATCACCTTAAGAAACTAGAGAATTACCATTTTGATCAATGATTCCATGTTTTAAGCCAACTTTTCTAAACGCCTCTAGTATTCTATCCAAATGCCCATCGGTGTGCGAGGCCATATAACTTGTACGCAGCAGCGATTGACCTTGTGGAACAGCAGGTGGAATAACTGCATTCGTGTAAACACCTTCTTCAAAAAGGTCTTTCCAAAATTGGAAACAAAGCATCATTTCACCAATAACAATGGGAATAATTGGTGTTTGTGAAGTCCAAACATTAAATCCTAATTTACGTAACTCCGTACGCATGTAAATTGATATTTCATTTAATCTACTTAACCTCCAAGGTTCCTCTGACATAATATCCATTGCTTTCAGTACTGTGGCAACATTCGCCGGTGGCATGGATGCACTAAAAATATGGGCAGGTGAATGATGACGAATATATTCAATCACTTCTCTTTGACCCACAATGAAGCCCCCTAGAGATGCAAATGATTTTGAGAACGTACCACTTATTAGATCTACATCCTCTTGTAATCCAAAAGTAGAGGCCGAACCCCTACCTCCTTCTCCTATAACCCCAACCGCATGAGCATCATCTAAATAAAGTCGTGCACCAAACTCTTTAGCTAAAGCCAACAACTCTGGTATTTTTGCTAAGGTACCAGACATAGAAAACACACCGTCACTTATTATAATTTTACCGACATCAGCATCTGCTTTTTCTAAAAGTCTTCGCAAGTGATCCATGTCATTATGATTATAACGCATGGTCTTTGCGACAGAGCACTGAGTACCTACTACAATACAGGCATGATTATCTTTATCGGAAAAAATTATATCATTTCTATCTGCGATGGTTTGGATAGAACCCTCGTTGGTTTGATACCCTGTACTAAATAAGACACAAGATTCTTTATCCATGAATGCTGCGAGTCGTTCCTCTAACTCAATATGAATATCCAATGTGCCATTAAGATACCTAGATCCAGTGCAACCTGTACCATATTTGACTATTGCTGCCTTCGCAGCTTCAATAGTTCGCTCATCATTAGTGAGGCCCAGATAATTATTTGACCCAGCCATAATTACTTGTCTACCTTCGATTTCTACAATAGTACCATCAGTCGCTTGCAGAGGTTTGAAATAGGGGTATAAGCCTAATGCCTTAACGTCATCTGCTTTGGTATATCTAAAGGCCTTGTCGAAAATATCTGACCGTACTAAAGGTTGTGTTTCAGCCATTCAATATATATCAATTTTGTAGTATTAATTGCAATATAATCAGTATAACCAAGCTATCAAATAAACGGTTCCTTTGACAAAATGCGTTTAAACTATAGTACACTTTGGGTGATACCTGCGATAATATTCTAACTCAAAATCTTATAATTAAAGCGCATTAACGCAGTTGGTATGCTGACATTGCATTCTGCCGTTATACGCCAGAAACTTTATAAATATACTGAATATATTGCTCCGCTACCTTATCCCACTGGAAATTTTCCCACACGTGTGTACATCCCATCAATGACATGTTTAGTAATGTGTCATTACCAAGGAGTTTTTCTAATTCCATTACATATTGTTCTTGATGCTCACTTCTCACTTTAATTCCGTTAATTCCTTGCTCTACTACGTCTTTCATCCCCTCTAGATCCGAACAAAATACGGGAGTAAAATGAAGATTTGCTTCTAACAATACAATGCCAAAGCCCTCCATATCCCCCTCTACTTTTATATTTGGCATCATAAATATATCTGCAGAGGTATATGCTTTATGTACCCAATAATCCGATTTCCTACCTAAAATATGCACATGAATATTTCTTTCAACTAATAATTCTGTATTCCTTTGAACGGCCTTTTGAATGGCCTTCCGCTCTGGACCATCCCCTATCAATAAATAGTGGCATGGATGACTTAGTTGGGTAAGCACTTTATCAATAAACCAAGCATACCCCTTTCTAGGAACCTGTCGCCCCACTGATAATAGAACCGGTTTATCCAATAGTTTAATATTAATGTGCTCGCCAAATTCTTTTTTTGCGGTCTTTTTAAGTGCTCTAATTTCACCTATAGCTGCAGTTTGGTCCAAGCCTAAAATCTGTTCAACATGAGCTGGATTCATATGACCCGCACTCTGAAGTAACATATCTTGGATTTGAATCCCATTGGGTATAGCCTCCCCCTTTTCAGGATTCATACCTCGATCAATACATGCCTGCTTAGTTGCCCTTGATACTGAAATAACCCCATCTAAGGCATTCAAAACTTTTCTCACGTGATTCTGATACCATCCATAAGGCATTGTTACATCCTGACCGTGATTAATCGTCACCATCGGTATAGATACCCTGCCTTTTAACCATCTAGCCATGCTCGCGGTAACCATCGATGAAAATAAGATTACATCTGGATTATACCTATCTATTACCTCAGGGATTTGACGCCTCAGCTTTAATAAAAATATAAAAGTTCTCCATTCAATACCTTTCCAAGGCACTTTTTGAATGATGGTCTGTATTTTCACGGAAGGTTTATTCTCTAAAGCTTGAACAAGCTGCATACTAACACGCTGCATTCCTCCCATATTTTCGAGTGGCGCTTCGTCCGGAGGATGAGAATGCGAAATATATAATACTTTAATGGGTGATTGGGACATAAATTGTATCAAATAGATAGCTATCAGTTCTGGGTTGGTTGAAAATCAGAAAGTACAGATCTATAATCAGTAATTAGCGACTCATTTATTTGATCCCATTTATATTTTAGGGCAAGTTTGCGAGAACGAAACCCCATTTCTAGCAATGTGGAAGGGCTGAAAATCATTTGCTCTAATTTATTGCTAAAATCAAGTACGTCTCCAGGCTTGGCAAGTCGACCATTTTCTCCATCTATCACTAAAGAAGAAGATCCTATTGCATCAGCAACCAGACAAGGGACTCCACATGCCATTGCTTCTAATGTCACGTTACCGAACGTTTCTGTATAGGAAGGGAATAAAAATAAATCAGAACTGGCATAAGCTCGCGCTAGATTTTCACCTGAACAAAAACCGGTAAAAACGCCATTGGGTAATTTTTCTTGTGCCTCTTGCTTTGCCGGTCCATCACCTACCACTAGTGCTCTAATCTTAGGATTACGTTGCTGCATTCGATGTACACTCTCTATGTAGGTTCTCAACTCTTTTTCCCATACTAGTCGTGAGACAAAACTCACTACAATATCATCCTCTGCAAAACCCATTTTTTTCCGCCAATTATTATCTCTTCTTATCGGGCTAAAAAGCTTGGTATCTATGCCTCGTGCCCAAATTTTCATATCACCAGTTATCCCCTCAACTTCTAGCTCTTTAATCATAGATTGACTCGGAACATAAATACGTCGGCATTGAGGATAAAACCATTGAATCATCTTCTTGAAAGGCCATTTGACCGGACCAAGGAAGAATTTATAATAGTCAACATAACTTAGAAAATGGGTGTGATATGAGCTGACTACAGGAATGTCATGCCTTTTTGCCCATTTGAGTGCCCCTATTCCCAGTCCATCAGGAGTGGCTATATGTATAAGAGTAGGCTGAAAGGCTTCTAGTTTTCGTTTATGTTTAGCAGGAAAATGTGTAGCCACTCTATACTCTTTTCGCCCTGGCACCGGCATAGAAATGGAAGGTGTGACATTTAGGGTACCTTGATGCGGATGTATTGCGGGGTTTGGTCCACTAGGTGCAAAAATAACTACAGGGATATTTTGCCGCTCTAGATACTCAACCAATCGATTCAATGTAAGGGCTACACCATCTCTTATATGGTTATAATTACCGGTGAATAGGGCTACTCTGAGTTCACTCATTTATATAGTTAACAAGTTTGATAGCAACTTCACTGCTATTCGCTCAAATAAATATAAAAAAACAGTCGGCTTCTTTGTATTATACGTATTGTATTACTATTTATAACTACAAGAATTATACTGTAAATTATTTGTGATGGAATGTACATATCCTAGACAGTCACCATTTAATGTATAAATATACACATTTATGAAAGCCTTTGTTACAGGTGGAACTGGATTTGTTGGAAGTCATTTAGTAGAGCATTTATTAGATTTAGCGGAGTTTGAAGAAGTTCGTGTATTGATCAGAAATAAAGAAAAATGGTTAAAAGGCTTAGATTACACCCCTGTAAAATCTACATTGGAAAACCTAGAGCCTATTAAAAATGCGCTGCATGGTGTGGATGTGCTTATTCATGGAGCAGCTATTTTACACGCTCCCTCGTATTCCGATTTTTTTACAGCCAATGTGGAAGCAACAAAAAACTTAGTTGAATATGCAGTGGACGCAGGGATTTCTAATATCATAATTCTCTCCTCCCTCGCCGCTGCCGGTCCCTCTGGCCAAATTCCACTCACTGAACAAACTCTCTTATCTCCTATAAGTGCATACGGTCGTTCCAAAAAACAGATGGAAGAAGAAATTCACCAACTCTTTACCGAAAAAAACTGGGCCAAGCATCCTACCCTTAGTATTAAAATCATACGCCCCCCAGCAGTTTATGGACCCAGAGAAACTGATATATACGGATTATTTAAAGCCCTTAAATACCGAGTAGCCCCAATTTTAGGTAATCCCACAAAAAAAAACCTCTCTCTCATTCATGTTCAAGATCTGGTGAATGGTATATTGGCAGCTAGACTTTACAACTACGCTGGAATCCATACCTATTTCCTTGGAGGTCCTGAAGATGGGTATTCGTGGAATGAGATATATAAGGAATGCTCAGTAATACTCGGAAAGCCTTTCCTTCGAATTCGAGTGCCAGAAGGTGGACTCATGGCTATTGCAAAAGTATCAGAAACTATTGCTCCTATTTTTGGAGTTTATCCAGCACTGAATCTTGACAAGGCAAAGGAACTTACTAAAAGCTGGCTTTGCAGCTCAAATAAAGCAAAAAAAGAATGGGGATATTCACCAAAAATTAGTCTTATAGAAGGGTTGCGGTCTACTCTAAATTGGTATCAAAACCATAATTGGCTATAATTAAATAGTGAAAGAATCGTAATATCGAGTAGGTTTATTTGTTTCTTTTTAGTAAAAGTGGATATATGATCGATGTTAGACTGAATACTTTAAAATTAATGTAGCCGAATACATACAGCCTGAATATTTATATGATTCAATTTTAGCTCCAAACTATCGAAGAATTATCAATACATTCGTAATGAACGCCAAGAAATCATATTTAATCAACTCTTTAACAATAACATTTCTAGTTATTTGTTATCAAAATATAATGGCCCAGCCAACAAGCCAAGATTTTCGGTATAAACCTACCATGGATATAGATAATGTGTTGGATATCGCATCAAGTCCAAGTCATCTTTATGTTCTTTCTGAGCAAATAGGCTTAGCTGTTTTTAGAGTTAGCAACGATAAGACTCAATGGCTTTATACAAATATTGGGATGCAACGACGTGGTAATAAAATTGTTACAGATATCCGATTTGCCTATTTATTTGGTAACGGGAAACGATTAACTGTTTTAGAGCCTACCTCTGTATTAGGTGTGTATTCTTCTACCTATTTACCCACAGAGCCCAGAGCAATAGCCCGACTTCGTGACTATGTGTACATCGCCCTAGGACATGAAGGTTTGGGCGTATTAGGATTGCAAAATCCAGAAGCTTTTGATACTTCTGTTACATTCATTGCCAATGAGGTGCTACAAAGAGAAGCGGTGCTAGATGTTTTAACTACACCTCGCTCCCAACAACTATTTGTACTAAGCCCATCAAAACTGCATAATTTTTCATGGACAATAAATGAAGATACCTTAAAATGGGTTGGTATGACAGATATTAACCCAGATATCGTTCAATTACATTTGGTGGAGAATGAATTATTTGGGAGTAGTGAAGATGGGGTTCTTTTCCGCATAGATAAAGATGGCTCCAGCCAGCCATTGACCAATTTAGGTACTAATATCATGGATATAATTAAGTACAAAGATACTTACTTCATAGAAACCACAGAGAGAGAAATTTGGCTAGTAGCCGATAACAAAGTGACCCTTTGGAAAAGTGATGAAGGGGCTAACTACCATTTAACAGGGGATATAGATCGGTTATGGCTTCATGAATTTGGTGCATTAGGAAGAGTTTACAGTGGTACTGGACCCAGTAATTTTTGGGATTCAAGCAAGCAAGAGAGCCAATTGGACACTGCGAACTCAGATATTCAAGCGAAGCAAGTGGACTCAAAATCCTTACCTAATACATTAACACTGCTTCCTTATGAACCCAAAATTGTACCTTATCCAAACCCTATTCTATTTGGTATTCAAGTGGTAGAAGATTGGCCAACCGATGCCATTCGGTATAGTGTGAAGAGTGCACCTAATGGAATGAAGATAAAGGGAGAAGGAGTATTTTGGCAGCCTCAATTCAATCAAATAGGTATCCACCGACTCCATATCATTGCGCAAAGTTCTACCGGATTGCTGGATAGTACCTTCATTCAAATAGACATCACTAATTTTAATAATCCCCCTAGAATAAGTCCCATTCGTACAAGTACATTGATAATGGGAGATCCCTATACGGTCACCTACATAGCCATGGACCCAGAGGCTAAACATAGCCAGAAATCATTGATTCGCTTTTTAGGGGTTGATCTACCCGAAGGTGCTCGCTTAGATGAAAAAAGTGGAAAACTATCATGGACACCCACTGAGAAAGATTTAGGGGTGCATCGGTTCAAAGTCATAGCAACAGACGCCTATGGTTCGGCTAGCTCAGTACAGGTAGAATTGAATGTGATTGAATTACTTCGAGATAATAATTAAGAACAGGCATGACTAAACCAGAACTGGACATGCTTTTCAACTCCAACTGTGCCGAAGGCCTATTATCGTGGTTTGACATAAACAAAAGAAGTATGCCATGGAGAGATTCTAAGGATCCTTATGCTATCTGGGTTTCAGAAATAATGCTACAACAAACTAGAGTAAATCAAGCACTTCCTTTTTTCAATCGATTTATGAAGGCCTTTCCAAGTCTTCAACATCTAGCTGCAGCATCCACTCAACAGGTTTTAAAGCAATGGGAAGGACTTGGCTACTACAGTAGAGCTAGAAATATCCACAAAACAGCACAATTAGTCATAGAAAATTATTCTGGGATTCTTCCTAATGATTATGAAAAACTTCTGTCATTCCCCGGCATTGGCCCATATACAGCAGCAGCAATCGCAAGCATTGCATTTGACTTAGAATATGCGGTAATGGACGGAAATGTAATCCGGACCGTTACCCGGTTCTGCGGCATTGAACAGGACACCCGAAAAATAGGCACTCGAAAAATTGTGCAGCAAAAAATAGATCAGTGGATTAAGGGATATCCACCTTCCGGATTTAATCAGGCAATGATGGAATTAGGGGCAATGATTTGTACTCCTATTAGACCAGCTTGTCAATCATGCCCACTTGCTTTTAAATGTGTTGCATACCGCTCCAATAAAACCGAACAAATACCGTACACTTCAAAAAAGGCTAAACGCCCACATCAGGCTATTTCGGTGGCGATTATTTTAAATGATAAAGGAGAAGTATTAATTGCACAACGACCCTTGGATGCTATGTTAGGTGGTTTATGGGAATTTCCAGGAGGAAAACAGAAAAATAACGAAACCAGCCTCCAAGCATTACATAGAGAAATCAAGGAAGAGTTGGGTATAGAAGTCAGTGTAATTGAAGTTTTTATGAGCTTAAATCATGCCTATTCGCATTTTACTATCACCCTAAGTGCTTATCTTTGTGTTTTAAAGCCCACAGAAACACTGCAAATTCCAACAGCCAAAGCGAGTGATCAAATTAAATGGGTCTCCATCCAAGATTTAGAAAACTACCCCTTCCCAAAGGCAAACAAGACCATAACCATTGCTCTAATGAAAAAATTTGCGTAAACGATCCAAAAAATATCTGCTCAAGCTTAAGCCTGTACTAGATCAATGGGTAAAGAGAATGGAGGTTCCAGCCTATATAAAAGATGATCCTATCCAATTTTTACATGCATTTGATGATGCAGAAGAGATTAATGTAGCAGGTTTTTTTACTGCTACAATGGCATGGGGTAAGCGCTCTATCGTCATTGCTAAAGTCCATGATTTACTGGCTAGAATGGCGTATAAACCACTAGATTTTATTGGTAATTTCACTGAACTCGATACCCATGGATTAACAGGTTTTAAGCATAGAACATTTAATTCCGAAGATATTTACTGGTTAGTCAAAACCATACAACAAA
>MDTG01077037.1_pt1 | contig 13961 bp, 12 predicted proteins | sample 811421 | NCBI WGS metagenome assembly MDTG01 (sample SAMN05326645, study PRJNA326480) | marine metagenome | isolation source: seawater | place: Pacific Ocean: South East | collected 2011 | reverse complement strand
ACCACGTTGATAGGCCAGATGTGGAAGCGCAGTAATGCGTGCAGCTGACTGGTACTAATAGCTCAATTGGCTTGATTTATGCACTGAAAAAAATTTTATAAAGTAGATATTTACCAAAATTAATTATTAGGGATTTCCAAATTATTATTACTTATATATTTATATTTCTATATTTATATTTCGACTTTTTTATAATGTGTTAAAGTTTTGAAATTTTAGCTATCATGAAAAAAGCATTAATAACAGGAGTAACAGGACAAGATGGATCTTATCTTGCAGAATTTTTATTAAATAAAAATTATGAGGTACACGGTATTAAAAGAAGAACATCTTTAATTAATACAGATAGAATTGATCACTTATATGAAGAACCCCATGAAACTGATCGAAAGTTTATCTTACACCATGGCGATTTAACAGACTCGACTTCATTAATTAGAATTATTCAAGAAGTACAACCTGATGAAATTTACAATTTAGCCGCTCAAAGTCATGTTGCAGTTTCTTTTGAAGAACCCGAATATACGGCAAACTCTGATGCAATCGGAGCACTAAGAATTTTAGAAGCTATTCGAATTTTAAAATTAGAAAAAAAAACTAAATATTATCAAGCTTCAACTTCTGAACTTTATGGGGCCGTGCAAGAGACGCCTCAAACTGAAAAAACACCTTTTTATCCAAGAAGTCCATATGGAGTTGCAAAGCTTTATGCTTATTGGATCACAATAAACTATAGAGAAGCGTATGGTATTTATGCTTGTAATGGAATTTTATTTAATCATGAAAGTCCTGTGCGAGGAGAAACATTTGTTACAAGAAAAATAACAAGAGCTTTAGCTAGAATTAAACTTGGCCTTAAAAAAGATTTGTACCTTGGAAATTTAAATGCCCTAAGAGACTGGGGTCATGCTAAGGATTATGTGGAAGCTCAGTGGCTAATGTTGCAACAAAAAAAACCAGAAGATTTTGTTATTGCAACAGGTAAACAGTATTCAGTTAGAGATTTTATCAATTTAGCTGCAAAACAATTGGATATGAAAATTGAATGGAATGGAAAAGATTTAAATGAAGTTGGATTATTTGAGGGTAAAGATATTATAAAAATTGACCCAAGATACTTTAGACCAACAGAGGTTGAAACCTTATTAGGAGATGCAAGTAAGGCTAAAAAAAAATTAAACTGGTCTCCCAAGATATCATTTGAACAATTAGTTGAAGAAATGGTTGATGAAGATTTAAAAGCTGCAAAAAATGATCAACTTATTAATAAGTGAATTTAAAAAATTTGTTAACCTAAAATGTCCAAACTAAAAATATTTGTAGCAGGTCACAAAGGCATGGTTGGCTCAGCCATAATCCGTCAATTAAAAAACCAAGATATTGAGATTATTACAAAAGATAGAGCAGAACTTGATTTATTAAATCAAAAGGATGTTCAAAATTTTTTTAAAAATAAAAAAATTGATCAGGTATATTTAGCAGCTGCAAAAGTAGGGGGGATACATGCAAATAATACCTACCCTGTAGACTTTATTTATCAAAATTTAATGATACAAAACAATGTAATTCATAGCGCATTTTTAAGTGAGGTTAAGAAATTATTATTTTTAGGATCAAGTTGTATTTACCCTAAAAACGCTACCCAACCTATAAAGGAAGAGGAGTTGCTAAATGGTAAACTTGAACCAACAAATGAGCCGTATGCTATCGCTAAAATTGGAGGAATTAAGATGTGCGAAAGTTATAACCGACAATATGGTTTAAGTCACGGCATTGATTATAGAAGTATTATGCCAACAAATCTTTATGGACCTGGAGACAGCTATCACCCGGAAAATAGTCATGTAATTCCAGGGCTAATACGCCGTTTTCATGAGGCAAAAATTAACAATTTAGAGAGAGTTACTGTTTGGGGCACGGGAACACCTAGGCGTGAATTTTTATATGTTGATGATATGGCAAGAGCTTCTATTCACTTAATGAATGTAGATAAAAAAACTTATGATGAGCACACATCATTGATGTGTAGTCATATTAATGTTGGAAGTGGTAAAGATTTAACAATTAAAGAATTAGCAGAAACCATAAAAGAGGTTATAGGTTTTAAGGGCAAGATTATTTTTGACCAAAGTAAACCTGATGGTGTTTATAGAAAATTCTTAGATAGTAGTCGAATAAATAATCTTGGCTTTAAAAATTTAACAAGTTTAAAAGATGGGCTTATAAAATCCTATCAAGAGTATACTAAAAACTAATGGAAACCTTTAAAAAGATTTTATTTTTACTTTCCTCTGACGAACGAAAACAATTAGTTTTATTGCTTATTATGATCATAGCGATGGCATTAATAGATACGATTGGTGTAGCATCTATTTTACCTTTTATTTCAGTACTTACTAATCCTAGTTTGATTGAAACTAACAATATTTTAAATAATATATTTCAAATTTCAAATAAGTTTGGAGTAGAAACAAAGCAAGAGTTTTTATTTTTTTTAGGGTTGACAGTGTTTTTCTTATTAATTATTTCACTTTCTTTTAAGACTATAACAACTTACGTACAAATTCGATTTGTTTTAATGCGCGATTATAGTATTGGAAAACGTTTAATTGAAGGATATTTAAATCAACCTTATAGCTGGTTTTTATCTCGAAACAGTGCTGACCTTGGAAAAACAATTTTATCAGAGGTAGGCCAAATAATTGGAAATGGCATTATGCCTGCAATGGAGTTGATTGCTAAAGGCATTCTTGCAATTTCACTTATAGCTTTATTATTTATAGTTAACCCAAAAATTGCATTTATTGCTGGTTCATCGCTTGGGTGTTCTTACTTGATTATTTTTTTCTTAGTTCGTAAATTTATTATCAAAAATGGAGAAGAAAGACTGAAAAATAATAAATTACGTTTTACGAAACTTAGCGAAGCTTTTGGCGCTGTGAAAGAAGTTAAATTTGGAGGATTAGAGAAATTTTATATTAATATTTTTTCAGAAGCTTCCCAAATTTTTGCAAAAGCTCTAGCCTTGTCACAAGTTGTAAGTCTATTGCCTCGTTTTTTGTTAGAAGCTATTGCTTTTGGTGGTATGTTGCTAATAATACTCATTACGATGGGAAATAGTGGTTTTAACGACTCTTTACCAATTTTAAGCTTATATGCTTTTGCTGGTTACCGTTTAATGCCTGCTTTACAACAAATTTATAGTTGTTCAACTCAGATTGTTTTTGTTCGTCCTTCAATTGACAAGATGTATAGTGATATTAAAAATTTGAATGAAGTCATTAAGGGTCAAGGTAATGATACTATAAAATTTGATAAAACAATTACTTTCAATCAAGTTAATTATAATTACCCAGATACTTCAAGAACAGCTTTAAAAGATATCAATTTGACTATTCCCAATAAATCGACAGTTGGTTTCATAGGCCCAACAGGAAGTGGCAAAACAACTATAATTGATATTATTTTAGGACTTCTTGAACCCCAGAAAGGCAATATAGAAGTTGATGGAAAAAATATAACAAAACATAATTCACTTTCTTGGCGAGAATTGATTGGATATGTTCCGCAGCAAATTTATCTCTCTGATGATACTGTGATGGCTAATATTGCTTTTGGGATCGATATTAAAAGTGTTAATCAAGATATGGTTAAGAAAGCTGCCAAAATAGCAAACCTACATCAGTTTGTAGATGAACAATTACCCAAAAAATATGAAACAATAATTGGTGAGCGAGGTATTCAATTATCAGGTGGGGAACGCCAAAGAATTGGAATTGCCAGAGCCCTATATAATAACCCAAAAGTTTTAATACTTGATGAAGCAACAAGCGCTTTAGATAATAAAACTGAAAAAATAGTAATGGAAGCAATAAATAATCTTAGAAAAGATTTAACTATCATTATAATTGCTCATCGATTAAATACAGTGAAAAATTGTGATATTATATATCAACTAGAACATGGTAAACTTATAAATAAAGGAACTTACAGCGAGTTATTTGAAAATTAAATTTAGTTTATGTCATATAATTTCAGTACTCAATTAAATAAATATAAATAACTTTAAATTTAATTTAATTTTAAATAAATTTACTATATATATAATCTTCTTAAAAAATATTTTGTAATGAAACTAAAAAAAATCATAAAACCCTGGGGTTACGAGTCATTAATTGAAAAAAATAAAAAGTATATGTTTAAAAAACTATTTATGAAAAAAGGACATAGATGTAGCCTACAATTTCATAAAAAAAAAATTGAAACTATTTTTGTTGTTAGCGGAGATCTTAAAATTTTTTATGGAAAAAATAAAAATAAACTTAATTGTAAAATATTTAAGCCTAACAACACAATTACAATTAACCCTAAAATAATACACAGGATGCAGGCTGTAACTGATTGTATCTATTTGGAGGCAAGCACCCCAGAAATAACTGATGTAGTTAGGTTAAGTGATGATTATAACAGAAAAGTAATTTAATTAAAAAATCTTACCAGATTATTTTCTATAGATTTATCGAGACTTTTTTGAAAATTTATTTTTTTGTTTATTTTTTCAATGATATCTTTGTAAATTTTTGAGCTAAAATGGTAATGTGCGGCTGTAAAAAATTTTATAAGATTATTTTCATTATTATAATTCCATTTTTTCCATTTACGTTTACTTAAAACTAGTTTTTGAAATTTAATAATTTCTTTTTCTAAACCCAATCTTCTAGAAATATTATAAGTTAAATTTGATTGTATAACTCCTAATTCTGGGGCAATATTTATAGCGTTTATTTCATAATCCTTTCTTAATTGAATTTGTTCATAATTCAAATAATCACAGTTATGCTCCTTTAAAAGCAGTCCATTTTCTTTGGCAATTTTTTTCATAATCTTTACCGAGTTAATATCAAACTGCCCGACTTGAAATGTAGATTTTACTAAAGATCCTGTTTGACATACAATAAATTGTTTATTTTGAAATTTACTAAAAAATTTAGCATCATTTGTAAATTTTTTAAAATTGGTTAGTACACCGTGGTCTTCTGCCCCAAACTCAAAAAATATTTTTTTCTTAAATTTTTTTGCAGTTTCATTACAAAAAGTAATTAATTCATGTGCAATTTCATATTTGGATTTGCCACACTGTGAGGTATCTATATGTAAAATTCCAAAATCGTTTTGGATATCATCTAAAAGTGAAATTTTACAATTATCAACTTCTTGCTTTAGACTCATTTTGATCTCCCCATCTCTTTTGAAAGGTCCACTATGATCTCTGCTCATAATTAGTAAATTATTTTTCTTTTTTTTTACAAAGTTAGCAAATTCTGATGTGGAAAAATTATTTACGTAACCATTGCCTAATTTATCTGACTCTACCTGATTTCTTGAACAGATAAGCATTATTTTTTTTGTATTTTTTAGAAAAAAAATTTAATGAGTTTATTACCTCCTTACTCATTGGACCCAAGCCTAGAAATGTATTTTTTATCATTATGAATTTGATCTACGATAATTACTCCTATATATGTAAAAAATAAATTTGCAATGCTAATTATTATTCCAACAGCAGGTATAGGTTCACGATTAGATCTGCATACAAAGCATTTTAACAAATCGATGATACAATTGGGAGACACCCCAGTAATATCTAAAATTATAGACTCTTACCCAAATAAGGCTAAATTTATTGTAATCACGGGTTATAAGGCTCCCCACATTAATGAATATTTGAAATTAGTATATCCAAATAGAAATATCAAAATTATAGATATTAAATTATTTGAAGGTCCAGGGAGTGGTTTAAGTTACACCCTTAGTAAATGCTTGAGACATATTAATGAACCATTCTTTTTTCATGCAAACGACACTATATTTACAGATAAAAAATTTTATCTAAATATACGTAAGGATACAATGTTTCTGAGCAAAAGAAATTGTGACACCATGAAATATTCAACGGTTGAAATTAATAATAAGTATAAAAAAATTCACAATAAGCTAAATTTTATAAGAAAAGATTATTTTAATTACACAGGTGTTGGATTTGTTCATGATTTTAAGAAGTTTAAAAAACTAATTAAAAATTATAAAATAAATGAAGGTGAGCTATCGTATTTTAAATCACTTAATCCAAACAATATTGACTATAAATTCATAAAAGGTTGGTTTGATATTGGCAGTAAAGAAACTAAAGAAAATGCAGAAAAATTTTTTTCAAATGATAAAAGCATACTCCCTAAATATGATCAGGGAATTTTTTTTAAAAAAAATAAAGTTTATAAATTTTTCACAAATGAAAGTGTTATAAAAAAGAGATATGATAGGTCAAAAGTATTAAAACCACACGTTCCAAATTTATTAAAAAAAACCAAATATTTTTATGTATATAATTATAAAAGTGGAATTATATTTTCTAGGATTAAAAATAAAAAAAAGGAATTTCCAAAGTTACTAGCATGGCTAAAAAATATTTTTTGGAAAAAGGTAAATTTGAGAGAAGTTGAGTTAAAAGATTTTAAGGTTAAGTGTAGTAGCTTTTATTATGAAAAAAGTCTTAGCAGAATAAATTATATGTATGAAAAAAATAATATTCCTGATCAAGTGGAGTTGATAAATAATAACAAGGTTCCAAAAATTTCTACATTGTTTGAAGAAATTAACTGGAGAGAGATTAATCAAGGAATTCCAGTAAATTTTCATGGAGATTTGCATTTTGAAAATATTATTAAAAATGATAATAAAATTACGCTTTTAGATTGGAGAGAGGATTTTTCTATGATTAAAAATTATGGGGATATATATTATGATTTTGCAAAAATAAATCATGGACTGATAATTGATCATAAAGTAATAAAAAATTCAAAATTTGATATTAAAATTGAAAACAAAAATATTAAAATAAAATATTTTCAATCAAAAGATAACAAAGATTGTCAAAAAATATTTTTTAAATTTTTAAGAGAGAATAATTTTTCAGTAAAAAAAGTTAAGGTTCTTACTGCACTTATTTTTTTAAATATTGCAGGACTACATCATTATCCATATTCAGTTTTTTTATATTTTTTAGGAAAAATGATGCTTTTTAAATCATTAAATAATAAATAATCATTCAAAAGAGAAATCTAACAAGCTTATGTTAAAAAAAAAAACTAAAGTCGTATTTCTTGATAGAGACGGTGTACTAAATCATTGCAATATAAATAATGGATATATTGGTAATATAAAGGATTTCAAATGGATTGAAGGTGCAAAAAAAGCAATCAAGTATCTCAAAAAAAAAAATTACAAGGTTGTTATTGTTACAAATCAATCAGGTATTGCCAGAGGATATTTTTCAATTAAAGATGTTTATAATTTACATAAAAATCTACAAAATCAACTAAAAAACATATCTACATATGTAGACAGAATATATTTTTGTCCTTATCATGTTGAGGGCAAAGTAAAGAAATACGCAAAAAAAAGTAATCTAAGAAAACCTAATAATGGGATGTTCAAGTTAGCAGAAAAAAAGTGGCGTATAGATAAAAAAGAGTCATTTATGATTGGTGATCAAAAAACTGATATGGAATTTGCTTACAAATCGAAAATAAGAGGATATTTGTTCAAAGAAGAAAATCTTTATAAATTTATAAGAAAAATTATATAATAAAAATTATGAAATTTAAGAATAGAGACAGGTGTGTTATTACAGGTAGTGAAGATTTAGAACATCTTTATACAGTAAAAAAGTTGCCAGTTTTTATTGCTTGTACTACTGAATTGCAAAAAAATGATATCAAAGAGGATATGGAAGTTTATATTTCAAGATCCAGTGGAATAATACAGTTAAAAAAACTCTTGCCACTAGATGTGGTTTATTCCACTTATCATTCCGAGGCAATTGGAAAAGTGTGGGAAATGCATTTTCAGGAATTTGCTAAATTTATTTTTAAACACAATAAAGTAAAAAAAATTATTGAAGTTGGTGGATCAAATGGACGACTAGCAAGTATTTGTCTCAAATTAGATAAAGAGCTTAATTGGACTATAATTGAACCAAATCCTGAAAAAAAAGAATTTAATGAAAAAAATATAAATGTTATACCTTCTTTCATTGAGGACAAATTAGATTTAATTTCCAGTGATGAAAATACTATAGTTCATAGTCATACTTTAGAGCATCTTTACGAACCCTCATCTTTTTTTGAGTCTATATCTAACAGATCTAAAAAAGGTGATGTTATGATATTTTCAATACCCGACCTTTACAATTATTTAAAAAAAAAATTTGTAAATACAATTAATTTTGAACACACTTTCTTTATCACCGAAGCGGTTGCTGACTTTTTAATTAAAAAATCTGGATATGAGTTGGTGGAAAAATATTATTTTAATGAACATTCAATATTTTATGCAATCAAATTTGTTGGATTAGATAAAATTGATATAAATACCTTAAAATTTAATAAATATACTGAGTATAAAAAAATGTATTTAGATTTTATCAGTTTTATAGATGCTGAAGTTCTAAGGATTAATAAGCTAATCAATGATTATGTGGTTCGTAATAATAATTTAAAAATATACTTATTTGGTGCCCATATTTTCTCTCAATTTTTAATTAACAAAGGATTGCAAACAAATAAAATAGAGGCAATAATTGATAATAGCCCAAACAAAGTTGGAAAAAGGCTTTATGGATCAAATCTTAAAGTTATAAACCCAGAATATCTTAAGGGTTGTGGTGGTTTAGTTATTTTAAAGGCAGGCCAATATCAAGCTGAGGTAGAGAGGCAGCTAAATCAAATATCTAAGAAGTTAAAGATTGTAAGTTAAAATAATATATCTGTAATTTAAATGAAAACATTGATTTGTATTCCAGTATTTAATGGTGCCAGCTATATAGAAAAATCTATAAAAAGCTGCCTGAGTCAAACTGTTCAAGTTGAAATATGGGTATTTGACAATTGTTCAACTGACGATACTTGTGAAATAGTTAATCAGTATTTATCCAAACATAAGAATATCAAATTATTTGTTAATGAATATAATCTAGGAAGGGTAGGAAATTGGAATAGATGTTTGGACAGATTTATGGACTCTCATTATGAGTATATAAAATTTCTTTTTCCAGGAGATGAATTATTTTCTGGTTGTATTGATAAAGTTGAGAAGATATTTGATAAATATAAAAATTTAGGTGCAGTTTATTTCCCATATGAGTTTATAAACACCAATGGCACGAGTGGAATTTATAGAGCATATAATAAAGATAAAATTTTTAATTCAAAAGAAATTACAAAAATTCAATTATCTGAAGGCTCTAAACTTGGAGCAATAATTTGCAATACGTACTCAAGATATGCTATTTTGAATCATCGATTTAATAAAAATTTTATTTCAAAGGTAGAATTTGATATACGCGTTCTTGAAAATCACGATCTTTATTATATTAATGAGTGCTTAGCTAGTTTTTTGAAGGAAGCTCATAATACATTTGACTCAGCAAACTCTCCATGGGTTTATTTTGAATTTTCTTATATTTTAGCAAAAGAGAGTGAGAGAATAAAAAAATTAAAATTATTTTCAGAAAGTGAGTTTATAAAAATTGAACAATTACAAATACTAAAAGGAAATAAAGACCAAATAACATTTCTTAGCAGAAGATCTAAATTTATTTTGTTGTTGGTTTTAATAAAACAAATTATAATTAGTGAATTAAAAAATATAAAAAACTTGTTAAAATTTCTTTTAAAAATATAACTTAATGCAAAACGAGACGAAATTATCCTTATTACTAAAAAAAAACTAAAATCATATGTTGTTTAAAAATAAAAGAGCTAAGTTGCTGAGGTTTATCGATAATTTGAAAATAAGAGTTTTATTGACACGTTATTTACTAGATACACCGAGATTAGACTATCAACCATTACCATGGATTGGAATTTCAAAAGCAAGTGTTAGAGGTAAAGAAACTATTGATCGTTGGAATTCAATTAAGAATAATTTAAATAATTCAAAAAATTTAAAAGACATAGGTTGTTGTGTTGGATATTTTTGTCACTCTGCCGTAAGTGAATTAGACATTAGGGCATTTGGTTATGATTTAAATGATAATTTTATATTTATTGCCAACCATGCAAAAAAATTTTTAAAAAATTCTGAAAAAGAAACATTTTGTCAATTAAAAATAGATCCAAAAAGTGTTAAATTTCTACCTACTACTGACGCAACTTTATTGCTTTCTATTTGGCATCATTGGGTATTAAATTTTGGTCTTGATGAGGCAACATCTATGTTGAGAGAAGTATGGAAAAAAACGGAAAAAGTATTATTTTTTGAAAGTGGTGAAGAAGAGGTATTACAAGAATTTAAACTACCTTCATCAACTGATGCAAAATTCTCAATATGGCTAAAAAATTATCTTACTAAGACACTAGATGATTCTAGGGTAAATATAATCAGTACTCATAAAGCTGGTTCTTACGATCATTATAAGAAAAAAGGCCAAGAAAGAAGTTTGTTTTGTATATCAAGGAACGGTTAAATAAATACCTTGATAAGAATACTTATTTGCTAGCTGATTACTTATCACCAGTAAAAACAAATAAACATAAATTGCCAATTTTTATTAATAAAAATTCTAATTTGTTTTATACAAAATTATCACAATTTGAAGCTATAAAACAATTTAACATAAAAAAATCTTTTTATGAATACTTTTTACCTCAAAAAAAAATTAACTGTTTTGCATCAATTGATTTAATTATATATTTATCCCTCAATGGACTAGTTTTAATTATACCAAGCAAAAAAATTGTTTTAAAAATAGTGGACTCATCTTATGAGTCAAATTTTATGTCGTTAGAGCTAAATGCTAGAAAAATTTATGGTAAGCACAACACTGTTAAGATATTAAAAACATTTCAAACTAACAATTATTTTGGAATAATCTATGAATATATTCCAAGGGTCAAAATGTTAGAAAATAATGAGGAGTGGAGCAAATGTTTAGATAGAATTTTTCACATTCAATTACATAATAGTTCAATAAGTTTTTATCTTTCTCAAAAATTATATGAAAAAACTAAATTAGAGATAAAATTAGCGTCTGAAAGCGATAATTTTAGTTTGTGCCCTAAAAATTTAATTAAAAAAATTTTAAATTTGTTATCAAAGTACTATGTTGAAGATATCTTAGTTCCAATAATCGATGTTCACGGGGATTTAACAATAAATAATGTACTACATACTAAAAATTCAAATTATTACATAGATTTTGCAAATGGTGGCAAACATGTATTTGTGTATGATCTTATGATCCAAGAATTTTATAAATCAAAAAATAGTTTATTATGGAAGAATTTTGATAAATTTGATTTTATTAATTCAGCAGATCCAAGAGTTTTTTTTGGTTTAAGTGGTCTTTTTTTTAAAAAAGCAAAAAAAATAAAAAAAATTGATCACAATAATGATGTTATAAAATTTTTTTTTATTTTATCTTTATGTGAACTTTTGGTAAAAAATTGTAAACGTTATCAATCTGGCGACGACACGAAAGGTGGATATGGAATGATGGGTAATTTAAATTTAATAATAGATTGTATAGTAGGCTCATTTCATGAAAATTAAAAAATTTAACCTACCTAAAATTAAAATTAGATTAATGGGAGATTATGCACCAGGAAATTCAAAAACTTTTATGAACATATCAGAGTCTATCAATATATTGAATTTTGAAGGTCCTTTGTTTAACGTAAAAAACAAGAATTTTTTTTTAAGACAAAAAGCTGGTCCTTCCATGTGGAGTTTATCATCACCTTGCTTCAAAATACCAGGAGTGGCTATCTTAGCAAACAATCATTTATTTGATTTTGGAAATAAAGGATATCTAAATACAAAAAAAATACTTGATAAAAATAATTGGCTTACAGTTGGAGCTGGTCCCACAAGAAAACTTGCCTCCAAACCTATACAATTTAAATGGTATGATAAAAATGTTGTTATACTTGCAAGATGCGAGACCCAGTTTGGAATTGCAGAAGAAAAAAAACCTGGAGTAGCATCTTTTGACCCAACTATCTATGAACAAATTCGTAAATTTAAAAAAAAGAAAAATGTTATTATTATCTCTTATCATGGTGCTGCAGAATTATTTCCTTGGCCGTCACCCAGTCGTCAAAAATTGTTTAGATCATTTATTGATGCTGGAGCTAGTATAGTTCATGGACATCACTCTCATATTCCACAAGGATGGGAAAAATATAATAATGGAACAATATTTTATGGTTTGGGAAATTTTTGTGTTGAACCAAAAAAATGGTCTTGGCACCCAAATGGTCTTTGGTCCTTTTCACCAGAAATTTCATACGAAAATGCCAATATAAAGATTAGACCCAAAACAACTGTCATTGAAAATATTGCTAAGAAAATAAGAGTGAGAGAATCAACAAAATATGAAAAATACAAACATTTCGAGTATATTAAAATATGCAATAAGCCCTTAAAAAATTCTGTTTTTCTTGAAGGTTTATGGCAAGAAGTATCTATAAGAATGTATAATGATTATTATTCTCTTTGGCTTGAATTTAATTCTAAAAAAAAAAGAAATATTTATCAGATTTTTAAAAATTTTATTAAAATGTTTATTTGCAAGTTACTTCCTAAAAAAATAGGAAGTATAAATCAAAAAATTGAAAAATATCTTCTGCATTATCATTTATTTATTTGTGATAGTCATAAAGAAGCTATATCTACTGCGCTTGGACTTTTAGGGGGTGAGCTAAAAGATTTAAGAAACAAAAAAACAAAAAAGATGGTTGATAAATGGATGATAAATAAGTTGTGATTCCATCTAATCTTAAACAAGAAAAAAAAACTTTATTATTCGAAACAGATTGGCTAGCATCAACTCCAGTCTTTTATAATTTAAAGAATAACCTAGCTAGCAAAAAAATTCATGATGTTTTACCAAAAGATTTTAATTTTAATTTTCACCCAGAAGGACTTAGCAATTTTTTAGATTTTGGTTATAGTGTTTTTGGACAAACACCAGTTCAAAATATAAATTTTTTGCCTCCTTCATCTCGTTTATTTCGAAATAATGATGGAAAGTTAATTATTGAACAAATGGTTGATCCAATTGATAAGTGGATTGATTATACTTTAAGTGAGGTTGATATTATTGATCTTATTAAAGAACGTGTACAAAATTGGGAAAAAAGTTTACCACCTTGTCAGAAAATTATCTTACCTTTGAGTGGAGGTTTTGATTCAAGGCTTTTATTATGGTGTTTAAAAGATAAATCAAGAATTAAAGCTTATACATATGGAATATCTTCAAAACAAGATGAGTCTACCGAAATAGTACATGCAAAAAAATTAGCAGATCATTTTAAATTAAATTGGCAACAAATTTTTCTTGGAAACTTTCATCAATATTTTAACGATTGGGATAATGAATTTGGATTTTCAGTTCATGCGCATGGAATGTATCATCTTGAATTTTACAACAAGATAAGAGAAAATTTGAGAGGGGAACATGCGTTCTTAAGTGGAATTTTTGGAGATGTTTGGGCAGGTAGTGTTTTACCTGTAAAATTAGACAATGAAAAAGATTTAACAAATTTAAGTTTTTCACACGGATTATCTGCAAATTCAAAGTTCTTAAAATTATCAGACCATGGTCAAATAAAAAAAAATTTTTTTATAGATAATAAAGAAAAATTATCTGATCCTCGTTTTCAAGTAATTACGACAGTTCGTTTAAAAATTATTTTAATTTCCTATCTAATGAGTGTGCCAAGACTATTTAATTTTAAATCATGGACGCCCTATTTGGATATAGATATTGTAATGGCAATGCTTAACCTACCTAAAAAGCGTAAATTAAATAGACAATGGCAAGTTGATTTTTTTAAAAAAATTGGATTAGATTTAGAAAATCAAAACCTAAAAAGTGATCGTACAAACAACCTTGCATT
>MDTG01388861.1_pt1 | contig 13962 bp, 12 predicted proteins | sample 811421 | NCBI WGS metagenome assembly MDTG01 (sample SAMN05326645, study PRJNA326480) | marine metagenome | isolation source: seawater | place: Pacific Ocean: South East | collected 2011 | reverse complement strand
TACTGGTGCTTATCATGCCGCAATGAATGAATTTTTAATTGAAAATACTAAAATTAACAAAGCAAGAGCGTTGAAACAAATAATGGACTGGTAGTGGACGAAACAGACATACCAGAAACAATTATATATGTAGACACAGATAGAGTTTGGTGTATGGGTGAAGCAATGGATCACCCCAAAGTATATTATACTGTACCAGATGAAGGCTATGTAGTTTGTGGTTACTGTGATATAAAATTTGCTAGAAAGAAAACAGATGAGTAAAGGCACTTGCTTTATTGCAATTAATAATAAAGAGTTAGACTATATAAAGTTTGCTATGTTTGCTTCACAACAAGTTAAGAAACATTTTAAAGAACATAAACAAACAGCTCTTATTACTACACAACCAGATTATGAGTATTTTACAAAAACATATCCTTTAGAGGATATAAAGAGTGTATTTGATTATATCATCATTGATGATCATACGTATACTGATAAAAATATGAGAACGCATTATGATACTCCTTGGGCAGAATTTGATGCACCATTTCATAATAGACAAAAGCATGACATATATTGGATTTCTCCTTTTGATCAAACATTACTGTTAGACATAGATTATATTGTACAAACTAATCATTTAGAATATATGTTTAGCGAAGAAAATGCAAACAACCTACAAATGTTTAATAAAGCAACATACTTGTGTTACGATAGTGCACCATTTCCAGAAAGATGGCTACATCCAAATGGCATACCTATGTGGTGGAGTACTGTAATCTACTTTAAAAAGAGTCCTGAAGCAACAATGTTTTTTGACTTGTGGAGTCATATAGCAGACAACTATGATTACTATAAATTTTTGTATGGCTTTTCAGGTACTTTGTTTAGAACAGATTTCTGTGTGAGTATTGCACTACATATATTAAACGGAATGCAACACGGAGATTTTGTTGAACCAATAGCAGGAAGTTTAATCAACGTTGATCAAAAAGATGTGATAATACAAAGCAGTAGTACAGAAAACTATCATTTTCTAGCTCATGACAGAGATGAAAACTGGAAAAATATTCTTGTACATTTTAAAGATCAAGATCTACATATAATGAACAAACGAAGTCTTATGCAAGCAATAGAGAAATATGAATGACTGAACAACAAGAATTAAAACACAAACGGGGTTGGTTGGTTAACGCTGGCAACAATGAAATCAGCATTAAAATGGCTTTAGCATCTGTATATACAATAAAGACATTTCAAGATCAAAAGCATCCTATTGCAGTATTTTTAGACAGTGCAGATAAATGGCCAAGCGAATATGACTGGCTTGTAGACTATGTGATTGAATATCCATTTGGTGATTCAAGTGCAAATATGAATCAGCCTCAACTCAATCAATGGCAACTGTATCATGTAACTCCGTTTGAACAAAATATTTTGATAGAAGCTGATACTTTTATCCTAGGAGATTTAGATTATGTATGGAAACTTGGCGAAGCAAAAAGTGTTCTACTGCCAATGCAAATAACAGATTTTCGAGATGAAGCATATATGTCTCCGCATACCATGTACTTCCAAGAAAACAAAATTAAAACTGTGCATGCAGGAATTTGGTATTTCAAAGCCAAAGATGAACTAGCTGAAACATACTTTAAAATGCTTGATGTTGTTTCACAAAACTGGCGTGATGCTTTCAAAAATTATTTGAAACCTGAACACGTACATGAATGGCCTGAGCTAGATACTCTTCATAGTATTACAATGAAGATGGTAGATGAGTATGATAATTTTTTGGTATCAGATCCAAGATTTTTACGATACACTCATATGATAAGCACAGCTGATACCAAATGGAATGATGTGATGAACACATGGTTTACAAATGGTTTTAAAATAGACAACTATAGACAACGCGGAGTCTGTAAATATACAGAACCAACAGTAATGACAGATGTAATATTTGATGGAATCAGAAACAATTATAGAAGTGCCAATAGAAAAGATTGAACATAAATTTTATGTTTACTATAATCTAAATGGCAAAATAATACAGATTACAAAAGAAATTGTAAATAGTGAACATGATTTTGTAATTACACACATGCCTGAAGCTGGAGAAATTATATCTGGTCATAGAAATGCAAATCAATGGTGTGTAAGTTTCAGTGATAAAACACAGCAAATTGAATTTATGAATAAAAAGTTTGCTGGCACACTACGACCTCCTGAAGATCTATTGTATCAAATTCCAATGGAACAACAACCAGAAGAAGTTGAAAAAGCTGATTATCATTATCTAGGCAACTATAGATATCGTAGACGTCTAGATAATAGACAAATATATGAAACAGATGTTGTAGTGCAAATTTTTCCATCTACCAACGTCATTACATTGACAATAAGTCAACCAGTAAAGAATAGACTACTATGGGGATTGAATGTACATGATTTAAAAAATCCTCAAGGATCTCAATTGAATTTATATATTACCAAGAAAAATGATCCAGATTATTTAATTGTACAAGTGCAGATAGATCCATTGGATCTAGTGCGTGATGAACATATAATTGTTGAATTGCCTACATCATTGTTGAGATATGTTGATTATAATGATATCAGTATTTTTACAACCAGACTTTTTGATTCTTATAGTTACAGATTGATGGAACAATTTGTAGACTATGATCCAAAAGATATACGTAGAATAAAACTTGCATTATATGAGGTTGATACTGCACACATAAATATAGCAAGATCAAAAACAAACAAAATTTGGATAAAAGGAATACCAGATTTAGATAGAGTTACACCAGAATATAGCTTGCAATTTCATGTAGTAGATGCTACAATAGAACATGATATTGAAAGTAGATATGTTGATACTGCTTGGGTATCAATACAAGATATCATTGCAGGAAAAGAAATTGATATTGAAGCACCAGAAAAGTTCAATGTGCTTCATAACTATAAATTAAAAATAGGAGTAAACTGTGAAAGCCAGCATTAATGAATATGACATAGTGTTCATCAGTTATGACGAGCCTAATGCAGATGAAAATTATGCACATCTATTGGAAGTATGTCCGTGGGCAATGCGTAGTCACGGAGTATGGGGCAGTGACGCCGCTCACAAGGCCGCGGCCGCAATGTGTGAATCAGATAGATTTATTACCATAGACGCAGATAATTTTGTGCGTCCAGAATTCTTCAACATAGAAGTTGACCTGCGTAAGATAGGTCCACATGATGTGATAAGTTGGGCAGGTAAAAATACTGTCAACGGTTTAGTGTATGGAAATGGTGGAATTAAACTTTGGCCCAAGCACGTAGTTGAACAAATGCGTACACACGAAGCCGCTCCTGAAAGCGATAAAAGGGCTCAAGTTGATTTTTGTTGGAATATTGGCTATGTGCAGATGAACAATATCTACTGTGATGTAATGAACAATGGATCACCACTACAGGCATGGAGAGCTGGATTTCGTGAAGGTGTCAAAATGACACTAGCAGATGGTGATATAGTTGATCCAAAAGCTCTGCGTCAAATGGTACACTATAAAAACATGGCTAGACTTTTTACTTGGATGAGCGTTGGTGAAGATTCTACAAATGGAATTTGGGCCATGTATGGAGCAAGGCAAGGCTGTCATATGACAAATATTGCACGTAAAGAATGGGATTGGAAAAAGGTAAGAGATTTTGATTGGCTTACTAATTTTTTCAAAGAAGATATATTCCCACAATTTGCAGATGATGAAGGTGAAATATGTGCCAACACTGGAATGCGTTGGAACTTGAACAAAGTTAGAAACGCTAGTATAGAACTTGGCGTAGATATTAAAAAACATCTTAATTTACCTATTGCAGACTTAGATGAAGATGGTAGTAGATTCTTTAAGGCAGTGTATACAAATCCAACTAGACTAGAGCCTTTAGTTCGTGAATCTGACGTAGAATACACCATAGAAGACTAAGTTAAATAAGTGTATGAAGCTTCATGACATCAAATGGGATTCGCATAAAACCAATCAAAAACATGTACACAACAATCCCAAAAATTTACAAAACGTCAAAACTCTTCTTGACTCAACAGGTTGTGGTTTTTGTCTAGCAAAGTTTAGACAGGTTACACTGCACCTAGGCACTGGTATGACTCATTCATGCCACCATCCGTCGCCGCATAAAATTCCATTGGAAGAAATACAAAGATCCCCATCAGCTCTTTTTAACACCAATCATTTAAAACATGCTAGAAAAGAAATGTTGAGAGGAGAAAAGCCAAGTGAATGTGATTACTGTTGGAGGGTTGAAGATAACGGTGGAGTAAGTGATAGATTTTATAAAAGCATTGAGCCTTGGGCATTGCAGGATCATGATGAGATTCAACAGCTCACAGGCGATGAAGATATATATCCAGCCTACTTAGAAGTTAGTTTCAGTAATGCTTGTAATCTAAAATGCACTTATTGTGGTCCTGAATTCAGCAGTAGTTGGGTATCAGATCTCAAACATGCAGGACCTATAAAAATTAAATCAGAAACTGTTGAAGAATGGGCTCAGGGCTGGCAAGATCTTGACAGTCTAAATTTTAAAGCAAGAGAATTCAATCCGTACGTAGATGCATTTTGGAAATGGTTTCCGGAAGCAAGTAAACATCTTAAACATTATAGAATCACCGGCGGTGAACCTTTAATGAACAAAGAAACATTTCGTAGTATGGATCACTTTATTGAAAACCCAAATTTAGATTTAGAATTTAGTATAAACAGTAATTTTAGCGTAGATGAAAAACTTTGGAAAAAGTTTATAGAAAAATTAAATGTTTTAAAAGTTGGACATCTAAAAAAAATTACAGTCTACACCAGTATAGAGGGATGGGGTCCAGCGGCCGAATATGCTAGAACAAATCTAGAATTTGAACTATTAAAAAAACGCACAGAAGAAGTTTTAGAACTTGGTAATGTGCGTGTGGTAATAATGAGTGCTTTCAATATATTCAGTATTACTACATTTCAACCTATGCTTGAATGGGTACTACAGCTCAAAAAAACCTACAATCCAAATAATACACTACAGCACATAGAAGAATCAACTGGGTTTTTGATCAATGCATCAGGTGATACCCTTACAAATAGAAGAAATAAAAGTCCAGATCAAAGCATACTAGTAGGAATAGATATTCCTTATCTTAGACATCCAACATTTTTAGATGTACAGATGTGTACACATGATTTGGTGACTGATTATCTCATACCAACATTAAATTTTATGAGTGACAATACAGCAAATGCTGGTTGGCAAGATCATCAAGGATTTGAAGGTTGGGAAGTTGAAAAACTTAAGAGAATAGTGCATCATAGAATGTATCATAACAGACAGTGTGATACTGAAAGAGAAACACACATTGATCTTGTAAAAGAAAGATACAAATTTTATGACTTCGTAAATGCCATTGATGCACGTAGAGGGACAAGTTTCTTAAATAGTTTTCCAGAGATGGAATCATTCTATGAAAGCTGTAAATATGCTAAAGAATACTATATACAGTGGTGGAACATTGAACGTGAAAAAAGAAAACAAAATGATCCCTTTGGACAGGCAGTAGCACAATGAGTATGGATAAAAGCAAACAACCTATAGTATGGGATGACGATCCTATTAATTGGATGAATACTAATGTAAACAGTCAAAGTAAAACTTTCTGTGGAGCAAAATGGTACAATGCTACCATATGGTTGGGCAATGGCATGACTGCAAGTTGTCATCATCCACCACCGCACAAAATTGATCCTGAAGAAGTTAGAAAAAATCCTAGTGCTTTGCATAATACAACCTATAAAAAACTTGTGCGTAAAGAAATGCAACAGGGCATTCAAACAAAAGAATGTGAGTACTGCTGGAAGATGGAAAATCTCAACAAGGATTTGGTGAGTGATAGGTATCATAAAAGCAAGTGCTACAGTGTTGAAGATTTGCACAGTGGATTCAAAAAAGATTGGCGTGAAGATATTGTACCACAAAGAATTGAAATAGCATTTGATAATAACTGCAATTTTGCATGTAGCTATTGTAATGCTGGATTTAGCACGAAATGGGCTCATGATATCAACACAGAAGGTGCTTATGAAAATCTAATCAGCGATGGTTGGGGAGCATTCGCACACAATGGAAAATGGGCTCAGCCATATGGACTAAAAAATGAAGGCAATCCATACTTGGATGCATTTTGGAAATGGTGGGAAAGTGATCTTCAATTTGAACTACGTGAACTTCGTGTTACTGGTGGTGAAGCTACAATGAGCAAAGACTTTTGGAAGTTAGTTGATTGGTTCATGAACAATCAGGATTCGCCTGCTAATAAAATGGAATTTAGTGTAAACACAAATCTGGGTATCAAAAAAGATAGATTACAAAAACTTTGTGATGTCAGCAAAGTGATGGAAAAGAACAAAATTTTCACCAGCAACGAAAGTGTTGGTGCTCACGCTGAATATATTCGCGATGGTATGGACTATAATCAATGGTTGGAGTCATATAACTTTTTAGCAGAAGAAGGCAATTTTGAATTACTACATATAATGATGACATTAAATGGATTATGCCTTGCTAGTTTAGACAAAATGTTGGAAATGGTAATTGAACTTAGACAACGTAGAGGCAATGTTAGACCTTTTATAGACACCAGTTATAACATATTACGATTTCCAAGTTTTCAAAGTATAACAACCTTACCTGATCATGTGCGAAAGAACAAAGCTGAACACTTTAAAAAATGGCTAGAAAAACACAAGAAGTATTTGTATGAACATGAAATCAGTGGTTGGGAAAGAACTATTACCTATATAGAAGAAGTTCAACAAGGACACAGTGTAAGAGATCACAGCCACTTACCTATAAGACAAAATGACTTTTACAATTTTTACAGACAGTATGATAAAAGAAGAAACAAAGATTTTGAAAAAACGTTTGCAGATTGGCCAGATATGTTGGAATGGTATGACACACTAAAAGATAACACCAACAGACGTGAAGTACAAAATCTTGAAGTAGGTGATGCAGTTGAGTGGGGCAAAGGAATAGTCAACAAGGTGATGAAAAAAGCAAAGGAAGAAGGGCTGATTGGTGACTCTACATAAAGATGAAAAGTACAAAGAAATCACTGATAATAAAAGTTTTTGTGTTGCTCCATGGACACACTTACATGTACTTCCTACTGGGCAGGTAATGCCTTGTTGTTTTTGGGCTCAAGGCGAAGTTGAAGATTATGGAAACTTCAATGAACATAAATCTGTAAAGTCAACACTTAATCATGAAAATTTCAAAATACTTAGAAAAAAGTTTTTAAAAGGTCAACGTCATGCAGGTTGTAAGAAGTGTTATCAACATGATGACAACAAAGACAATAATTTTGATAGTATGCGAAAATGGTTCAATGAAACTTTTAAAGATGATGAAGTTGTAGACAGTGTATTAAACACACAAGAAGATGGCACTATTGAAACCTCTCCTATTCGTTATTTAGATATTAGATTTGGAAATATCTGCAATTTAAAATGTAGAATGTGCGGACACGGATTGAGTAGCACATGGTATGATGAAATAAAAAAGTTAGTAGAGCAAGAAGGACAACCCTATCATAATCCTAAGTTTGTTCACGTTGATTGCTATGAAAAAATAGAACCTTTATTGCCGTATGTTCAGCAGATTTATTTTGCTGGTGGTGAGCCTATACTTTATCCAGAGCATACAAAAATGTTAGACAAACTGATTGAAATTGGCAACACAGACTGCAAACTTAGATATAATACTAACCTATCTTCACTGCACTATAAAAAAAGATACATGCCTGATATATGGAAAAACTTTAGTGATGTTCAAGTAGGAGCAAGCATTGACAGTATGGGCCCAAACGTTGAATATATACGTACTGGCTTGAAATGGGATAGGTTCAAAAGCAACTATGAAACTTTATTGCATGCAGGTCATGTAGATTTATATCCAGCACCAACTATTGGTATTCTCAACATTGAAGATTATATAGATTTTGCTAAATTTATAATTGAAAACAAATGGCAAGAAGCAAGCATGTTCCAGCCAAATTTTGTTGCATGGCCTGAAGAACAAAATCCCAGTATTCTTCCTGACTGGTACAAAGATGAACTCATTGAAAAATATAAGAATCATATAACTTGGCTAGACAAACAAAACAAAGCAAGTGCAGTTAGACAAAAACCAGGTATAGAAAATGTTATAAATTTTATACAGCAAAACACCATACCTAAACACAAACACGAAGATCTGCTAATCAGATTATGGAAAAGACTTTGGAACTTCAATAATAGTGCAAATCTTAATTGGACTGGCAGTTGTCCTAAACTGTGGCACTTTTATAAAAAACATGCTGAGATAAGTGATAGATGGTATGTTGAAAATGGTACTCCATATTTAAAAGCTGAATACGATAAGGTATACCAATGAGTGATGTATTTTGCAAAATGCCTTTTCTAGCAATGGAAATTTCCAATGATGGTTCAATTACACCATGCTGTAGTTTTACTGAACGTCATTTGTATGATGATGGTGTTGAATTAAATGTCAACAACATGACACCAGATCAAGCATTAAATGGAAAAACATTCAGCGAGCTTAGAAGAAAAATGTTGAACAACGAAGCTGTAGACGGTTGTTCAAACTGTTATGACATAGATAAAGCAGGTGGTTTTAGTTATAGACAGCGTTATAACAGTGAATTTTCACATGTGGATATACCTTATCCACCTTACAACAAACACACACTTAAATCTATGGATATCAAATTGAGCAATGTATGTAATCAGGCATGTGTGATTTGTAATCCGTATGCAAGCAGTATGGTTTATCAAGAAATGAAAAAACATTGGCCAGCTACGGTGGTAAATTTTCAGAATGAAAAGTTCAATTGGCATCAAAAAGAAGAAATTTGGCAATATATAAAAGATAATCTATCAACAACCGAGCACCTTGATTTTTATGGTGGAGAACCATGGTTGATAAAAAAACACTGGGAATTGTTGAACTATATCATTGACAATGATATGGCCAAGAATATACGGTTGAATTATGCTACCAATGGTAGCTTGTACAATCAAAAATGGATAGATAATGTGTTTACAAAATTCAACGGTGTGAGTATTTTATTATCAGCCGACGGTACTAAAGAGCATTTTGAATATTGTAGGCATCCTGCCAAATGGAACACTTTTCAAAACACACTTACCAAATTGAAGCAAGCAAAAAAAGATAATAAAATTCAATGGTTAGGTATTGGTTATACTGTTAGTGCTTTCAGTATTTTTAATCTAATAGAAAGTTTAGAATTCTATACTGCTTTAGATATTCCAGTTTGGATACATTGGGTAAACGAAGCTAGACAGAGTGTTGCAGTGCTACCCAACAACATAAAAGATCAACTCTGTGAATCAATTGAAAAAAACTGGAACAAGGATTTTTGTTTGGTAGATGATATAGACCATAGATTTGTTACAGAAAGAATACAGCGTACTACAACTGAAAGAGATATTGAAAAGTTTTTTGAACAGCTACAGTTTTTAGACAAAGTAAAACCTGCAAAGTTTTTGGATCTAGTACCACAGCTAGAAACTTCATTCAACGATTGGAGTGCAAATGCGAATTGATCAAAATGTATGCAGTAAAATGTGGACTGACACCAACATAGATTTCAAACAAAAAACTTTGAGACATTGTTGTAAACAAGAACTACAACACGTTAGCATAGAAGAAATAAAAAAACTAGGTAAAAATGTTTTTGAAAAGTACGAACAAAATTTAAAAAATCGCTATGACATGCTGTTCAACAATACCATACCTGATAGCTGTCGACAGTGCAAAGGTGAAGATAGTATTAGACATGTATGGAACATCTGGGACGATGAACGTGTTAATAGACTGAGAGACTATTTGATGCACGGCACAGAAACACACTACATTGAATTAGACTTAGGAATCAGCTGTAATCTTGCGTGTATATACTGCGGTCCATGGTCCAGCACAATGTGGGCAAAGGAAATGGGTCTAAAAAATGTAAATTCACACAATAAACACGCATTCAACAAAAGGCTAGATCCAAAAATACCACCAGTTAAATTTGACACCTACGAAGAAGAATGGGACTATCTGATCAAAAAATATTTGCCTGAATGGGTTGATACACTCAAAAAAGACACACTGCTGACACTAAATTTACTTGGTGGTGAGCCTTTGATGATGCCTGAGACATATGAGATTATAGAAGATCTTATTCCTATTGCAAGAAAATTTGAAAAGAAACCACAAATTATGTTGACAACAAATTTGGCTACCAAGCCAATAATGTTAGAACGTATGTTAAAACTTTTGGATGATACCAAAGACGTTTTTGCTTGGCATTTTGCAGTCAGCATTGAAGATATTGGTCGTAGAGCAGAGTTGGTTAGATATCATATGAAGTGGGAAAACTTTATGGATAATCTAAAACAGATCAAACCTAGAGCTGATTATTTGCTTTTTACAAATACACTTAGTATTGTAAGTTATCCTTTTTTTCATGAATGGCTCGATTGGGTTTTTGATGAAATGCAAGGCTACAACTATGACACACAATGGGCATTGAGTACAAACTATGTACAGTCAGATGGAAAAAGTGATTATAGTTACACTGACCTTGCCTATCTGTTGCCTGAACAAATAGATCAAAATCTTATATTAGAAACATTCAACAAGCATATTCAAAAACACACAATACCTAATACCAGTATGCGTATAGAACAATTTCGCGAACACATACGAAACATGAACAACAGATTAGGAACTAAAACTGTGGACATGAAATTTCTAAACTTCTGGCATGACATGTCAAGACGTAGAAACACAGACTATATTAACGAAGTAGAACCTTTGAAATACCTAGTGGATAGATATCATGATCTACAGTCACGACATTAGAAGAGTACATTTTGAACTAAGTTCACGCTGTAACGCAAAATGCCCAAATTGTCCCCGCAATGTAGAAGGTGGATATACTGTCCCAACACTGTTGGAAACTGCAATTACTTTAGAACAGTTTAAAAAAATATTACCGCCAAATTTTATTAAACAACTTCATCTTTTTATTTTTTGTGGTAATTATGGAGATCCTATCTTCTGTACAGATTTGCCTGCTATTGCAGAATATGTGTATGAACACAACAAAGATTGTAGGATAAACATGCACACCAATGGTGGTGCTCGTAATACCAGCTGGTGGAGTAAACTAGCAGAAGCTAATCCAAATTTGGAATGCACATTCAGTGTAGATGGATTGCGAGACACAAATCATATCTATAGACGTGGTGTGGTATGGGAAAAGGTAATGTCCAACGCTGAATCATTCATCAACAATGGCGGAAAAGCAATATGGGAATACTTGTTGTTTCAACACAATCAACACCAAGTAAATGATGCAAAAGATCTTGCGGTGCGGATGGGATTTAAACGCTATATCACAAAACGTGCTTTTGGATTTGAATTTTATGATAATCACTATAAAAGCATGCGAGTGGTAGACAAAAACGGCGACATTGAATATCTTATATTTGAAGCCACAGATGAAAACAGCAAACATCAAGTGTGGAACAAGCAAAGCACAGATAGAGGAAACTATAGTCTGCCTAGCACTGTTTGGAACAGCATGGTGAAAAATCACTATAGAGATCATGATGAAATATATCTACAAGAAATAGCAAGTCAACCTGATAAGCCCACCTGTATTGACTGTCATAGTTTCAGAGAAAAAGAAATTTATATAGATGCATCAGGACATATCTTTCCCTGTTGTTGGTTAGGACACAGTAGTCAAGTTTCGCAACCAGCCATTGATCAAGTGCAGTTTAAAAAATGGCTAGAGCGAAATATTGGTATGAAAAGTATTAATGCACTACAACGCCCAATAGAAGAGATAATTAATAGTGACTACTTCAAACTAATAGAAGATACATGGTCACTGACAGATCAACAAGGAAAACTGCAAACTTGTTATACCATGTGTAATAAAAACCAAAATATACTCGATAACTTGTATAAGAAAAAAGAGGAACTGGTATGAGTGACCTGAGACTGAGAATAAATGATGTTGAATTGTTTATCAACCTATGCAATACAAATTTTGCAGACTACTGGTACACCAAAATATTTCAAAACCGTAGAGAATGCAAAATTAACGAACCAACCTTAATTGATGTAAAAAGCCTAAGTATAATAGACAATTTCAAAGCAACACTATATGACACGCTAGAAACAATAAATGAAGCAATAGATGATATAGGCATACCTAAGGAACACAAATACAAAACTCCATGGACAACCGACTCTACATACTTAGATTATGCATCATGGGAATATCTTCAGTATGTACATGAACAATGGGCAAACTTTACAGTGCTATCTCAACAAAAACATCTAGATACTTGGGATGAAGAAATCAGCAGGTATTATAGAGAAATATGTGATTGGCTAGAGAAAAAAGGAAAAAACAGATTTCTCTACAATGATATAAATCCACAGGTGCATAATATTGAACACTGGTATGCACACTTCTACACAGAAATTAAGGTTGATGTTGAATTTCCTTACAACGAATATGTAATTCAACCTGAAGATTCTCATCACAATCTAAACAATCTGCAGATACCGTTTTTTGATATAGGACGACCACAGTATGAAAAATGGGAATTGTGTAGAGATCCAAGCCATGAAGAAATCAGCAACTATCAAAATATAAAGCCTTATGTACAAATACATGCAAACAATAGTCGTCGATTACCAGATCCTGCTTACTTAGATGAGTGTAGAAGTGCTGAAGTAAAACCTTGGGGACCAAGAGTTGGTATAGGAAACTTTCTGCATCAAAATCAATATCAACTTGGACAATATTTGATTGTAAACTGTGATCCTTCAAAAGAAAATGATCTAAGATTTGTGGCCAACACAAGAGAAAAAACCAAAGCAAAAAATGATGCAAAAAGAAAAAAAGAAGAAGCAATCAAAAGATCTATTAATAAAAATAGATTAAATCATGATTATATAAAAGAAATGCGTGAAAAACATCATGTGATGAGTCATGAAATTGATCTTGTTGCCAGTGGTGTGATTCTTAGAAACTGTGCTATAGACAATTTAGTTGAACTTGGCAGTGGAGATGGAGGTTGGGCAACTGTACACAATGAACTAGGATGCAGTGTAAAAAAATGGATTTTGATGGATAATTTTGAGTGGTGGGAAGATAAGGGATTTGCTGATGAGGTAAGCACTATCTCATACTGGGCAGATGATAAAAAAGATGTTCTAAGAAGTATCAATGATAGAGGTTTAGGAAATTTTGAATTAGTAGAAGTAGAAATAAATGAGGAATTTGCTCAACCATATGAGCTATGGAAATGCCAACAAGCAGATGCTATTCGTATTGATTGTTATATCACAGCAGAAACGCTGGAAAATATACTCAATCATTGGAAACCTAATTTTATATTCATTGATGACATAAAACTTAACTGTGGTATGGAACGGGTGATCAAATTTATGGATCTGGTTGCAAACAAAAAATATTGGCCAGTCTGGGTTGGATATAAAGAATGTCTTGTTGTAAAAGATTATGCTACAGCAAAAGAACTTGCTAAAAAATTGAATACTGATTTGAAGCGTTTAGAATCAGACACCTGTTTTCCATATTTAAGTAGTGAACTTTTTGACAAACAAGATATGTTTAATGCGATAGATTTCCCAACTGTATATACTGTAGGCAGTGATGTATATGGAATAAGAGTCAATAGGAAAAATATTTAATGTTTTTTTACAAAGAATGTTTCTGCTATTAAGCCGGCTGTGTCCCATTTGTGCAGTCTTACACGTTTCCAATTTTGATGATGATTTCTGTGATATCCTTCACCAGCAATAAAAAAGTTTAAC
>MDTG01351015.1_pt1 | contig 13962 bp, 10 predicted proteins | sample 811421 | NCBI WGS metagenome assembly MDTG01 (sample SAMN05326645, study PRJNA326480) | marine metagenome | isolation source: seawater | place: Pacific Ocean: South East | collected 2011 | reverse complement strand
GACTTATGCTGAAATTAGAAGCGGTGATGAAATATTAAGATTTTTATTGTTTAAAAATAAAGAATTAACAGATCATTTATATTCTGAAGAAGAGTTTGGCGAGTTAGAGTCTTGGCAAATTTTGAGATTGAGCGAAATCCACAGAGAGGTTCAAAAAAGATTAACTGATTCTACGATACAAAAAGCTGTTTTGAGGCCATTTTTTAGCATGTATCTTTCTTTGTGTGAAGATGTCAATGGTTTTTATGGTAAGCCAATAACCGAGTTAACCATATATCAATTAAGAGTGGTTCTTTTTGGAAGGATGTTCTATAACATATTCCAATATACTGAAAACATCCCAGATCATATTAAGGATGACCCTGAAAAACTGCTGTCTTATTCAGAGTCTCAAAGAAATGGTGACAAGAATTCTGGTGGTATAAAAGACGATGCAGATGCCTCTGCTGTTTTTGGAGCAACAAAAGAAGATATGCAGAATCTAAAAGCTCAAAAGGGAAATGTCTCCTTATCTGAAGAGGCAAAAAAGGCTGGTGGCAAGTTAGATATGAAACAAATGATGCGATTAGCTGGGCATGATGTGTAAATATTTGTGTAATTAAAGTAAAGGTTCACGGATATGCCATTACAATTACCAGCAGAATTTATAGGATTAGAGAAAAGCGCTGAAATTGCCGCTAAAAGAGCTGGCAGAAAATTACAGATAAATTTAGGCGCAAACGCGAAGAGCGTTGAGGGGCTTTCGCAACCTTTAGGAAGGATCACTGGTAAGGCAGACCAGTTTACCAAGTCTATGGAGGCAGCTAATGCCCGTGTGTTGGCATTTGGAGCTTCAGTGGGTGTGCTTTCGGCAGTTCAAAGAGGTTTCGCGGATTTAGTAAGAACAACTATCGAAGTAGAAAAATCTCTTGCTAGTATTAATTCCATTCTGGGAACCACTAACAAAGAATTAAATAACTTTAAGGGGACTATTTTTGATGTAGCTCGAAATACAGAGCAATCATTTGAAACAGTGGCGAACGCCGCTTTAGAATTAAGCCGACAAGGTTTAAAAGCAGAAGAAGTTACAAAAAGATTAAATGACTCTTTGGTTTTAAGTCGTTTGTCTGGGTTGGGCGCTGCTGAAGCGGTCGCTGGTTTAACATCAGCTATTAACTCTTTCAATTCTACTGGGATTACTAGTGCAGAAGTTCTTAATAAATTATCTGCTGCCGCTGTTTCGGCTGCTGTTTCAGAAAAAGATCTGATCGAAGGTATTAAGCGATCTGGTTCTGTTGCTATTCAGGCTGGTGTTTCTTTTGATGAGTTGGTTGGTGTTATTACAGCCGTGCAAGAAAGAACCGCCCGAGGAGGAGCAGTTATCGGTAACTCCTTTAAAACAATTTTTACTCGTATTCAAAGTCTCGACAAACTTCAGACAATGCAAAATCTTGGCGTTGAAGTTACTGATGCATCAGGACAAGTTTTAAGTGCAACAAAATTAATTCAAAATTTAGGAAAAACTTTAGAGACTTTACCTGACGCTAAAAAGTTGCAGATCGCAGAGAATCTAGTAGGTAAATTCCAAATTGCTCCATTCTTAGCTATTCTCGAAGATTATAATAGAGAGACTTCTACAGCTATTAAAGTAACTGAAATTGCTGGTAAGGCTACTAATGAAGCTTATAGCCGTAATATAGCTCTAAATCAAACTTTATCTGCTGTTCTTAATGAGACTACTATTAATTTAAAAGAGTTAGCTAACACTTTAGGAGAAATTGGTGTCACAGATAATTTAAAAAGTATTCTAGACTTTTTTAGTAATATTTTTGTTAAAGTGAATGAACTGCTTGGGGACGGAGAAGAGACAGGATCTGATTTCGCCAAAGGAATAGTAAAAGGTATAGGAGGTGTCATTGCTGGACCTGGGTTAGCTATCTTTGGAGCTATCATTCTAAAGCTTACTGCGGATTTAGCGAAGTTCGGTATTGGTTCTTTAAAAACTTTCTTTGGTCTTAACAGCGCAGCAAAACAGCAAGCTACTCTACAGGGACAAATAGCATCCACTCTTTTAAATAATAAAGGCGTACAAGATGCGATACTAAAAATAGAAAACTCACAAGTAAGCGCTGAACAAAAAAAAGCACAACAGACAAAATTTTTCACGACTGCTCTTAATGAGCAACTCGGTATCATGCAAAAAATGCAAGGTATAGCGACTAGAGTAGCTCCTGGGGTTATGGCTGGGACTAGAAGAGGTCGAGGAGCTGGAGGTTACATTCCTAACTTTAATGCAGTTCTGGGTTATGGTTCTGAACAGTCAGATATAAATCGTGGAGTAGGAGGAGCACCTAAATCCGCTAAACCTGTTACTATACCAAACTTTAATTTTGGAGGCGGTCAAAAGGGAACGATGGTGGCAAACACCAGCGAGTATATGGTTCCTAATTTTGCTGGAACTGGAGGATCTGCTATATTCAATCAGGACATGGCTGCTTCGATGGGACTTCCTGCTGGAGCGAAAAAGATAGGAGCTGCTGGAGGATACATACCTAACTTTGCTAAAGTAGTAAAAACCGATGCTGCTGGTATGATTGTGCCGCAAAGACGGCCTGGGCAGACAAGGGGTCAGGGAACTTTTGGGAAAGGAAAAAATGCTGTCACTTATAGTTTTCCAATTTTTGGTATTGATGCAGCAGGAGAAAAAGCCCGAGAAGAAAAAGATCTAAAAAGAGTAGTCGGAAAATTTGCTATAGGTTTAGCGAATAGAGAAGCCCTGTCGATGACTGGAGGTAGACCAAAAGCAGAAAAAAAACAGACACTTTCAAACCAAGGATCGATAGGTAGTTTATCTGGAGCTATTTTTGATACAGCATTAAGTGGTATAATAAAAAGTAAAGATTTTGATTTTGGTGAAACAGCTACGTTTGATTATGTAGGTGCATCTGCGATTAATAGTATCGGAGATATATCTCCAGCTTTAAAGAAAACTAATATCAAATTTTTAGATGCTAAAATAGGAGATAACTCTGGCACTAGAAATAGCATGGCTAAGAAAATATTTAGTTATTTTGGTGCTTCTGCTACTGGCAAATCACTTAGTGGAAAAGGTATAAAAGAGTTGCAGAACGCTAGCGGAGGCAAAGGGCAAAAAGAAATTTTGGGTAAGCTAAATATGGGGAGACTAAAAGCGGCTTCTGGTTACATTCCAAATTTTGCTTCACCTCTTGAAGACGCTATAGGAAGAGAAAAAGCCGCAGGTCTTCCAATTAATCAAATAAGAATCAATCAAGATCCAACATTAAGAAATTCTGGAAACCCAATGGGTCTTGCTGTAACTAATACTCGCGATGAGCCTACTGGAGCGATTCCTAACTTTTCAGGAAGATCCGAAAGAGAAGGTTTTGGTAAAAATCCGACATCTACAATTAGAAATCAAGGTAATTTTGGATCTTTTGATAGAAACACAATTCAAGCTCAAAAAGATTATACAAAATCTCTTAAAGATTCTACGAATCAAAACAGGAATAATGTTAAAGGCCAAAGAGATATGCTCGGCGGTATTTTTGCTCTGCAAGTAGGATTTTCTGCTTTATCTGGAGCGACATCTGGTGCGGAAGACGGTATAGGGCGATTTGTAAATAGACTATCTACTACAGCTTCTAGTCTTACAACTGCTGCTTTTGCGGGAAGTGCTTTAAATGATTTTGGAAAATCAATAGGTGGTGCAACTGGCACTGTTGTTAGTAAACTAGGTATATATGGAGCAGCTATAAGTGCTGGTATAAGTTTATTCAAAGGTTTAGGAAAAATGGTAGATGATGCGACTGGAGTAACAGATGCTAATACTTTAGCTTTAGAAAAGTTAGCTGAATCTGCTGACAATGCGGCTGTAAGATTAGATGGTGTAGGGGCAGTTGAAAGAAGAGGTATTGGAAAGGAAAGAGACTCATTGCTTAAAGAGCTTTTTAATATAACGGGAGATGGGAAGAGAGCGCTGGCAGGTGACCTTGGAGAAATAGAAATAGCAGACAGTGGTATATTCGGAGGCAGCGATCTAGTCGAAACTCTAGGTAAGTCTATAGACACAGCGTTAGCGACAGGTATTGATATTAATGAAGTGCGTTCTGTTATAATGGAAGAGGCTAAAAAAGGAAAAAACGTAAGAGTATCTGATCCACTTGGTGAGGTTGGTGATACGGTAAGCTTGCCCGAACTAGATCTTGAGGAATTTGATGCAGTCATTGATAAAATCAATGCATTAAGAGCAAGCACTAAAAAGGTAGATGAAGTTTTTGAAAACCTTGATTTGAATAAACTTAAAAGTTTAGAGGCTTTTGCTAATGCGTCAAAAGTAGGTGCAGATGGTAAACCTTTAGTTAATCTCACTCCCCAGATCAGAACAGGGATTCTGAATAGCCCAAATATAAATACTATGAGAGCGGCTATGAGAGATCGAAATGTTAGAGATCCAAAAGTCCAAGATAAAATATTAAAAGAAGAAGGGAAAGTAGCTGCAAAGGAATTAGCTAGAATAGAAAAAGAAGCTGCGGATAAAAAAGAAGAATCGGCTAAAAAAGCAGCAAGAATTGCAAGCAACTTAGCCAAACAACAAATACAGCTTTCGGTTGATTTGGCTAAAGCAGATAAAACTGTTTTGGATCAAATGGACCAAAGAGTATTGAAAGCGGAGTTATCAAAAAATCTTACCGAAAGTGAAATGATCGCTCTAAAAACAGAGCAAGACATATTAAGTGCTAATGTCGGTTTAAGAGACAAAACTTTAGATACTGTAGCTGCGATGGCTAAAGCTAGTGAAGAGATAACATTCAAAGAAGGTGAATCTCTAGAACTTCAAAGATTAATAGAAGATGCTTCTAAGAAAACTAGTTTTACGGATGAAGAAAGAAAAGAATTAATCGCACAAACTAATAAGTTATTAGAAGAAAGTGATGGCAGAATTAAAGAAAAGTTAAAAGGAGAATTAAATTCTTTAGAAGTAGAAGACAAAAAAACTAAAAAACTTACTGATCAACTAGGAGTTCTCGGTAATATCAAAGTAAAAGCATCTGAAATCGCAAATATTAGAGCAGCTAGCGATCTTTCATTTGTAGGAGGAGAAGAGCAGCGCACTTTTGGTCTTGTGGAAGGAAGAAAACAGGCAATAAGATCTAGAGAGCAAGCTAGAGCTGCCAGAGAGACTGGAGCATTTTCGACTAGGCAAAGTGAGGCTTTGCAAAGACAAGCTGCCCAAGACGCTTTACTTGATGTCAGAGATGATAATGATAATAGAAGAGATGATCTTAATTTAAGTATAGACAAACAAATTGCAGATAGAATAGAGAAGTTAGGACCACAAGCTATATCAGAGCTTGCAATACAGACGGGTAGTCAAGGATCGTCTGCCTCCGCTGTTATTCAAAATGTGGGTTCAAGTTTTGCTTTAGACAAAGCAATAGAATTAGCTACAGATCCAAAAATCGCTGAAGAGCTTTCAAATTTAAGAGACGGTTTTGCAAGATCTCGCGAATCAATGAATAATCAAGCAGATGCAGCAGAAAAAAATGCTGAAGCTAATCTAAAAGCATCAGGTTTCTTCCTAAAGAGTCGAGATCAACTTTTAGATGATATGGGGATCGATATGTTAAGAGGCGCAAGACAAGGAGCTATTGAACGCGATTTAGCTACAGATCCAGCCCAGAGAGCAAAACTAATCTTGCGAGAAAAAAATAGAAATGAAATGGGGAATGCTATTATTGCAGACGATACAGAAGCGGTAAGGCTTTTAGAACAAGAACAACAATTTTCAGGCCAGATAATAGATGCATCAGCTCAATTTGCCCAGAACATAGGAAGAGCGATGACAGACGCTATTGCTAAAGGAGAGGATTTAGGTGGACTATTGAGAAGCGCCGCTGCGGATTTCTTCAACACTTTATCTCAAGCTTTAATGCAAAAGGCTGTTAATAGTATAATAGGAGGAGGAGAAGGGACAGGGATATTAAAATTTTTAGGGGGTTTAGGTTTTAATTCTGGAGGTAAAGTTACTGGAGGATCTGGAGCTAGAGATGATGTTCCAGCTCTTTTGACTGGTGGAGAGTTTGTCATGAAAAAAGGAGCTGTCCAAAAATATGGAGCAGGTTTCATGTCGGCTCTTAACCAAGGGCAAATACCCATGATGAATCGAGGAGGTTTGTTTACCCCAGGAACTTATGGACAGGGAGCAATGAAGGGTAAGAAAAATCTTTTAGATTTCGCGACACAATCTTTCACAACTGGAGCTTTTGATTCTGTTTCTGGTGGGGCTGGATTCGCCTCTGTTGCGCTAGAGCCTCAAAGTGCAGCTCTTACAATGTTTGGCCGTAGGAACAGCCCACAGTTTGCACAAGAGCAAGCTAGTAAAAAATCAGCATTTGGATTGTATGTCCAACAGGTAAACAAAGAAAAGCAAATGCGAGAGCAAGAGAAGCAAGCTAACAAAGCTTTGCTAGGTTCTATAGCATCCTTCGCTATATCCTTTGGTTTGAATGAAATGTTTAGTGGTGGTAAAACAGCAGACTTATCTAATACAGGGGGCGGTTCACCAAATTTAGGGTCACATGGTAGGAGCGCGGCAGCTCGCCCTGTTAATAGTGATCTTAATTTAGCGTTTAATCCAGATGGTAAACCTACTATGCTGCCTATGCATGGCACAATGCCCCGAAGAGCTACAGGAGGATCTATACCTTATGCAGCGGGAGTAGATACTGTTCCTGCTATGTTGTCAGGAGGAGAGTTTGTGATGAACGCAGCAGCGACCCAAAAGATAGGTAGAGGAGCTTTATCCTCTATGAATTCTGGTGGTGGTGCTGGAGATGGAGGAGCTGTTATAAATAAGCTTGATGAATTAATTTCTGTTTCTGACAATCAAGGAGAAACTGTAATTAACATCACTGTAAATTCAGATGGAACATCTAGTGAAAATGGAAACGCAGATGAAGAAAATACAAATCTTGCAGGAAGAATAAGAGATGTTGTCAAACAAGTTATTGATGATGAAAAGAGACTAGGAGGATCTTTAAGACAAGCTAAAGCATAATGTATGACACAACTTTAAATTACGATTGTCACTTCTTTATATCAGGAGCGGATGGAAGCCCTAGTGCAAGGGAGCTTTCTGGGGTAGAAAGTCTTGATATAGGTTATTCAAATAGCAGTAACGTTTTAGCTCCTTTAGGGTCTACCCGTGGATTAACGGCAGTTGGAGGAGCTACAAGTCAAACTGTTTCTTTTTCTAGAAATTTAATTTATCAAGATCCTATTTTAGATTTTAGGGGAAAGTCTGAAGTAATGAAGGGGAGTTTTAATTATAATAATAATGCTTCTTATGGATTTAATAGTGGATATTTATCCTCTTATTCTGTGAATTGTGCTGTAGGCGCTATACCTAAAGTTAACGCATCCTTTATTGTTTATGATGAAATGAGGAGTGGAGTTAATGCTACTGGGACAGCTAACACTTCTATATATATACCAAGCCAAGGATCTATAACTGCTACTTGTGATAATAGTTTTAGTAATCGTGTGATTGGTTTTGATTATTCATTAACTATAAATAAAAAACCATACTACACAATTGGATCTGAAACGCCAACAGAAGTAAAACATATAAGCCCTATCCAGTATTCAGCTTCTGTGCAAATGGAAGTGGATGATATATTCATGCAAAGTGGGTTTGATTTTTTAAATGATAGAGAAAATAAAAATGTTTCTTTTACTATAAAAGGAAAAAACGGGTCAACAATACAAACTTTGGGAATTCCAAACGCTTCACTTGTTTCAGAACAATTGACATCTAGTTCTGATGGAGCAGTTCGTTTAACACTTAACTATATAGGACACGAATAATGAGTGAAAGTTTATTTTATAATAGAGACAATAATATCTCTGGAATTGCCGTTCCTTCTACGATTGGTGCTCTAGGTCTTACTCCTGTTTATGGATCACAAGTTGACTTCGAAGCTAATAATCATAGTTATGCGACTGATGATTTTTATTATAATTTAGTTCCTTATTCAGTAAATAGTTTAACTGCTAAATTCAATGTAAGATATGATGTAAATGAAACTAATGCTCAAAAATTAGCTGTATTTTTTGAAAATCAATCGGGTGTAGAAGATATCCCTTTCACCCCTGATTCTTCAAATATATACAAAACGGTGACAGGTTTTTGCAATAATTATGCTATTAATTTTATTAACAATCAACACTATGAAGTAGCATCGACCATAAGTGTAGATCACGCGCCGACTTTATTAAAGTGGTCAGGTATGGGTTGTTTTGCCAACTTGGATTTTAACGGTTGGACACCTAGTTCAAGTTATAAAGAATATAACGTTATATATTCAGGAATAAATCAAAATAAATTAGATAATTTTTATTATTGCACTGGAGATCATACTTCTACTGAAACAAATAGTCCTACAGGAACAGGTTCGATGTGGAGTCAAAATTTCTTTTTTGAACCAGACATTGGGACACAAAATAATGTAGTAATAAAAGCAGATGTTCTTGAGTATAAGAATTCTTTTAGACAAAGAATAAAAACAAATGACAACATCTCTACTTTTAATATTAATTATACTTTTAGTAATATTTCTGATTCCCAAACCAAAAGCATGATTCACTTTTTAGAAAACAAAGGTGGCTACAGAAGATTTGAACACCAAATACCTTCTGTTTACAACAGACCGAAAGTTTACTATTGTCCTAAATGGACTCACACTTGGAATTATGTCAATTCTAATACATTGACTGTAGAGTTTGTAGAAGACCCTTTGGGTGTAATTCCAACAGGAACATAAAATGAGTAGAGGAGTATCAATAAAAAGCCCGAACGCTTCTGTGTTTGTACAGAACGGACAATCTTTTTCTGAATCTAATTTAGACATTGTTTTGTATAAACTGGTTCAGAATTTTAGTTATTCCGTCAGTTTACCTAGACAAGAATTAAAACAATTAGGCTCTCAAGATTTATCTCTAAAAGAGATGACACAACAGCCTGATGTACAGTTAAATTTCACTTATATACCAGAGCCTTCTTTTGATAATGAGGCTTTTGGTAACTTTAAAAGTGCTCAATTAGGTTTAGCATATGTAAATATGTTTTCGGGTGTTTCTGAAAGAGCAACAAACTTTTATGTAGTCAACACTCCTGAAACTGGGAATACTGATGCTTTTGATTCTGTTAAATTTAATGAAGATCCTTTCGACTTAACAGGATTTGATTGTATGGCTTTCGGAAATTGTTTTCCTGTTTCTTATAGCTTGTCTTATGGAATAGGGACATTGCCTTCTGTTTCGACTAGTTATATTTGTTCTAATATGGTTTTTGAACATCTAACAGGGACTTCTATGGAAATGCCCTCTATTAATTTAACTGGAGGAAATAACGATAATGTCGGAAGATGTTTATTTCAAATTGATCCGCAAACAAACAACGATAGAAATCCCCCGATAATTAATCCTACAGATCCTCAAAGCAGCGTTACTTTGCAAAATTTACAAGTAGGAGGACAACGTTTATCTGGGATACACCTTATACAAGCTATAGACATGCAAGTCTCAATGTCTAGAGTTTCATCATATGGATTAGGAAATGATTTTGCTTATAACAGAAAAGCTCAATTACCAGCCCAAGGGACTTTTTCAGTTTCTTCTTTAGTCTCTGGGTTTGATGAGGGCTTTATAACAGGTGTTTTAAGTAATGACAAAAAATATGACTTTGAGTTAGTATTGGCTTCAGGAGATAAAAAAATGATATATGGAATACAAGAAGCTAAACTAGACTCTTATAATTATGGAATGCCCATAAATGATAAAATGACTTTTGACGCAAGTTTTAGTTTTACAGTTACAGAAGAGAAGGGATTAAGGTTTAGTGGAAGCGCTTATTAATCGTAATCGATTTTAATATTCTTACTTTCGTATCCTTTTTCTTTAATCCTGTTTGGATGTTCTGCGCCTTTACGTTCTTTTTTGTAATTGTCGTAGAACTTCTCCTTTACTGGATCTAATCCCCCAGATTTCTCTGCTCTCTTTGCACTCAATTCAGCAGACAAGTCCATCATATCGCCTATAGTGCCTTTTTTGTTGTGAGTAGCGTCGATGTATTGTTGATTATTAAAAGGGTCTATAGAGCTATCTATAGAAGCGTGGGGGATGGTCCAAACCCTCCCCCACTCTACACCAAATTCGTCTATATATATGTGTTCATCATTCATCCGTTGAAACACCTCACGGTGTTCATCTGTATCAGGATGTTTATAAACATAAATAGCCATTATTTAATATCTATTTTTTTTGCCTCCGCAATTGCCTTTTTCGGGAGAGTTATTTTTAAAAGACCATTTTTCAACGAGGCAGAGATATGGTCTTCTGCTACTAAATCATAGAGAAATAATTGGTATGATTTTTTTCTATCTTCAGTTTTAGCATCTACTGTTAAGATATTATCTGTAACTTTAATATCTACATCTTTTTTGCAGAACCCAGCTAATTCGAATTCTGCGGCATAAACGTCTCCAGACTCTTTGACTGGGTGAGTTTTAGTTGTTTTGTTAATATCGTTAAGAATGTTGTTAATTAATGTATTCATACTTATTTATTTAACATTTATCATGCCATTCTATTTTTCGCTAAAAACAAGGGATAAAATAGCTTCAGTAGTTTTCTTGTACGTCATATTGTCCCCCATTTTGACACCCTCTGTGTTAACCTGTCCTACTTTAGATTCAGCTTTTTCCATAGCGGAGACAGCTTCATCTTCAGACCATGTATAAAAAACACCATTGTTGAAATCATTTTGTTTAGTAAAAAATACTCCGTCTTCACACGGTGTTGTCCCAGATGATTCAATCAAGATTGAGTTTTCTTCAGTAGCCCAATCTTTGTGAGATGTTTCATTTAAAACCACACTCCACTTACCTAAACAAGTAGCATTGAAAGCTGGTATGTTCCAACCTTCTCCTCCAGATAAACCTGTGAGGTCAATATCTATAGCATTTAAAAACTCATTTACTTCAGAATTCTTAGCTAATCTTGGAATGATGTTTAGGTTGTTGTAGTTTACCCCTTGTGTGACATCATTCCAAACTCCTTGCATTTGTTCTTGATTCAAAAAGGGATTGTTTACACAACAGGAAAGTTGATACTTGGGATCGTTACCATACTTTTTTAACCAAGTTTGTATGATCTTTTTAGTATGTTTTCTGTTCTCATATTTACCCATGAGACCAAAATGTATGACATCTTTTAGATATTCTCTCCCAGTGATATGAAAATCTTCATCAAAACCAAGAGGGATAAACTTAGTATTTGCAAGACCTTTTTCTTTAAAAAGATTTTCGGCATATTTAGAAGAAAAGATAACAGTGTCTTGAAGACCAGCTATCTTGGTTTCTAATTCTGTAGGTTCGCTACATTCATAAAATGAAAACAAATGTTGATCTTTAGTCTTTCTGTTTTCAGAACCATTTAAATGCCATAATTTAAAGGTGGGTGTTAATTTTGAAATTAATCTCCATCTGTTGTTTACAGCATCTTCAATATATTTTTTAAGATCGTCATTTATATCAAAAGCAGATAAATCTGGGTCACCTGTTGGAAAGATGCCCAGATTTACGTCTAGCTTATGAAGCTCTCTGATAATGTTAAAACTAACATTACCAAAGCTCAAACTATTTAAGGGAGCTTCTAATATTAAGTTCATTAAAATGGAACATCGTCACCTTGAACATCACTTGAGCTACCGTTTCCGTCTCCGTCTCCCTCGGACTTTTTAGAACTCAAAAACTGAAGATCTTTTCCACGAACAAAGTATTTACTGAATTTTTTACCATCCTTTTCCCAAGATGACATACAGAGTTCTCCATTCACAATAAACTCTCTACCTTTTGACAAGTATTTTTCAGCAATCTCTGCTGTCTTGTCCCAATATTCAACATCTACGAAACACTTAGTTTTCGCATTCGATGTAGAGATGCCAGCTCTTAGGCTGACTACTTTTTTACCATTGTTGGTGGTTCTTACTTCTGGGTCTTTAACCAGATATGCTGCGGCTGTAATAGAATTATACATAATTTGCTTCTTTTTTTACTTTGTTAATAAATTTATTGTGGATGTTAATACATCCTTGGATGCTTAAATCAAGCTTTTCTGCTATAGACCTCCAAGGAGTGAGTTTATTATTAGTCGATCCATAACGCATGTCAACTATTTTTTTAACTCTTTCGTCCTCTTCGCTTTCCAAACATCTTTCGAAGACATCTAAAGCTTCTTCTTTATCGATCTCTTCAATGAAGGAATCACAACTAGGCTCTATGTAACTGTTCTCATCGTCAATGAAATATTCCCTATTTTTTTTCTTTTTGTTCAATGCGTTAAGGCATTTCCACTTAGTTTGGTTTGCTAAGTGAGTAGAGAATTTAGTATTCCTAGAGGGATCGTAGTTCAAAGCAGAATCGTAGATTGTAATTTCTTTATCCTCGACAATTAAATTTTTGTCCAAGACACATTGAGGACTCGACATAAAATGATTCACCATCGTGTGAAATATCCCAGAATGTCGATCTACCAAAGCTATTAGACTTTCCTGATCGGCATTATCGTCTTGTATTTTAGAAATTAGTGTCAGATCGCTTTCCACTGACCCCATTGTATCGTCTGTATTTCTTTTTTCCACAGAAATTAAAAAAATCTGATTATATTTTATAATATATTTATAAAACGTATACGATTAAGTATTACGTTATACTTTATCTATAACGGTATAGGTAAGAATTACGTTTATCCCGTTTCACGGTTATTATACGTCTCTGTATTTCTTTGTCAACAAAAAAATTTTTTTCCGAAATGTTGTGTTTGAGCTTGCCTTCGATCAGGACTAAGTGTAAAATGTTGTAACCATGATTTTTGAAGAACAAGTATCGAGGAAGCCCGATCATTACCCTTGGGCGCAGGAGTTTATTGAGGCAATGCATAACGGTTTTTGGACCGATAAGGAATTTAGTTTTAGTAGTGATGTTCAAGATTTTAACGTGAATTTATTACCAAATGAGAAAGAAATGGTAATTAGAACCCTGTCTGCCATTGGTCAGATCGAAGTAGCTGTTAAAAAATTCTGGAGCAAACTTGGTGACAATTTACCACACCCGAGTTTAACCGACTTGGGATACGTTATGGCTAATATCGAGGTTATCCATAATAATGCTTATGAAAGACTGTTGAAGGTCTTGGGATTAGAAGATATTTTTGAGAAAAACTTGGAGCTTGATTTTATTGAGGGGAGAGTAAAATACCTTCGTAAGTATAACCACAAATTTTACAAAGATTCAAAGAAACAGTATGTCTATTCTATCATTCTGTTTACCCTGTTTGTAGAAAATGTATCTTTGTTTAGTCAGTTTTACATCATCAATTGGTTCAACCGCTACCGCAATGTGTTGAAGGATACTGGTCAGCAAGTGAAATACACTCGTAATGAAGAGAATATTCACGCTCTTGCTGGTATTAAAATCATTAACACTATTCGCAGTGAGCATCCTGAACTTTTTGATGATGAGTTAGAAGAAAGAATTGCTAGTGAAGCTAAAGCTGCTTTTGTAGCAGAAAGCCAAATCGTTGATTGGATGATTAATGGCTTTAATGAGAAAGGATTGAATGCTGATATTCTTAAAGAGTTTATAAAAAATAGAATTAACGACTCTTTAGAAAAAATTGGTTTTCATTCGGCGTTTGATGTTGACACTTCATTGTTGGAAGATACAATGTGGTTCGAAGAAGAATTGATGGGCAATAATGCCACTGATTTTTTCCACTCAAGACCAGTGGAATATTCAAAAAATTCTCAAACATTTGACGCTGACGATCTTTTCTAATGAAAAAATATAAATGGCTTAACAAGGATGCCCGTGACTTCTTAAAAAGAGGCTATCTCCAAACTGG
>MDTG01216247.1_pt1 | contig 13963 bp, 14 predicted proteins | sample 811421 | NCBI WGS metagenome assembly MDTG01 (sample SAMN05326645, study PRJNA326480) | marine metagenome | isolation source: seawater | place: Pacific Ocean: South East | collected 2011 | reverse complement strand
AATATCAAAATTGATAACAGTGCTTACTTGCTGAATATCGATACCGCGAGCAGTAACATTAGATGAAATAAGGACACGATATTTACCGGATTTAAAATCTTCGTATGATTGATTGCGTTCTTCACGTTCCATACTGCTATGAATAGTGCAAACAGGGAATTTATCTTCAGTCATGGCTTCGTAGAGGTCATTAACTCGTTTGACACTATTGCAATAAATAATACATTGCGAAACAGAAATAATTTTGAAAATATCACGAAGTGTTGCATATTTACTGGCGTCATCATCAAGACCAACATAGAATTGTGCAATTCCTTCAAGAGTAAGCATTTCCTGTTTAACAAGAATCTTCACGGGTTCTCTCATAAATTTTTCAGTAAGCGTGCTAAGTTCGACCGGCATGGTCGCGCTAAACAATCCAATTTGTACATCGTTTTTAAGGTATTGAAAGATATTATAAACTTGTTCTTTAAAGCCAGCAGAGAGCATTTCATCGGCTTCATCGAGAATGATAAGGTTAACTGTTTTTGTATCAAAATGTTTACGGCGCGCCATATCATGGATGCGTCCAGGGCATCCTACAATAATTTGGGGGGTTTTATCATGCAAATCGCGGATATCTTGTTCAGTTGACGTTCCTCCAATAAGTAGTTTAATGCTTGTTTTGAGTAGTGATGACAGCGAACAAAGAACATCGTACGTTTGACGAGAAAGTTCGCGGGTGGGAGAAAGAATAATTGCCTGTGTTTCTTTTTTAGTATGGTCTATTAATTGAAGAGTGCTAACAGTAAAGGCGCCTGTTTTACCCGTACCAGATTGTGCCTGGGCAATAACATCGCGTCCAAGCGTCATTGGAATAACAGCCTGTTTTTGAATAGGACTGGGTTTTTCAAACCCATAACTGTAGATGCCGCGCAGAAGTTTACGGTCCAAATTGACACATTTATCGTCCCATGATTCAAATGATAGTGGAATATCCACATCATTACTAGAAAAATCAAATACGTTTGTGTTTGATGATGACATTAGTTATATAATGTCATGTTGTGTATTTAAGTGTATTATTAAATACATATATTAAGTTTATAAAATCAATATAAATGAATATATAGATATATTATTAATCAATGACAACAACAGTAGAAATGAAGTATACCATAGATGAATTTAACACCATAGATTCACAAATTGAGGCAAGTGAATTTATTAATGAAGATATTTTAAAATATATTCAAGAATTGACTAGTCAGGTTGGATCGCCAAATTACAGCAAAACGCCTGTTTTTTCAAATATGCAAAAGAAAAGTAGGAGAAAAAAGAAAAGCCAGGAAGTAAGTGATGATGACTGGGAAGCCATTCGTCAATTTCAAACGACCGATATTTCGCGTAAAAAAGAAGGTATTGAAAAAGATATTGATGACCTTAGAGTTATGCTTAATAAACTAACACTGGATAACCTTACTATGGTAATCGAAGAAATTATGTCAAAACTAGATTATATGATAAAAACATATGAAAAAGAAGAAGAATTGATTTTAGTTGGAAATATGATATTTGAAATTGCCAGTTCAAATAAATTTTATTCGAGTATTTATGCTGAACTATATGAAAAAATTATGAAGAAACACGACATATTTAAGGTAATTTTTAGTAAAAATTATCAAGATTTTACCAGTATATTTGACGACTTTGAGTATGTTGGAGAAACTGAAAACTACGATAAATTTTGCGAATTTAATAAAAAAAATGAAAAACGCAGGGCATTAAGTTCATTTTTTATTAACCTAATGAAATTAAATATTATTGAACAAGATTCTATTGTTCAAATTATTAAAAATCTGCAATCGCTTCTTCTTGAAGAAATTAAAAATGATAACAAAAAGGAATTGTGCGAAGAAATTAGTGAAACGCTTTATGTTATTGTACTTGAAGGAAGTGAAATTTTGGATGAACATGATGAATGGGAAGAAATTCATAATTGTATCAAAGAAATTTCAGAAATGAATAATGATGACCAACCTAGTCTTTCAAACAAGGTAATATTCAAACATTTGGACATCATTGATGAACTATAATAATTGAAAAATGAATATTTATTTATAATGGTATTAAACCAAATAAATTATATATAAATATATGTCAACTAATAACAATTTAACTTTTTCACTTTATGAAAATGAAAGTAAACATGAAGAAGAAGATGTAGATTATAATGAAATTTTAAAGGATATTGAAGAGGAAGAAAGTAAACGCGAATTATCCAATAAAAATGTAATCCACGATGAAGTATCTTTAGACGACATGGCTGCTAGAGAACTAGATTATGATACAAATTATACTAAAAAGGATTTGGTTAAAATTGCTGAATATTATGAAATTTCTATAAGAAAAAAAAATAAAAGTGTTATTATTTCAGATATTGTTATATTTGAAAGTGCAATAGAAAATGCTGCAATTGTCGAAAGGCGCCGCGAATTGTGGTTTTATATAAATGAAATTAATGAAGATAAATACTTAAGCAAATATTTAATATTTGATTAAATTATATGGTACAATCCAGATTAAATAATGAAATTAATTATGAAGAAAAAAAAGGTATTGATAAAAGTGATAAAGGGAAAGAAACAAAGACGTATGTAGTTGATATTGATGCACTAAATATAAAAGCGTTAATTGGTATTGGTACAGATAATACGAAATATATTGAAAAATCAATTATTTATTTTCCAATTTATTTAGTATTAAAATCAAAAAATAAATCTGAAGGTGGTGAAAGTGTATTTGAAAAAATTGGTGTATTTGAAATACCTAGTAACAACTTGGTGAATATTGTAGACGATCAAGGTGAATTAGATTTGGAAAGATTAGAAGATTTATCAATAAAAAAAGAAGATGAATTAGGCTATGAATTAATAGAACCCTTATTATTTAGTTATATTACAAAAGAATATATTCAAGACAATAATGAATCTATTGAATCTTTTATGAGTGAACCTGATAATGAATTAGATGATGATGAGGAAGAAGAGGGAAGTGGCGAAGAACCTGAAGAAGATTATGATGATGATGATGATGATGACTATAAACATGAAAAAGATATGAGTGATTTAGAGACTAGTGATGGTAGTGATGATTATGACGAAGATGACGAAGATGAAGAAGATGAAGAAGATGAAGAAGGAGATGAAGGCGAAGAATTAGATGATTTCTCAGATTTGTCATCTGATAGCGATGTTGAGAGTATTAACAAGGATGATTCGTCCTCATCAGATGAAGATGAAGAGGATGAGGAGGATGAGGAAGATGATGATGATTCTGAAAACGACGATAGTGAACACAGCGATGAAAGTGATAGTGAAAGTGACCCAGAATTAGATTTTAATTATATTTTTGATAATTGGGTTACTGACTACACAAAAGATACTAACTTTAATATTGTAGATAATGAAGGAGGAGGTGACTGTTTTTTTGCGGTTATCCGTGATGCATATAAGAGCATCGATAAAGTTTTTAGTGTAAAAGCACTTCGTGAATTACTTTCACGAGAAGCGACACAGGAAGTTTTCGAAACATACAGAACTATGTATAAACAGATACGCGAAAACATACGTGATACGGTAAGAGAAATGAAAAAACTTAAAAAGAAAAATAGCGAATTAGAAAAACAAATAAATGCACCAACTGGAGCCAAGGATAAGAAATCATTAACAAGAAAGCAAAAGAAAAAAATTGTAGATGAAGCCAAAGATAACAAAAAGGAATTTGATAAATTAGCAAAAGAAAAACAGGAGGGAGAAATGTTAATAGTTGAATACCAATTTATGAAGGGTATTAAAACATTGTGTGATTTTAAGAAAAAAATAAAATCAAGCGATTTTTGGGCTGAAACATGGGCAATATCTACACTCGAACGAGTACTAAACACTAAGATAGTTATTCTTTCAAGTGAGTCTTATAAAGACGGTGATGTAGACAATGTTTTACAATGCGGACAAGCAAATGATTCAATCATTCAGGAGAAGGGTGAATTCACACCAGACTATTATATTGTAATGGATTATACTGGCGGTCATTATATGTTAGTAACACACAAAGATTCCCATATTTTTACATACATGTCTTTGCCAGAAAAACTTAAATCATTAATAGCAGACAAATGTTTAGAAGGTAAGGACAATTCTGGATTGTATGCTTTGATACCAGAATTTAAAGAATTAAAAAAATAAATCGTGTTTAATTTTACAATATTAAAATACTATTATATTTCATATTACTAGTATGAAATTTAATGAAGATTCTGAAGAAATAATGAAGTTGTTGCTTCCCTTATATGAAAAAAAAATAAAAAAGGGTATTAACAAATCAAAACTTACGAAATCAAAAATAAAAACTTATACGTCTTCCTTAAAGCAAATGTTTAATAATATAAGAATATCGTACAAAAATATTGAACATCTTAAAAAAAATAAGGATTATTACGAACCTCATTTGGAAGAAATCACGAGTAGCAAGAAAAATCTACCTAAACCATCATTTTTTAATTCAACGCATTTTCTACAAGATGAAATAAGACGTTACGTGGTAGAACACACAAAAAAATTTTTGGTTTATAAATGCAAAATGAATAGTAGAACGATCTATATATATTTTACTCTTTTCGAAGAAGATGAATTATTTGGAAAATATGATAATTATGTTTCATTAATGCTAACTTGGTTGGATTTTGCATCAAAATACGAAACAAAAAAATGCGCAGAAACGCTATCTATATATATTTATCCTACGCCTTTTAAAAAAAAACTACCTGAACACGCAAACATTGTAATGGGAACAGAACATATAAATAGCGCGGTGACCACATCATGTACAAAAAACGGAGAGGTTGTTGTTTTTAGAGAGGAAGAATGGTTTAAAGTTTTCATTCATGAAACGTTCCATATATTAGGATTGGATTTCTCTGCTATGGGAAGTGATAGAATTAGTACTCGAGTTAAAAAACTATTCAAGATTGAGAGTGAAATGCTAGTTTTTGAGACGTATGCAGAGTTTTGGGCAGAAATAATAAATTGCATGTTTTACAGTTTTAATATTTTACAAGATAAAAAGGATTTTAAAGAATTTAATGTATTATTTGAATATTGTGTTGGTTTTGAATGTATTTTTTCTGCATTTCAAGTAATGAAAATTCTTAATTTTATGGGAATGTCTTATGAAAATCTTTATAGCGAAGATGCAAAAAGTATATTAATGAGAAAATATTTATATAAGGAAAAAACAAACGTATTTGCCTATTATGTATTGAAATTAATTGTAATGTTTAATTTTAAAGAATTTATAGTTTGGTGTAAAAAACACAACAAAACACTTATCAAATTTAATGAAACAAATGATACATTAAATTCACTTTATGATTTTATTGAAGAACATTATGATGACGAGCAATTAATAGAACTAATACACAGTGTGCAAGATTATGCAGTTGATATCCACGGTTCAAGAGATAAAAGTAAATTTATTTTATTTAAAACAATGAGAATGTCATTATGTAATTTTGCGTAATCTATTGATTAATTTTTCGCACTTATTTTCGATTAACTGTTTATTGTTAATTTTATTATATTTACTATTTAAAATTTTAACATAACATGTTTCGTTTATATAACATACATTCTTTTCTTCACATTCAACTCCTTTTGTTTTTTCAATTACAGATTCAACACCGCAACTGCGCAAACTATCTACAATATGTTTACATCCATGAAAACGTTGGGTTGTTATTGAAAAATTACAAATGTTATATCGTTGATCTTGAGGAAATATCTTTACGTTACAGTATTCATATGGCATAAAAGTATTTTAATATATATTAATGTAATCAATTTTTTAATATATATTTTTATTGAACTATGATTTTTATTTATTTTTGTTTGTTTTTATTTTTGGCTTTGTTTTGGTTTTATTTTGATTGATTGTTTACGACGACTTGGCGGCAGCGAATTCACCGTTCTTGGCGAAGTGCGGGCTCATGTAACGCTGAAGGTTGAAGTAGGTAAGTTCATCCGATTTCTGAACGTTGAGGAGTTTGCGGAGTTTGGCATCAGGGATGATACGACGGCCGTTTTTGGGGTCCTGAAGCGAGTGAGCACGGATGTACGAGTTGATTTCGCGGGTGACTTCAGTGCGCGCCATTTCGGTTCCCTTCGGTTTTTTGAGGAAGGTAGCAAGTTCGGTGCTAATAAGAGTCGGCTTGACAAAGCCCGACGGCGAGCGGTTGCCGGTCTTGCGCTTGCGTTTCGCGCCGGCCTTCAAGGCAGCGCGAAGTTCGCGGTCCGAGCGCTTCTGGAGCGTGCGGAGACGGGTAGTAAGCGACGTAAGTTGCGTACGAAGCGAAGTGAAGTCACCCATGAGGGTGTTGAAAGAATCATTAAGCGAGGGTTCGGTTTCGGCGGCTTCAACCGTTTCGGCGACTTTTTCGACCGGGGCGGCCTGCGAAGGAGCGGCGGTCTGTTTGGAGACCTTGGAAGAGGATTTCTTAGTTGCTTTGGGCATCTTATACACTACTATAATGAGACCCTTTTAAGTCTCTTTTTGGGAAAATATATATATTGAGGAATTCTGTGTCCATAACTCGTCATAAAAGTATTCCTAAACTTTATGATTTAAAACGCGAAAATACAATTTATAACGAATAGATTATATTTTAAATTACCGATTGAAAAAACCATGGAAGTGCTTCGGCGGCTGGTTGGCTATGTAAGGTCAATGCTGTCAAAACATGCGAACTTCCTAAATAACGATCACTATTACTAATTCCCGATGTGACAAATTTCTCAATTATTTTGATACAATTGCGCTTTGTTTGTATGACATTATCCTGTTGCATTTGAAAAACATTTATATGACACAACTGAAAAGGATTTCCATTAGGTGGTATGATACGTCGCTTCATGTTTGCATCGATGTTAAGACGATGATTCCAAATATCATGCAAATCTCTTAGAAACCCTTTACAATGAGGATGAGATAGATTAATTAGCCATTCACTATTGGTGTAATATCCCATTTCATCGATTTTTTGAAATATCTCAACAATACGTTGATTTATACTTGCAATGGTGTTAAGTTCATTCACTTGTTGAGGCTGTTCGTCAAACTTAATTGTCATTGGGATATTAAGAAATTTTGTGTACCTAATTATTTTACGAAGGTCTAAAATTATAGAACTTGGAAATTTACTTCTAGTATAAGGGTTTTTTGAATTATTTCTATTTTTGATAAGATAATTATACAAAGAACAAATATCAAACCCATAAACATGCTGTTTATCAATCAAATTTTCATTATTCTCAGCGTAACTATAAAATTGTGAGAAATTTATCTCCTTGATATCATCTAGAGTGGCAAAATCTTCATTATTTACACATAGTTTTCTGTTCATTACAGCCGGGCCCTTCATTTTACATAATTTTCTCAGCATAAAACCTCTTAGATTTTTTTGAATTTTAATTGCATGACAAGAAAATTTCAAAAAATTATAGATTCTATAAATTAGTTCATGTTTATTACCGCTTTTTTTCAATTTGTAATATTTACATATTAATTTTAGTTGTGAGACATTATAATTATTTATAGAAAGTCGCATGTAGTCATGATATTCAGGAATTTCAAAATCATCGCTAGCAATTTTCCTTTTTTTTGTGACCAACGGTACATCTTCATAAAGTCTTACTTTAAAATATGTATTTACTGATAATTTTTCATTTTTAAAAATAATTGGTTTTCCTGCGTAATCAGTAAGGTTTCCTTTATTATCTGTTAGTTTGAGGTTTAAATTTGTTAACATAAAAAGGTCTTATATATATATCTAAATTAAGATAAGTTTATATCGATTATCTACAGTAATAATATGAATCGATAATATGACGTAATTCATGGCACACCTTATATGCTGTAAAAGTTTACGAAAAAATAAATAAAAAATGATTATTCCAAAAAATTGATTTAGAGATAATCCCAATATCTATATTATACACATACCAACAATGTCCAACATGAACAACGCAAACGATCTTATCACTTCCGGTGTTACCTTTGATGTTGACTCTGATGTTTCTTTTGGCGCGCCTAAGGTGAATGCGCGCGGTGGAAAGAAAGTGAAGATTCTTAACAAGGCTGGCCGCACTCTTACTCTTGCTACTCCTCTTATTCTCACTTGGGGTGTTAACGAGAATGATTGGGATGATTCTGGGCGCAAGACTTATGAGATGTCGCTCCAGTTTCCTTCTGAGGGATATGCTAGCGAGTCGATGCAGAACTTCTTCTCGAATATGCAGGATTTCCAGAATAAACTTCTTGATAGCGCCGTCAAAAATTCCAAGGATTGGTTTGGCAAGGCTAAGATGACTCGTGAGGTTCTCGAGGCTCTCATGACGCCGATGCTCAAGTATCCTAAGGACAAGGAGACCGGTGAGCCTGATATGACTCGCTCCCCTACGCTTCGCGTCAAACTTGATTACTGGGATGAGAAGTTTAGTTGCGAACTTTATGACACCAATGAACCGGCTAGGGTCCTCTTCACTCCTTCTCGCGGAGATTGTCGCGAGGGTCATGATGGTGGACCGGTTGACATTGTTACTAAGGCTTCGCATGTTGCTTGCATCATCCAGTGCGGTGGTCTCTGGTTTGCTAACGGCAAGTTTGGTGTCACCTGGTCTCTTATTCAGGCTCGTGTTCGCCCGCCTGCGCGCATTGCCGGTTCTTGCTTCATTACCCTTGATGATGATGACAAGGGCCAGATGCAGAACATTGCGGCCCGCGAGGCTGAGGAAGACGCTCAGGCCGAAGTTGCCGCTGAGATGAGTGGTGGCGCCAACGAAGACAGCGTGTTTGTTGCAGATTCGGATGAGGATGAGGATGAGGAAGAGGAGGAAGCCCGCCCTCCTACCCCGCCACCGGCACCGAAAAAGAAGAAGGTAGTTCGCCGTAAGAAGAAGGCTGCTGAGGAAGAGGCTTAAAATAAAAACAAATAAAAACACACAAATATAAATAAAAAATCAATAATAAATTTTTTTTAATGTATTATTGATTAGAATACTTTTTTAGTCTTCTAATAATTCAATATGAATATGAACGTCTGTAATAGTGTTTACGTCAAATAAATCATCGCCATTGTATGCAGGAATACCGGCGTTTTTTCTTACTATTGTTTGTTTCTTTTCAACTGTTAATTCTTCTAATTTTACAATAAATATTTGTTTGCCAACTATAATTTCTATTCCATCCTTGTTTTTTGAGAAAATACGGGCAAGATTAACTCGTACATTCAAGTGGACATCGTTTTTATCATCCAAACTTACAAAATCAGGCAAATCTGGAATACACTGAACCTTGATTTCGTCTCCATTATCATCATAAGTTAGTTCTGTAATCCACATGGGAACTAAGTACTCATTTGAACCATGTTGCAATCTAAATATGTTTTGGTCAAATAAATCATCGACACATACATCCAATATATATGTATTCTTTTTGAGTAATTTTTCACGAAAAATGGTAACAATTTTATTAAAAAGATCATTTTGATGTTTTGGCAAGATATTATCATATTTTTGAAACATACTATATAAGCCAATAATATGGTCACTATTAAAATTTCGTATAAAATCCATAGATTTCTTTTCACATCTACTCAATATCTGTTCAATAATAGTATCTAAAACCTCATGATTAATTGTTTCTGCTGGAAATAAACTACTGATATAAACCTTAAAGTGAAATCTGTAATTTGAAATGTCGAAACTTTCATGGTTTCCAAAGTTTACTTCTATAACATCTACTGTTTCTAAATGTCTTGTTAAGTACTCATATGCTTCGTTTACTTCTTTAAATATATCATCTGCATTTTCATCTGTATTACTATTTTTATCTGGGTGATATTTTAATGCTAATCTATGATATATTCTTTTTATTTCGCGTTTTTTATATATTTTTTTATCCTCTAATTCAAGGATTTGACATGCCTTCTGGTAATCCATGAATCTTTCTTGTTAAATAAAGCATATAACTTTCTAAATGATAAATAGGCCGATAGTTATTATTGAATAATTTGAAGAATTTATACGTGTGTATTAAAATATCATACATGTCATCTTTTTTAATTTGTTTACGTTTTGACAGTTCAAATAGGATAAACCAAACACATTCATCAATTGAAAGATTATAAATGAAAAGGTCATAAAGCAAATCCCGAAATTGTAAAAAATTTAATTCGTCTATATTTATCATGTTTTCCACAATTGGTATACATAAATTTTTATACGGATTAATCTCTTTTTGAAACCCAGTTTTTAGTAATTTAATATTTGTGATTGACTTTATATTTTGTTGAGTTCCCAACTTTTTTGGAAAACATTTATTGTATCCAGTTTTCGTTGGGCGCGATAGATGAAAAACCTTACAACAGTTAACAATATTATCAGGTATAAAACTAATGTGTTCAGTTATTAAAATAAACGAAATTGATATGCTATCTTTATAGAATGTTTTCATATAACTGTAGAAAATCTCTAATAATTCGCTGTGAATTTCATGGAAATGTTTACATACAATAATGCCATGTTTTCTCTTCTTTGTTGAAATAACATCTACAATATGCGTGAATAGTTCATTCCAAAGAAGTTTGGCGTTGCATCCTAATAACGACATGTCCACTTCATAATGAATATCGCTGATTTTAAAAAAAAAAGGTTGTTTGTTGAAAACAATGCTAATTTTTTTTTCATATTTAAGTTTACTAGGACTATAATGCTTAATTATGTTGAGAGTTTGTGTGTATTTTCCAATACCTGTTGCTCCATACACAATTATGTTTTTCATTTGCTCACATTCCGAAGGAAGGCATTCTAATTGTTTTTTAAATTTTGGATGTAAATTCTGTTTTTCGGAAGCATTAATGTAATCCTCAAAATGTGTTTCATAAAACTTCATATACCTAACTAATTTGACATTTCTTTATTATTTTATAAATAGATAAAGATATCATACCATTGAGTACTAATGGATGAAATTAGTGCTGTTGTTCAAACTCACCAAATAGTAGCGACCCTATCAAAACTAAATGACTATCGCGATACTCACCCAAATTTATACCGAATGTGGGATAAATATATTATGCTAGAAAATACTCATTATCAAAATATTATTGATAAGTGTAATCAAGCCATGCAAACGATGGATCACGAACCAGATATAAACGTTGAACAATTACTTCAATTGATGTTAGCAAATCGGGTTAGTCAATCCTTCATTGGTACAATGACTTAAAAAGAACGCCATTATTATTAGTAACTAATAGAATTAATAATAATGTTGACAATGATTAACTTGTTTACAACCATAAATAGAATAGAATTAAACAATATATTTTTCCAAACCCCAATAAAGAATACCGTAATAGATAACAGCCTTTTTATTAGAATTATTTATTCAACCCAGAATCTTGTTTTAAACGGTATTTTTATGATAATACCATTGAATATCTGTTTTGTTGAAAAGATTTACAATAAATATAAATGCAGTTACAATATCGGAGATAATCATAATATTATTTCAGAAATCATTAAACTTGAACAAAGTATTCTTCAAAAATTAAACATTAGAAATAAAATTATGCGATTTAAAATTTCAGACCAACTAAAACAAGGAAATATAAAACTATTTTCAAGTGAACCATTGAAAAAAGATACTGATATTGTTCTTAAAGTATCGGGGGTTTGGGAAAATGATATGGAATATGGTCTCACATATAAATTTAGTTCAGTTACCCATCAGTTCTAAAATATTCCATAATAACATACATGATTCCAATAATAAACCAATTAATTATTGTTATTAAAGCCATAGTTGAATTTAATGATGAGTTCATAGCACTTACAACAGCCTTTGGTATTGGTATTGTACCTAATATTTTCGTAGGTTGAGACATGCTCATGTAAAGTAAAAGGATTTGTATGGATATCATGGCGAGCGACATTCCAGAGAATTGGTCAAACTGTGGCGGGGTTTTTCCTGTATTAATTATGGTTTCGTGTTTCAAGTAAATAGAATAGATCCATAATAAACTTGCTAATAGTAAGAAAGATGGAAATTGTGAACCGATGATTGATTTCACAAAAACGCTAATAGATTCAAAAAGTCCACTGGATTCCTTATTTTCTTCTAAACCTTTAAGAATTGTTGATTGAAGTACAATGCCGGCCATGGACATTATCATAATAGCGTAACCCCATAATGCACCATTTGGGTAAAATTGGTATCTGAGTATAATACCAACAGTCATTAATATAAAAAAATTAGTTACAGCAACATTCATTATATAAATATAAGTATTTTTTTATTTGCGATTTATTATTTTAGGAATAAAAGTAAAATAATAAATATACATATTGTATAAAATGAACCATTTAAATACACATACAAATCATCCCATCATACAAAGAGAGCAATCGTATGTTCTTGACCGCAAATTATTGGCAGTACACTCAGAAGACAGAGATATTAAGAAATGGCCAAACTCCAATCGTTTTGAGGTTAGATTACCTGAACCAATGAAAAATATCCAATCGATGAGACTTATCAATGTTTCTATTCCTAATAATTTGTATACTTTTACAAACAACTATCAGAACACTAAAATAACATTTACACTTAATCCATCTGATTGGCCCGCTGGTTCACCAAATGTTGATATTGAAAATAAATTAGCATTAGTATGGACATTTACAGTAACTATTGATGAAGGTTCATATACACCGACAGAAATGGCAAATATGATGACAAATAAGATGAATGATACCGTTACAACTTATTTGAAAACGGATCATACTAATTCTTTTTCACCGGCTAATTCAACTGCACAAGTAGTTGATTATATATATGCATATTTTAAGGTTAAATACAATACTGTTACTAAAAAATTTGTATTTGGTAATAGATTTGACAGTTTTCAAATAACAAGTAAAACAAAAATAACATATACAGTAACAGATTGCGAACAAAAGGTAGTTTACAACCAATACACAAAATGGGGATTACCTTATTATTTGGGATTTGAAAAGGTTGATTTAAGTGGTGTGCTTGTTGATGATTCTGCCGGTCAAAAATTAGGACAAGAAACAACTGCATGGATCACCCCCGCAACAGAGTTAGTTGCAAATAACACAAAAATGTATATTATTTCTCCCCCTAAAATGGCAAGTGTCTATGGTGAAATGGATTTATACATGGATATGGAGAGATACAATAATTTATCTGAGATTTCACCCTATGCTGAGGCAACAACAAATATGTATAATAATGATTATCGTGGTATGATTAAAAATAGTTTTGCTAAAATCCCATTAAAGATTGATTCTGGAAATATGGTAACTAATTCAGCCGGGGAAACTTTAGCAAATATGATGACTCACTTCACAAATCCAATTGAGTGTTTGCAAAAATTATCATTTAAATTTCGTCTTCACGATGGACGTCTTGTGGATTTTAAGGATACTAACTTTAATCTTTTGCTAGAATTTAACTGCTTACTTGATGAACCAGCCAAACAATTTAACCTTCGAATACCTGCAACTATTAATTTTTAATTTTAATTATATCTTTAAAAAGATATATAATTAAAATACTAGGAATAATTATAATGACATCTATTTTAAATTCAATTTCTAGTGCACTTGATTCTTATGGTAAAACGGTTAAAATACCTCATATGGGTATAACAAAAGATACTGCTGCGACAATTATGGCAAACAATCCAAATAAAGTTCCTGTTGTTGTAATGAAACGGGATAGTAGAATTAATCTTAAAAAAAGCAAATATTTGGTTCCTTGTGATTTAACAATGGGACAAATGGCTTATGTTTTACGCAAACATTCTGATGGTCTTGATTCTTCTGAAGCATTGTTTATT
>MDTG01254652.1_pt1 | contig 13964 bp, 12 predicted proteins | sample 811421 | NCBI WGS metagenome assembly MDTG01 (sample SAMN05326645, study PRJNA326480) | marine metagenome | isolation source: seawater | place: Pacific Ocean: South East | collected 2011 | reverse complement strand
TGGATATAGTTAACAAGCAAGTCCAACTTGGAAGTGTATGGAACAACAACATATGATGGATGATTTAAAAAATTCCTGTTCCATATTGACAGTAAAGCTGAGAGAACTGGTAAATTAGTGGAAAATTTTTCATTTTTAAAGTGGTCATCCATTTCTTTTGCACCACTTAAAAAATCGAGAAATTTTTTTGAACCAATGGCAACAGCCAAAGGGAGTCCCATTGAGGACCAAACAGAAAATCTTCCTCCTACCCAATCCCAAATGCGAAAAGTATAAGTACTCAAATAACCTTCTGATTTACTTTTGGATAAATTAGCGGTAACTACTGCAAAATGCTTTACTAAACATGAATCTGGACATCCTCGAATTCTCATCCATTCAAGAGCGTGATTTTTCAAAATTAAAATTTCAGGGGTTTTTAGAGATTTACTTTGTACAACGAAGAAGGTCTCTTTTGCATTAAGTTTTTCTAAAATGTAATTAAATTCAATGCAATCGGGGTTGGATATAAAAAAAAGATTTATTTTATCTGTGGTTCCATTTGATTTAAGTGCTCTGGTTGCTAATTTGGGGCCCATAATAGATCCGCCGAGCCCCAGAACAACAACGTTTTTTATTGGTATATTTTTCCATCCAAAAACCGAAAAAGCCCTCAATTTTTCTGCAAATTTAAGAAATTTTTCTAACTCTTCATCCACCTCATTAGTAGCATCATCTTTTAATAAACTAGGATAGTTATTTCTTTTTCTAAGAGTTATGTGCATAGCTTGTGGCTTATCTTTTGAACTTGTAAATTCTAAATTTGAAAAATCTGAAATTTTTTTGTTCAAATTACATTCTTGAGCTAACAAAATTAGCTTATTTAAAATCTTGGTGTTAATATTTTGTCTTGAAAAATCAAGAGTTAAACCACATTTTTTTATAACAAAGTTATTATTTAACTTTCTATTTTCATCAATAGGTTTTTGATTGAATTTTTTTGCCTCTTCAATCAAATCAAACCATGTTTTTTTTTCATCGGGAAATTCATTGTTTGCTGTCAAGTTATGCTTTCCTTGATTTTATTAATAGTGAAATAGTTGAATCATCTTTTATTGGAGCGATCGGGGTTAAAATTAAATTATTATTTACAAGAAAAAAGAAAATTAAATGAAAAAAACCTTGCTTGGGGCAAAAATTCATCGTGCGACAGTAACCGGTAATGACCTCCATTATGAAGGCTCTTGTGCAATTGACGAGGACTTGATTGATGCAGCCGGCATGAATAACTTTGAAAAAATTGATATTTACAACATCAATACAGGCGAGAGGTTTGAAACTTATATAATTACGGCACCTCGTGGGTCTGGAACTCTTTCCCTTAACGGGGCAGCTGCTCGCAAAGCCATTGTAGGAGATTTGGTTATAATCTGCAGTTACGTGTCTGTTGATATTAATGAGGTTGAAACTCATAAGCCAAAAATAGTTTTGGTAGATAACAAAAATCTACATGTTAAATAACTCGTCGGGGCATTGCTTTGTATTTACAACAAATTATACATACTCTTAAGCCGCTGTTATTAATGTGAATACAAAAAAAATTTCAATACTGTTAGATGATTCTTTAAGCAGTAAAGCTAATCCCTCAAGCAGAATCTACATTGATCCTCAAAAAAGATTAATTGCACATTCCAACAAAGAAATCGTTAGTGTTATCAACGAAATTGAGGAATGTTTGAAAAGTGGCTTGTATGTTGTCACATTATTTTCATATGAAATGGGAAATTTTTTTAACGGATTACCACTCACAAACTTTAAACAGCCATTAATCATTGCTTGGTCATTCAAAAAAGTTCAAAAACTGTCGAAATCTTCAGTGGAAAAATGGCTGATAAAAGAGATAAAAAAAGAGGCTGTTGATAAAAAATTTTCTGAAGATGCAGGAATTTGCAATGTTCGTATGAACTTGAATGAAAGTAAATATAAAACCAAAATAAAAAAAATTCACCAAAATATAAAATCGGGAAACACCTACCAGGTCAATTACACCTTTAAGATATTAGCTGAGTCCTACGGGTCTGTTATAAATTTATACTCGAGATTGAGAGAGAGGCAACCAAGCAGATTTGGCGCATTGATTCGCGATGAAAATATTAATATTTTGTCGTTTTCGCCTGAATGGTTTGTTGAAGTAAATGGAGATTACCTGAAGGCAAAACCAATGAAGGGAACCTTAGCTGCCGAGGGAAGTGACGCATCTGATTTAAATCAAGATAAAAAAAATCGAGCTGAAAATTTAATGATAGTTGATTTATTAAGAAACGATCTGGGGAAAATTAGTGATGTTGGTAGTGTAAAAGTTCCGCGGCTTTTCGAAGTTGAAAGGGTTGGAGAAATATTTCAAATGACCTCGACTGTAGAATCTAAAATGAAAAAAAATATAGGATTAAAAAAATTGCTTGAAGCTCTCTATCCTTGCGGTTCTGTAACTGGTGCTCCCAAACACAAAACTATGCAAATTATTAAGGATTTAGAAGACGGTGATAGAGGTTTTTATTGTGGCTCAATAGGCTGGCTGGATCCTGGTTTTTCAAAAAATAGACAATTTGGGGATTTAATGTTCAGTGTTAATATCAGAACAGCAGTCATTGAGGGACACAATTTTTCTTTTGGAATTGGTTCTGGTATCACAATTGACTCCGACTACAAGGAGGAGTGGAAAGAATGCTTACTTAAAGCTTCGTTTCTCATAAAGTTACCAAGTGGAGTTGGATTATTTGAAACAATTAGGGTCGAGGAAAACGTTCCGAAACTTTATAAAAAACATATAAAAAGACTCTCAAAATCTGCAGATTTCTTTGGAATTTTATGTGATTCGGACCATCTTGAGGAAATAGTTCGGGATGAAATTAGCCATCGTTGTATAAACAAGCAACAGATTTATAGGCTAAAAATCACTTTGAGCCCCAAAGGAAGGTTCAGTATAGAGCTGAATCCTCTCAAAGAAATTGAGGAAAACCCAAAAATCTTCTGGGCAGCTGAGCTGCTTGGTAAAAAACTATCAACAGTCGATAGCAGTGACCCAACTTTTTACCATAAAACAACAAACAGAAATATTTATGATTTAGCTTGGAAAGAGGCTGAAAAGAGGGGTGGATTTGATGGAATTTTTGTTAATGAAAATGGGGAAGTGACAGAAGGAGGACGGTCTAATTTATTGATTAAAAACGGCAACAATTGGAAAACACCGCCTGTAACCTCTGGACTGTTGCCAGGTATAATGCGCGCAAAACTTATCGAGGACAAAGAAATGAGTATACTTGAGATTCCCTTGGCCCCAGGGGATATAATTAATGCTGAAAGTGTTTATATTTGTAATTCACTTCGAGGACTGGTTAAGGTCGATACCACTAATTTAAATACCGGTATTGGTATGCTAGAGTAATCTACTATTGAAGAAGAATAATCAAAAGGTTATCATTCATCTTTGCCTTTAAACTAGGCAGTGGGTACTAGCGTTTAGGCTAATTTATTTTAATATTGAACAAATTCAAAAAGCATAAGTACTAACAGGAGTTTAATTTATGACTAAGCAACCCCCTGACATTCAGGTTTGTGCCTTTCCAAATAACTTGTCAATGGACATAAGCGACCCAGAATTGTGGGCAGCGATGCAAGATGAAGTAAAAAGGCAAGAAGAACATATTGAGCTAATAGCATCAGAAAATTATACAAGCCCAGTAGTAATGCAAGCTCAGGGTTCAGTAATGACCAACAAATACGCTGAGGGATATCCTGGCAAGAGATACTACGGCGGATGTGAATTTGTCGATGTTGCTGAGGAACTAGCTATTTCAAGATTAAAGGAATTATATAAGGCTGAGTATGCAAATGTTCAACCTCACTCTGGGTCGCAGGCAAATCAGGCTGTGTTTTTTGCGTACCTTAAGCCTGGAGACACAATTTTGGGAATGTCTCTTGCGGATGGTGGTCATTTGACTCACGGAGCTTCTGTAAATTTATCAGGCAAGGTTTTTAACGCGGTTCAGTATGGTTTGAGAGCTGAAGATGAAACAATTGACTACGATCAGGTACAGAAACTTGCGCACGAAAATAAACCTAAGATGATTATTGCTGGTGCTTCTGCTTACTCACTAGTCATTGATTGGAAAAAGTTTCGTCAAATAGCTGATGAAGTTGGAGCATATTTAATGGTCGATATGGCTCATTATTCTGGACTCATTGCAGCTGGTGTTTACCCAAGCCCAGTTGGTATAGCTGATTTTGTTACCAGCACCACTCACAAAACACTTCGTGGCCCCAGAGGAGGTATTATCCTTTCTCAAGAGGAACATGCAAAAAAATTGAACTCTTTGATTTTCCCTGGAATTCAAGGTGGTCCTCTTATGCATGTTATTGCCGCTAAAGCCGCCGCATTTAAAGAGGCTCTGTCACCTAAATTTAAAGAGTATCAAGAACAAGTTTTGAAAAATGCTTCTGCTATGGCAAAAACACTATCAAAACGTGGGTTGAGAATTGTTTCAGGTAAAACGGACTGTCATCTAATGTTGGTAGATTTAAGAGCAAAAAAAATCACTGGAAAGCTCGCAGAGGAGGTTTTAGGTAAGGCTCACATAACTGTCAACAAGAATGCTATACCTAATGATCCCGAAAAACCTTTTGTTACCTCTGGAATAAGGATTGGAGCTCCGGCTATGACAACCAGAGGTTTCATGGAAAAGGAAGCTGAAACTCTAGCAAATCTCATTGCAGATTTACTTGACTCACCTGAAGATGATTCTGTTTTAGAGTCGGTCAAGTCTGGCGTATCAAAGCTGACAAAACAATTTCCGGTTTACAGTAAATAGTTAAGTTTTTTAACAATGTTGAGAAGAATTTTCTTCTCGTAATTTTTATTTTTTGAGGAGAACTCTTTTGGCAGGTCGTAACTTTCTATTTGTTCCAGGTCCCACTAACGTGCCCGACCGAATCAACAGATCTATGATGATTTCTATGGAGGATCATAGGTCACCGATATTTCCCAGGCTTTATGAAGCGATTTTACCTGGTCTAAAAAAACTTTTTAGGACCTCAACCGGGACTCCTTTCATTTTTCCTTCATCCGGTTCCGGTTGTTGGGAAGCTGCTATAACCAACACTTTGTCGCCTGGTGACAAAGTTCTCGCTTCCAGGTTTGGGCAGTTCAGTCATTTGTGGATTGAAATGTGTAAAAACCATGGACTTGAAGTCATTGAAATTGACTGTGAATGGGGTACAGGTGTTCCTCTAGAAAAATATTCTGAAATTCTATCCAAAGACAGTTCCCATGAGATCAAGGCTGTCTTAGCTTGCCAAAATGAGACTGCTACAGGCGTAACATCTGATATAGCTGGTGTTAGAAAAGTTTTAGATGATGCTAATCATCCTTCATTATTATTTGTAGACAGTGTATCTGCGTTAGGATCGGTTGAGTTTCGATTTGACGATTGGAAAATTGATATGTGCGTAACTGGGTCTCAAAAAGGCCTTATGCTTCCAGCTGGATTAGGTATTTTATGTGTCAGTTCAAAAGCATTAGATTTGAGATCCAAGGCAGGTTTGAAAAGAGATTACTTTGATTTAGATCAAATGCTAAATGCAAACTCAACAGGATATTTTCCCTATACACCTGCACTACCCTTATTTTATGGATTAAAAGAAGCGCTTGACGTTATTGAAGAAGAAGGTCTTGATAACATTATTGCTCGCCATCATTACCTGGCTGAGGGTGCTAGAGCTGCAGTATTGAATGGTTGGGGACTAAAACTGTGTGCAAAAGAGCCTAAATGGTACTCCGACACCGTTACTGCAGTTATGCTACCTGAGGGAGCTTCTGGCGCAGACATTATTTCTCACGCTTTTAAACGTTACAATGTCTCCCTAGGCGCTGGGCTTTCAAAAGTTGCTGGAAAGTTATTTCGCATTGGTCATCTTGGTGACATGAATGAGGTTCATTTGTGTGCGGGCATTTCTGGTGCTGAAATGTCAATGTTAGATAATGGGGTTCAGGTTAAGCCTGGAAGCGGAGTTGCAGCCGCTTCTGATTATTGGCGTAACAATACACCTCCTCCTGGTTTATTGGTAAGGTAATCGATTAATGGAAAAAGTTGCATTCTTGGATCGTAATTCTGTAAAAGCTAATGTCAGAAGACCCTCGTTTGATCATGAGTGGGTGGAGTATAATCAAACATGGATTGATGAAGTGGTTAATAACCTTCAAGGGGTTACAATTGCTTTAACCAATAAGGTCCCAATAAGGAAGGATGCAATTGATCAACTTCCAGATTTAAAACTAATTGCCATGGCCGCAACCGGTTACGATGTCATCGACATTCCTGCGTGTAAAGAAAGAGGTATAGGTGTAGTTAATATAAGAAATTACGCCACTAACACTGTTCCTGAGCATACGTTCTCATTGATACTTGCTCTCAAAAGAAGTCTGGTATCTTACCGAGCGGATGTTTTGGCAGGAAGATGGCAAAAACATGATCAATTTTGTTTTCTTGACTACCCAATAGGGGATTTGTCTGGCAGTACAATAGGTATATTTGGCGAAGGAGCTTTAGGTCAAGGTACTGCAAAAATTGCAAAGGCTTTTGGCATGAATGTCTTGTTTGCAGATCACGCCCCCCCAAAAGCTCCTGGTGTTGAGTTTACCGATCCAGACGAACTTTTCGCAAAGTCGGACATCATCTCTCTTCATTGCCCATTAACACAAAGTTCCAAAAATTTTATTGGGTTAAATGAATTCAAAAAAATGAAAAAGTCAGCAATTCTCATAAATACGGCACGTGGAGGTCTTGTTAATGAAAATGATCTTGTTATAGCCCTAAAGGAAGGTTTAATTGCCGGAGCTGGTTTCGATGTTCTAACCAAAGAGCCACCTAAAGAAGGCAACGCATTGCTTGAGTTGGAACTACCAAATTTTATCTTGACACCACATATTGCTTGGGCTTCAGTGGAGGCTCAACAGTTTTTAGCAGATCAGCTTATTGACAACATAGAGTTGTATGTTTCGGGCAAACCCCAGCATTTGGTAACTTGATGGCTAAAAAATTATTGTTTCAGTTTGACACTGACCCAACACCCAGTGTTTTTGATTCTGTCGTTGCTTATGATGGTGGAGCTGATCACGTAACGGGGATTGGTGATGTCAATACTGAAAATGTATTGGCAATGGTTGACGGTTGTATATATACAAGAGGAAACAAAAAGGATACAGCCATATTCGTAGGGGGCGGATCCTTAGAAGAAGGTGAGAAAGTTTTTTTAGCAGTAAAAAAAAGATTTTTTGCTGGTTTTAGAGTTTCTGCAATGTTCGACTCCAATGGCTCAAACACTACAGCTGCTGCAGCCGTTGCAAATATTGCAAATGTTTGCTCACCAAAAAGAAAAAAAGCTGTTGTTTTAGGTGGAACAGGTCCTGTTGGACAAAGAGCTGCTGCTCTTCTCTCTAAAGAAGGATCTGACGTGTTTATTACGTCACGTTCAATTGATAAAGCAAACACTGTTTGTCAGGGAATCAACAAAAGATTTGATGTTGACTGCAAAGCACTTCCTGGTGGTACACATGATGAAAGATGCAATGCAATTGTTGATGCGTCTATTGTGGTTGCTACAGGAGCAAGCGGCGTAGTTCTTTTAAATGAAGAGGATTGGTCAACTAACCCAACCATCGAAGTTCTTTGTGATGCAAACGCCATGCCTCCGCTTGGTATTGCGGGTATTGAAATGAATGATAAAGCGAAAATTAGAAACGGAAAAAAAACTTTTGGTTCAATTGGTTTTGGTGGACTAAAAATATCAGTTCACAGAGCCTGTATTAGTAAACTTTTTGAAACTAATGATTTGTGCCTCGATGCTGAAGAAATTTATTCAATTGCCAAATCGATGTTGTGAACATAAATATATGATTAAAAAATCTGTTGAAGCCTTTTCTGAAGAATTATCTTCATCTGCACCTACACCTGGAGGTGGTAGCGTAGCTGCACTTATGGGTTCAATGGGTGCGTCTCTGGTGAGTATGGTTGCAAACCTTACTATTGGTAAAAAAAAATACGCTAGCGTCGAGGGTGAAGTATCTCAACTCTTAAAAGAATCTGAGTCTTTAAGACAAAAACTTGTTGATGCAATTCAAAAAGATATTGATGCCTTTAATTCCGTAATGTCTGTTTATGCTTTGCCAAAAACTTCGGATGAAGAAAAAACATATAGAAATCAACAAATGCAAATTTCGTTGAAACAGGCAATTGAAGCACCTCTCGAGTGTGCTCATTTGGCCATGAGTGTTATACCTCTTTCAAAAAAAATCGCAGAAATCGGAAATGTTAATATTATCTCAGATGCTGGGGTTGCTGCTTTGGCCGCCAGGGCTGCTCTCAGAAGTTCTGCTCTGAATGTTTATGTAAATGCATCTAGTTTGGATGATAAGGATTTTGGTAACGCTAAGATTTCCGAGGTCAATAGGTTAGTCTACGAATCTGAACAACTTGAACATGAAGTTTTTAATAAAGTTTCTGGTGTAATTCTTGGAAATCAGGGTTAAGGAGAGAGTTCATGTCAACTGACATAGAAATAGCGCAAAAAGCAACTATTGAAAAAGCGACACAAATAGCAAAAAAACTAGGAATCAGTGATGACCATTTAGAACCTTATGGTCATCATAAGGCAAAAGTATCTTTGGACTATCTTGACTCATTAAAATCAAAAAACGACGGCAAGTTGGTTCTTGTTTCGGCCATAAGTCCAACTCCAGCTGGAGAGGGAAAAACCACTACTACTGTTGGCTTAGGTGATGCACTAAATAAGATTGGAAAAAAAACCGTAATTTGCCTTAGGGAGCCATCATTGGGCCCCGTGTTTGGCATGAAAGGTGGAGCTGCCGGCGGTGGTTATGCACAAATCGTACCTATGGAGGACATAAATCTTCACTTTACTGGCGATTTTTCTGCGATAGCTCTGGCTAATAATTTATTGTCTGCAATGATTGATAACCATATTCATCAAGGTAACTCTTTGGATATAGATTCTAGAAGAATTACTTGGAAGAGAGTCGTTGATATGAACGACAGAGCACTTCGTGAGGTCGCTGTTGGACTTGGTGGACCAGGAAATGGTTTTAATAGACAAGATGGGTTTGATATTGTTGTGGCCTCCGAGGTAATGGCAATTTTTTGTTTAGCTTCATCTGTAGATGATTTGAAAAAAAGACTCGGATCAATTGTTATAGGATCCAGTAGAACTGGAAAACTTATCCAAGCTAAAGATTTAAATGCCCATGGTGCAATGACAGTTCTTTTGAAAGATGCTTTGAAACCCAATCTTGTTCAAACACTAGAAAACAATCCAGCTTTCGTTCACGGAGGTCCTTTTGCAAACATAGCACATGGTTGTAACTCAGTTATTGCCACTCAAAGTGCTCTTAAACTAGGCGATTATGTAGTCACTGAGGCTGGGTTTGGTGCTGATCTTGGAGCTGAAAAATTTGTTGATATAAAATGCCGTAAAACTGGTCTTCAGCCTTCAGTAGCTGTAATAGTTGCCACTATTAGGGCGTTGAAATATCATGGCGGAGTTGACGTAAAGGAATTGAACACAGAAAACTGCGACGCTCTCGAGAAGGGTATGGTAAATCTTGAGCGCCACGTCCACAATGTCACAAATAATTATGGCTTACCTTGTGTTGTCTCAATCAACAAATTCAATTTTGATACGCAAGCTGAGATTGACATTGTTACCAATAAGATGCGTTCTTTGGGAGTCTCAGTCGTGTTGGCTGAACATTGGGCTAAAGGCGGTGCTGGTGCTGAAAATCTTGCGCATGAGGTTGTCAGACTTTCTGAACTTGGTCAAAAACCTTCAATGTTGTACGAAGATGGCGATTCTTTCATGCTTAAATTAGAAAAAGTCGCTACTAAGATTTATGGTGCTTCAGAAGTTACGGCTACAAAAAAAGTTATTGCTCAACTACAAAGTTGGGAGGATGCGGGATTTGGTCATTACCCTATCTGTATAGCAAAAACACAGTCGTCTTTCTCGACTGACGCAAGTGTTAGAGGAGCTCCATCTGGTCATACTGTAAATGTCAGAGAGGTTCGTTTGGCAGCTGGAGCAGAGTTTGTTGTAATGGTATGTGGAGACATCATGACTATGCCAGGTTTACCCAAAATACCAAGTGCCGAGAAGATAGATATTGATGATCGTGGAGTTGTAGTTGGACTCTTTTAACTTAATGTTGGCTTGATACCTGTTACCCTCATGTCACGCGGTTCTCTAAGCTTAAATTGAGCGGGTTCTTGTTTCAACTGGTTGAGGCCACACTCATGCAGGACTCTTCCCAAACTCTGAGGAGTATATCCCCATCTGTGAACCATCAGTGGGTCTTTCCATCTCGGATCACCATAAAAAACCCACATAGTTTTTTGCCCTTCTTTTCCTGGTAGTGAGTTTAAATTTGGGTCCTTAAGGAATTCCTCGCAAGCAGATATAAGGTTCGGGCATTCAAGGATAAGTTTTCCACCAGGTTTTAAAACTCTTACCCAATCTTTAATGACTTCATTAACCTCCCATCTCCAAAAATGTTCAACCACATGGACGGCCAAAATTTCATCAGCGTAATTTGAATCAAAAATATTTAAGTTTCTAATATCACAGTTTACATCTGGTTTGTTACCTGCCCTCTCAGTCACAACATCAACATTTACATACCCAGGTAAAATTTTGTCACCACAACCGAGATTAAGTTTAATAAGTTGATTCAATTTTCTGATTCCAGCAGGTGGCCAAGGGCGGAATCGAACCACCGACACAAGGATTTTCAGTCCTCTGCTCTACCGACTGAGCTACTTGGCCATTAATGAAGTATACGACAACAACTAGTATAATTAATTTTGAATAAAAATATTTTTTTCTATTTACAGAAGGACCTCGTAATGTATCCAACTAAGTGCTACGCAGCCCACTCGGATAAAACTCCACTCGTAAATCATACTATTTATAGACGAGAGATAGGTAACAAGGATATTTTTATTGAAATAGAGTTTTGTGGCGTTTGTCATACGGATTATCATTACGCAAAAAATGATTGGGGAATCACAAGATACCCCTTTGTTGGAGGACATGAAATCATTGGAGTAATCAAAGGATTAGGGGATGAGGTCATAGGTTTCAACATAGGAGACAGAGTAGCAGTTGGATGTTTTGTCAATTCTTGTCGAAATTGTAATTCTTGTCACAATGATTTTGAACAGTACTGTACTGGAGGTTTAACAAAAACATATAATGACCTTGTTTCGGATCCCGGTGGTCATACATTCGGAGGTTATTCAAAATTTATTGTAGTTGATGAACACTTTGTCTTTTCCATACCTAAAAATTTGAATTCAGCTGGGGCTGCTCCTCTTTTATGTGCTGGTATAACTACATATTCTCCTTTAAACCATTGGAAAGTTAGTGAGGGAATGAGTGTGGGTGTTATTGGACTTGGTGGTTTGGGACACATGGCTGTCAAGTTTTCAAGTGCTTTAAAAGCCAAAACAGTCGTATTTACAACTACTGAAAAAAAATCTGAAGATGCACTAAGACTCGGTGCAGATCAAGTTGTAATTTCACTAGACGAAGAACAGATGAACAAGGAAATGGGAAGATTTGATTTTATTTTAGATACTGTCCCTGTTACCCATGACGTATCTCGTTATATGCCCTTGTTAAAGGTTGATGGCACACTATGTATAGTTGGCTCAATTGGCCTGACAGGAGATCTCAACACAAGACCACTGATTTTTGGTAGAAGAAGAATTTCGGGTTCATTGGTGGGTGGTGCAGCGGAAACGCAAAAAATGTTAAATTTTTGCGGTGAAAACAATATCACATCTGATGTTGAAATCATTGAAATTGAAAACATAAATGATGCTTATGTTCGAATGAGAGCAAATGATGTTAAGTATAGATTTGTAATTGACATGAGAAAGTTTGAAAACTAGTATTTCATTGTTTTAACAATTGATTAATTGCAACATAGGATGCTTTCATTCCAAAAGATGCTGTGATGGTTACAATTGACCCATATCCATTACAACCTAATTTTGCAGAGGCTGTGGTCTTTGGCTTGATTGGTGTCTGGCATGATGACAAAACAGAGATTTCCATTTTTCCAACTCTTGGAAAGTTATACTCTCTTCTTAGTTTATACCGTAATTTAGATAGGAGCGGATCATTCACAGTTTTAGAAAGATCTGAATGTGCTATTTTGAATGGGTCGGTTTTACCACCAGCCCCACCACAAATCAGAATTTTTTTCTTTCTATCTTTTTTTTTAAAGCTGTTTATTAAACTTAGTTTTGCGTTGATGCTGTCGCAGGCATCAATCCAAAAATCAGTACATTGATGATTTAATAATTTAGAACTGTTTTCTTGGGAAAAAAAAACCTCATGAGGTGTAATTTCTATCTTAGGGTTGATTTGAAATAACCGATTTGAAAGCGCTTCAATTTTTGAAAATCCTAGAGAATTTCTTGTTGCCTGTACTTGTCGGTTGATGTTTGATTCAGCGACATGGTCATAGTCAATCAAAACTAATTTTTTAATGCCACTTCTGGTTAGTGCCTCTGCTATCCATGAACCAACACCTCCGAGACCAATTATTCCTATTCTATAATTACGAAGTTTTTCATAAGCCTCCCTCTCAAATAATCTACTGGTAGATACAAAAGAACGCTCCATGACTTTAGGGAATCAGAATCGTTGAACCTAATGTTTTCCGCGCCTCTAAAAGTTGATGTACTTTGACTACTTCATTAAGGGGGTACTTTTGAAAAACTGGAATTTGAATTCTTTGATCTATCATTAAAGAAATTAACTCCTGGGCAGTAACTGAAAACTCATTAGCATCTGCAGTGTATTGCCAAAGGGTTGGTCTAGTGATGAATAGGTGCCCATTTAAAAGCCCCAAATCGAAAGAAGGTAACTTGCCTGATGCATTGCCGAAGGCAACCATTAAACCGTATTTTTTTAAACATCGTAATGATTGGTAGAATGTTCTTTGGCCAATAGAATCGAACACAACATCTACCCCTTTTCCAGATGATATTTCCAATGTTCTTTCAACAAAATCCTCTCGGGCGTAGTTAATGACGAAATCAGCACCATATTTTTTTGCAAGTTTTACTTTTTCTTCAGAACTTACCGTTCCAATTATTTTTGCACCTAAAAGCTTTGCCCATTGCATGGCGATTAAACCTGTTCCACCTGCTGCTGCATGAAAGAGCACAGTATGAAATTTTTGCAGGTTGGAAGTTCTTTTAAAAAGGTAATGAACTGTCATACCTTTTAAAAGCATAGTCGCAGCAGTTTCAAAATTAATTTGTTTGGGGATTTTTATTAAAACTTCAGCTGGAACATTTCTAGATGTACAATAGCTGCCTGGAGTTGGCGATACATAAGCAACTCGATCTCCTTCTTTAAAACCTCTTACACCGTTTCCAACGGCCTCTACCAAGCCAGAGGCCTCATGGCCGATTTTGCCTGGAAGACTAGCTAAAGGATAAATTCCGTTCCTGTAATAAATATCAATGAAATTTACTCCAATTGCTTTATGTCTAACGAGTACCTCACCCTCGCTCGGCGAATGAATTGGTGATTTGATTATGCTCATTACCTCAGGAGGCCCGTTCTTAGTGATTTCAACAGAATATTCCAATTTTTTCCCTTTCGAATTACATAATATTAAAATTTTACTACTGTTATAGTTTGTTTATTAATTTATGTTTTTTTGTAACATTTTATTCAGTATTAATCTTTCAAATGGTTTGAATATACGATATGGCGGGACACTCGAAGTGGGCTAACATTCAACATAGAAAAAATCGGCAAGATGAGCGCAGGGGCCGAACTTTTGGCAGGTTGATAAAAGAAATTACAGTCGCAGCAAGAATGGGCGGTGGAGACGC
>MDTG01094269.1_pt1 | contig 13964 bp, 5 predicted proteins | sample 811421 | NCBI WGS metagenome assembly MDTG01 (sample SAMN05326645, study PRJNA326480) | marine metagenome | isolation source: seawater | place: Pacific Ocean: South East | collected 2011 | reverse complement strand
GGAAAGCCCGCCAGCAGCTCCTCCGACGCCTTCGCTGGCTTCAAGGGTGGCAGTGATCAGCATGTCACTTGAGCTCGAACTGGTATTCAAACCGTGGAGGGCGAGGGTATTAGCCCCCTCTACCAGCAAGCCCAGATGCTGGGACACGGGGACCGGAAGGAAGACCTCGGCATCATCATCGCTGTGGCTGGCTGGGGCACGGGAGTTGAATGAAAGTGGAGTGCCGGGGCTGCCTCCGGCATTGCGGCGGGCTATCTCGGTGCCGTTGAGATAAGCAACGAAGCCATCGTCGTAACGAACGTTCAGGGTCATCGCATCATAAAGCCCGGGATCGGTGACATCAAAGTCGATGCGCATGAACACGGTCTCAACGGTAGCATTGTTGACCTGGCCCGAAAAATCGAATGCCGGGTCAATCAGGGCCCTGTATCTCGTGTCATTATCATACCCCGCACCAAGGGTCCCGCTGGGCCAGGCCGAGTCATCGAAATCGGCTGCGAACCAGTCTTGATCCACGGCGGCATCCGTGGGCATGAATGCCCGTTTGGTGGCGTTTTCGGGGATGAGCACGTGCCTCGTAACATCTGCCGCCTGTGCCGGGTTTCGGGGGTCACTTCCGTCCAGGGTGTAGTAAACGGTCCCAGCATCGGGGCTGGCGATCGTAAGCTCGAATCCGGCAGGCACATCTCCGCCGTGCTGGGACAAGTCCGGCGCGTCAGTGGAGGGATACCAGTTCCTCGAGCGAAACTGGTCAAACACGATGTCGGTGCGACGGGGGAAGAAATTACCATGGTCCCCGCCGCCAGCCGTGCCAAGCATCTGGTCACGCGTGCGAAGCCAGTCGAGGCGGGTATAGGGAGTGCTGCGGGCATTATCGCCCCAGCGGGCGGACTCTATCCGGGTCAGGGGATCAACGGCGTTAGCGCGCCGCATGTAGGCGGCAGCAGCATTCTGGGGGGTAAGCACTCCATTGTTGTGGAAGTGCTGGTGAACGCGGTCCGCGAAGTGAAGACGGAATTCCGGGTTGGCGATCAGGTTGTGGAATACCTCGGTTGGTCCTCCCGTATTGTCCTTTCCCGTGGCGTCATATGTGGTGCTCTCCATGCAATGTTCAGGGTCCCAGCTGTGGTAGTACCACTTCCCTTCAGCAGAGACCTTGTTATAGGTGGCATACCAGTTCTGGTGAGCCCAGTCCGAGTTGCCAACGTAGTAGTTGGCGAGCATGTATGATATGAAGTTCTCAATATGCAGGATGGCGGCGACCGCCTCATAGTTGTTCTGGTCGGCCATGTTCCGACGGGATAGCGCCAGCATCGCATTGTAGTTGGCGTTGCTCCCGGCCACTACCGTGCTGGTTCGGTGTTTCATGGCATCGTAGTCGCCGTTATCCCCCCCGAGGTATTCCGCGGCGAAGTTGTCGTCTGGACGCTCGTGCAACTCCGTAATGCCCCAGAGAATGCCATTGATGTACAACAGGCAATACCTGCCCTCCGGCGAAAGCCCCCCCATCAGATTGTGCAGGTCGGCGGGATATTGATCGTGGGTATACTGGGCCCGACCGGGCTGGGAAGAGTTTCGGTTGTAGTGCCAGACGTTGTTGAGGCGATGGTCCAGAACGAGAGTGTCAAAACGATCTGTGCGTCCCACTCCAAAAAAGTCGTAGCGCAGGTCAGGGGAAAACTTCAGTCGCATGGAAAGCTTATCCGATTTCCATCTGCTGGTGCTCGATCCGCCAACAATGCGCACCGTCCCATCGACCTGGAATCCGCGCTTCGAGTTCGGATCCTCAATGTCCCCGTCCGGATTAATATACTCGATGGAAGTCGGGCGGTCGACACCCTCGCCCCGGATGTAGATTCCATTGCTGCCGAACATCTGATTCCAGTCCATTACGAGGGAGATGGAAGGCACGCGCAGGAAGTCTGTCGTGGTAGGGCGGACCTCAGGATTCCGGTGGTTGACGATTTCCGGGTCCATTGCAAAGTCAGGACCGTTGTGGCCCCAGCTGGCATGGGCCGGGACCGAGTTGTTGGATTGTCTCAGGACATCGGCCGGGAAAATGTAGGTATGGGTATCAATATTAGTTTCTTGAAACCCGGGTTTAAGAGCCATCGCACGCAGGGTGGTCGTGGTAGTAATCTCAACCTCGACACTCGGAGTGGTGAAAGCGTCGGGTGCGTTCACCCGGATTCCGTTGGCAACTGACGGCGGAGAGCCGTCAAGGGTGTAGATCAGAGTAGCGCCCGGGGTCGGGGTGGTGACTGTTGTGACAAAGGGATCACGGTAGAATCCACGGTCGACGGAGAAGCTGGTATCGGCAACAAAGCCATCGACGGCCGTAGGGTCATTGGCGGCCCCGGGGGTGGGCTTGGTGAAGAAACCGACCGAGAGAGGGGCTACATCACCAAAAGTTCCGAAGGAGATATCTTCCCGCTGCCTCGGGTAGAGGGCGAATGCCGAAACCGTGACAAATGTCCCATCTCCGTTCCTGCGGTTCAGGGAAAGGTGGGACCCCGCAGCCCGGTCGAGCCTGAAGTCGGTGTGCAGCTCGGCATCTGGACCGATTCGGTCCTTGCCGGACGCAAAGATGAGAAGGAACTGGTTCGGCTGGAGAGTGACGGATGGAAACTCCCATTTACCCGGGTTATCCGGATTGTCGGTGAGGTGATACCCGGAGAGGCTAGCCGGGGCGGTCCCAGGGTTCCAGATTTCGATCCAGTCCGGGCTATCGCCATCGGAATCAACCAGGGTGCTTCCGTTATCAGCCATGAATTCGCTGATCTGGAGAGTGTCAAGAGTTGGGAAGGGGGGGGTGCTGGCCCCGTCGTTAGGATCGGATCCCGATGCAACCTCAAGGCCGTCGTTATAGCCGTCACCATCACTGTCGGCCTCGGTTGGCTCAGTCTGGTGAGACCCTATCTCGAGGCCGTCATTGAGCCCATCCCCGTCGCTGTCAGCGACGAGAGGATCAGTGGCCGGGGACCGGTTAATTTCGAGACCGTCGTCGAGGCCGTCGCCGTCACTGTCTGCGAGGGTTGGGTCGCTGCCGTACTGGTTAAATTCGTCACCATCCGAGAGTTCGTCACCGTCAGTGTCTGCAAGGGTCGGATCAGTGCCCAGGTTGAACTCCTGCCCGTTGGTGAGGCCGTCGGGTTCATGATCATCGTCCTCGGTCTGGTTGAGGTCGGGGAAATAGGCAAGTTCCCAGTCATCGGGCAGCTCGTCTCCATCGACTCCGGTCGTTGTGACGCGGGTAATATCCGCCTCGTCAAATTCAAGGAGGCCCTGGACGTTGAAATTATCTACCAGTACAGGTCCTCCGGTGAGCGAGCCGTTATCCCGCCATCCGAACCCGAACTCGAGCGGTTGGCTGATTGCTGCAGTGGCCGAGGTGTTACCATTCTGGTCAAAGGCATCCTTTTCAGCACCGGAAGAGGAATCTGTGTTGATCAGCATGCCGGCGAGGGCAGAACTATTCTGGGTGTAGCGCTGCTGGCGCCCACCTTCCGTGAGCGCGAACGTGGGCGAGAGCCACATAGCGGTGCGCGGCGATCCCTCTGGATCAGTATTGAGGATATCACCGTATTCGAGGCTCCACCGGTAATCGTTATTGCCCCAACCGGGAAAATTTTCATCGGGAAGAACGTTGTCTCCGAAGAAGACCAGGGGCACGGTGACCCTGTAAGTGTATCCGTCGGACCCACTCCCCAGGATGTCGACGCTGAGGGGCTCAGCGTTACTTTCTTCACTCGTGCTCAGTGGTGAGGAGTTCCAGTAGATCGCGACATCCTCTCCGGTCCCGCCATTGTTACCGACGCGGGCGTCGAATCCTCCGACCGCCCCGCCCGGGCTACCGGATCCTGATGCATCACGAACGGAGGCTGCGGGCATCTGCGTCTCCGTCCACGTTATCGTAACCCCATTGAAATTGCTGTCCGGCGGGGCGGCTATCGTTCCGGAGCCGGTATTGCTATCGGTTTGTGTGTAGCTAAACGTCGTGAGTGCTGCGCTGGCGATTCCCGTCCATGCGATTAACAGGGAAGAGGTCAGCCGGACAAGGGAACGCAACCTCAGGGAGTGCCTTGGGAGGGTCAGCATAGGAAAAAGTATCCGTGTTTGGGATACCCCCGAAACTGTGGAAATTTCAGGAGGATGCAAGATCGGGAATATCCGACCGAGTTCCCACGACTGTTTCTTTAACTCAATCGGAGGAGATTACGGGAGATTTTGTCTCCCGTGAGCCTGTTTAGTCCTGACGCGGCGACGCTTTTCACCGCAGGCTGATCGGTCCTACCTGCTCAGTCTGCCTGTTGAGCCGTGACCTGGCACCCTTGTTCCATCCTCCCTCCGGACTGATTGCCGTTTGCTCCATGCCGAGCTCCCTATGAAGATTTCGGGGAGGGCAGAGAGAAGGCAACTCAAGAGATCGTGGCGAGGCTTCTTACCACCGCACCGCTTACCCGCATGTGACTGATAGTCGCGATCTGGGTGCTGTAACGCGAGAAGAGAAATGGTCGGTGCCATGCGGGAAGGGACTGGCTGTTTTTCCCTGCGGGCGGGCAACAGACCTTCAGGCGAATTGAAGCGTTTTCACGTCTCAGGCTACTGCTCTGAAATGACCAAAATGACATGGAATGGTATTAATACGCTTCAGCTTATCAAAGTCCTTCTCTCGATGATCATAGGGTTGGGGATAACGGTGGTCCTGCAAGGCTTGGCCAGGAATCACGGGTGGCTACGGAGGAAAATCCCTTGCCTGCTCTGGACTATTAAGCTGCTCAACCTCCGCGTTAGGTTTTATGGGCGGGGTGGGCCCTTGGCAGAAAGCTCGATTGGTCCTGACCGGAGCTCCTGGTGGCTCTGGCATCAGGTATAACCTTTTTTCATGCTGCGGTTCGAAGGCGATCCCGCAGCAGAGCCGTATATCGCCTGGATCTGCCAGCGGCGACCCTTCTTTGCCCCGTCTATCGGGTTGTTAGTGAGCTTCAGCGTCGGAGTTTTTTCTTGGAGCGTCGTGATGGATTCTGGCGCCCAGGGTCCGATCTTGGAACTAGTCCGGCTGGAAGCGGTAATTGTCTTCAGGGTCTATCCTTCACCCCAGGAAAGGCCCTGCAGATCGCTGGAGTGATTTTGGCGCTCTCCTGCAGTTATACTACATCGTGGAGTGGTCGTGGGACCTGTCCTAGGCAGGCTACTGGTTTGCGGAGCCCAAGACTTGTGTCTTAGACCTTCTGCAGTCTCCACCACCCGGAGAATCTTGAACTCCGGCGGTGGCTGGCTTTCCAGAATGTCCGGAGCTGGTCTGAGTGGCAACTGGCCATGGGCCCAGAGGAGCCGTCCAAAACTCGGTTGGAACACAGGGAAAGAAAGTGTTCCCCGATCACAGTGAAAGAGTATATTTATCTTCAACAGGAACATCCAGAATGTTCGTCGTTTATCGGATCCCTTTTTTGTTGGTAGTCGGTCGGGATCGGCTGCCACCGCAATGACCCGCCGTTCCCAACAGGATTCATGCGCTTTTACCTCAGGCACTGTCTGGCGGTTTTGAATAGCGCGGAGGTCTTCTATTTCCTCCTGATGTTCAAGCAGGTGAAGAAACGGATGGTTGCCGGTGGTGTGGCTTGGAATGCCCCCAAGGGAGTCCGCTGCGGGGATCCAAGGTGGACAAATTTCGTGCTTACGGCAGGATCTATTAAAATGAGTTGGGTGGTTGGCCGGCTTCGGATCCGTGTTCAGGCAGATCAACTACCAGCCCTTGTGACCAAAACTATCGAAAACAAATGCATAAGCACCGTAACAGGGTCTCCAATGTCCTAGTCATCGGGTCCGGAGGAGCAGGTCTAAGCGCTGCTATCTCTGCTCACGAGGCGGGCGCCGAAGTTATAATTCTCGGCAAGCGCATGCGGAATGATGCCCATACCGCCCTGGCTGCCGGCGGGATCAATGCCGCGCTGGGCACCGTGGACCCGGAAGATAGCTGGGAGCAGCACTTTGTTGATACCTACGAGGAGGGATATCATCTTGCCGACCCGCGGACCGTAGAGCTTCTCGTGCAGGAAGCTCCCGCATGCATACACGAACTGGAAGAATGGGGGACTCCCTTCGCCCGGACAGAGTCCGGGGCCCTCGATCAGCGTTTTTTTGGGGCCCACACTTACCGCCGGACATGCTATGCGGGAGATTACACGGGCCGGGCGATTCTTAATACCCTGACTGAGCGGGTGGAGAAGCTGGGGATCCCGATCCTCGACATGCAGTATGTCTCACGGCTTCTGGTAGACTCCAGTAATGGCGAGCGGGAATGCTTCGGTGCGATGGCATTTGATTCAGTTTCCGGTGAAAGGACCGCCTTTCTGGCTGATTCAGTGGTCCTCGCCGCCGGCGGGCATACCCGTATCTGGAGGATAAGTTCATCCCGTCGAGACGAAAACACCGGTGATTCCATGCGATTAGCCCTGCAGGCCGGCTGTCAACTCGCCGACATGGAGCTGGTGCAGTTTCATCCGACTGGAATGGTATATCCCGAAAGCCTCGCGGGAACGCTTGTCACCGAAGCGGTCCGGGGAGAGGGAGGCCACCTGCTGAATTCAGACGGGGAACGGTATATGAAACGTTACGATTCCGAACGGATGGAATTGTCAACGCGGGACCGGGTTGCCCTTGCCAACTATACGGAGATTCTCGAGGGGCGCGGAACCGAGAACAACGCGGTCCTGCTGGATATCAGCCACCGGGACAAGGATTATATCCTCGAGAAGCTCCCAAGGATGTATCGACAATTCATGGAGTCCCAGATGCTGGATATCTCAAGGCATCCGATGGAAGTGGCCCCGACGGCTCATTACAGCATGGGCGGGGTCGTGGTGGATCCGGATACTCATGGGACTCGGGTCCGCGGGCTCTTTGCCGCGGGAGAGTGTACCTCAGGAGTTCACGGAGCGAATCGTCTGGGCGGAAATTCGCTTGCTGAGATCCTCGTCTTTGGAAAGCGGGCGGGCGTCCATGCCGCCCAGCACTCGAGCGAGTTAGACGTGCAACGCAGAAGCCGGGGCGTGATCAAGGCGGCCGATGATGAACTAGATGAACTTACCTCCAATGGAGAGGAACTGGCGCGGCCAATGCAGCGCGCCGTCCGGGACATCATGTGGAAACATTGCGGGGTGGTCCGGACCGGGCAATCCATCGAGGAAGGTCTCACGCAGATTCGGGCCCTGCGCGAAGCGGCCAAGGATGTAGATGTCCGCCCGAGCGCCGAAGGATTTATCGACCTTGCGCTCGCTCTGGATCTGCTTGGTGCGATCGACAGTGCTGAGGCGAGCCTGCTGGGTGCGCGTGAAAGGAGGGAAAGCAGAGGGTCTCACCAGCGGGCTGACTTCCAGGAGGTGGACCCGTCCCACCGCGCAAATTATGTGGTAGAACTGGACAGCCAGGGTGGGCAGCAAGTCAGCCGCCATGCGATTGCCCAAATTCCCAGCTACCTCGCTGATAAGTTTAAAGACTTTCAGGAACCAACGGTCGAAGGACGCCTCCTGGAGTGAGGTCATCGCAGCGGTAGCATTCTCTACCCCGGGATTCCCGGTTCTTTCCAGCTTTTGATTTCGTCCAAGTGACCCCCTGACAGGGCTGGGCATGGGACGATTGCGCTGAACTGTCCCTGGCTACCTGTTCGCCTCGGCGAGGATCTTTTTCCAGGCCGTATGGGCGAGGGAGAGTTTGGCGGGAATGTCGCCGCTCTGCGTGTAGCCCATGGTTCCCAACGGGCCGCGGTAATCGATTTCTCGCAGGGTCTTTACGAGTGGTACCATGTCGTAGGTTCCTTCGCCAAGGATCCTGTGGGTAGCCTTGTTTTCGTCGGTGCCCTGGATGACCACGGCCAGAAGATAGGGTTTGGCGTTGAGGAGATCAGTGCGGAGCTTGGCGATACCTCGCCCACCCACGGCCTGCCAGTGGTACAGGTGAAACATGACGCCGACGTTGCGGCGATTCACCGCCTTGGCTATGCGTATGTTATCGTCAATCGTCTCGATCCAGTTGCCGATGTGCATGTATGGTGCAATTCCACCGAGTTCATGTTCCCGGGCGTCGTCCGACATCTCGCGCAGGATTTTTACGGCCATCGCCACGGCCTCAGGGTCGTGGCGGTCCAGCTTCGTCCGACTGCCTACCGAAGGAATCAGGACGACCTTTGTTCCCTTGAGCAGAGGGAGGTTGTCCTTGATAACCTGCGGGTAGGTCCCGTCCTCTATGTAGAAGCGGGCGTGGATAGCGGTCAGGCGCATGTCATGGGCTCGCAGGGCTTTGAGGTATGCGGGGAGCCTGGCCCAACGGTCGGGAGCATCCTTCAAGGAAAGCATGATACCTCCATATCCCCGCTGGCTGAGGAGTTTGACGTGCAGTTCCGGCTGGTCGAACCTGTAGTTATAGAACCAGTTCGACATTGCGAAATGATGTTCTCGCCAGTGGAGATCCTGCACCAGGTCTACCTGGCCTTCTTCGGCAGCAGGAGCGAAAGAAAGGGCGTGAAAAAGAAGTCCGAGGCTGGCTTGGAGGGAGCGTTTAAGGAACACGGCGGCAGCTGCTTTCATGGTGAATCTAGACCTGGTCTTCGTCGGGAACCACAAACGGATGGCGATAGGGACGGGTAAGGAGGGCGTTGGCCTGTGGATGGTTCAGGAACCTCTCTTCCCCGGGAGCCATTTTGAGGGGCGATCCGAGAGTCAGGGGAGTTTTTTGCAGGTCGACGCCATTGTCCTTCAGGTGTCTGATATTGCGGTCGAAGGTTTCCACGACATCATCGTGGATCTGCTGAGTGGAGAGCTGTTCGAGAATCTCCCGGGAATTGGCCTTCCGACCAAGGCGATGTGAGATGTTACCGAGGTGACACAGGGCGCTCGACTGGTGCCCCTCAAGGATCTCCGCATTGAGATCTTCGCGCCTCCGGCTCCGAACTGCCTGGATGAAGTTGTCAAAGTGATCTGTCGCCTCGCCCTCGAGATCCTGAATTTTCCTTCCTTCGAGGTCGAAGACCGCCGCTGCGGTCTGCGTCGAGGTGACATATCCGTCGGTTCCTTCGAACACGAGGCCGTTCGCCACCCCCTTGTAAGCCGTAGTCGGCAATCCGTGAACCTCTACAACGATAGACTTGTCGCCGAAGTTGTGGAGAGTCACCTGGGTGTTCGGGGTCTCGCCGGCATCACTGTATCCCAGCCTTCCCCCGTAGCTGATTACGGTCTTGCCGAGGCCAGTGACACCGAGTGCCCAGCGCGCAATATCTATCCGGTGGATGCCGCTGTTCCCCAGATCGCCGTTGCCCAGGTCCCAGATCCAGTGCCAATCGTAGTGGAAGCGTGGCCTTGTTACCGGGGCGAGCGGGGCAGGCCCACAGAAGAGGTCATAGTCGACGTTCTTGGGCGGATCATATTTCCCCTGTTTTCCGATGGACCCCCTGCGCTTGCCCACCATGCAGAAAGCCAGCTTCACTTCGCCAACACTGCCCCCGGCGATCAAATCCGCCAGGGCACGGTTTGATCCGTGTGAGCGATATTGCGTGCCGGTCTGACAGATTCGTTGATACTTCCTTGCAGCCTGTACCATCCGCCGACCCTCGCTCACATTATGGCTCACCGGCTTTTCGACGTATACGTCCTTTCCGGCCTGCATGGCCCAGATGGAAGCGAGGGCATGCCAATGATTGCAACTGGCAATGGAGACGACATCCACGGAATCATCTTCTAAGATCTTACGTATGTCCCGGCTAACGCCAGGGACAGCCTTTTGGTGTCGGCAGACGGATTCCTTGAGGGCGTTAGCTCGAGAAAGGTCTGGATCGCAGAGATGCCGAATTTCACAATCCGCCCGGGAGGCGAAGGCGGTGGCATGGGCTGCGCCCCTGCCACCGGTTCCTACGATTGCCACTCCGATCCTTTCGTTGGGACTCCGGCTTTGTGCAGCCCTGAGGACATGGACCCCGGGGGCGGCCATACCTGCGGTGGCGGCAAGCATGGATTGCCGGAGAAAGCTCCGTCTCGACTGTTCAAACATGCTCCCTAAATCTCCTTAAGTCGATGTCGGTAAGTCAATCCATTCCTGCACGGGTTCGACACGGAAAGAGCCCCGGTGAGAGGTTCAACCTGATCTGAATAGTGCCGAGACTGAAGGACCACGGCTCATCCGGTGAGGGCCCAGGGCCGATCAGTCAGGTGCGGAAATCGACACTTCGCATTTTTGCCGTAAGCTTTTGCAGGCGGGTATGAAAGACCAAATGGCTCCAATCAGGACCCTCTTCACCCAGAGGGGCTGGAAGCCGCACCAGTTTCAGCGGGAGACATGGCAGGCTTACCTCGAGGGGCGTTCAGGACTGCTTCATGCCCCAACCGGTCTCGGGAAGACTCTGGCGGCGTGGATGGGCCCGGTCGCGGAGGCGCTCTCCGAGAGTCGGGAGCCGGACACCTGCCGGGTTCTCTGGCTGACGCCGTTGCGTGCCCTGGCCCGGAATACGGTTGAGGCTCTCTCTGTGCCGTTGACCGATTTAAGCAGTAGTCTGGAGGTGGGCTCGAGGACGGGGGATACCTCTTCATATCGCCGTGCGAAGTTGCGCCAGAAGCTTCCCTTCGCGCTCGTCACGACCCCGGAAAGCCTCTCCCTGATGCTTACCTATGAGGACAGCCGGCCCAGGTTGGAAGACTTACGATGCGTTGTTATTGACGAATGGCATGAACTGATGGGTAGCAAGCGGGGCGTTCAGACCGAGCTTTGTCTCGCTCGGCTTCGCCGATGGGCCCCGCACCTCAAAACCTGGGGGATCTCGGCGACGCTCGGAAACCTCGGGCAGGCGCGGGACGTCCTGTTGGGTAATAACGGGGATGCCGGCGTGCTCGTCGACAGTCAGCAAAAGAGAGCGATAAAGGTCAGCACCATGGTCCCAAGTTCCGTCGACCGTTTTCCATGGGGAGGACACCTCGGTCTCCGCATGATCGGGCGGGTCGTGGAAGCCGTGCACGAGGGAAGGGCGACGCTGGTTTTTACAAATACCAGGTCCCAGACCGAAATCTGGTATCAGGCCCTGCTCGATGCGGACGCGTCACTGCAGGAACGGGTTGCGGTTCATCATGGCTCCCTGTCACGGGAAGCGCGAGCCGAGACGGAGGACCGGCTGATGCAGGGGGATCTCCTGGCGGTGGTGTGTACTTCTTCCCTCGATCTGGGTCTGGACTTTTCCTGCATCGACCAGGTCATCCAGATCGGTAGTCCGAAGGGAGTGGCAAGGCTTTTACAGCGGGCTGGCAGGTCAGGACATCGGCCGGGGCGGGTTCCACGGCTGCAATGTGTCCCTACCAATGCCCTGGAACTTCTTGAGTTCGCCGCCGCGCGCGATGCCATGGATGCGGGTGAGATTGAGTCCAAGAAGCCCCTTATCAGACCCCTCGACGTCCTGGTCCAGCACGTGACTTCCTGCGCCATAGGGGAACGCATTGCAGAAAAAGACCTCCTGAAAGAGGTCCGGGAAACTCATGCCTTCCGGGATCTGACCGACTCGGAGTGGAGCTGGGTCCTGGACTTCGTTTCGGACGGGGGTAACGCTCTGAAGGCGTATCCCCAATACCGGAAGGTTCTGCGCAGCGAAGGTACCCTCCACTTCGTGGATAAAAGGATGATCCACCTGCATCGGATGAATATCGGAACCATCGCCTCGGATGTGGCAATCAGCCTGCGGATGGCAAACGGTCGGAGCCTTGGCACGGTCGAGGAGGGGTTCATCAGGAAAATCAAGCCGGGTCAGGCCTTCTACTTCTCCGGCCGCCTCCTGGAGCTTGTTCGGCTGCATCAGCTCGAGGCGACCATCAAGCCCTGCGCGAAGAACAAGAGCCGGGGCGATATCCCGGTCTGGAGCGGAGGTAAGATGCCGCTGTCCACGGAGCTGTCCCACGCCGTCGCCCGACGCCTCGAGGGAGCTTCCTGCTTGCCCGCCCGTGCCGAGGCGGACGCCGTGGAGGAGCTCCTGGAGCTCCAGCGCCGGTGGTCGGAGATCCCTACTTCCAAAGTCCTTCAGGTCGAGCATGCCCGCTCCCGACAGGGTGAGCATCTCTTCTTCTATACTTTTGCCGGGCGTCTGGTGAATGAAGGCCTTGGGGCCCTCCTTGCTCACCGCATGAGTGAGGGTCACAGTCAAAGTATCCAGGTTTCACAGAATGACTACGGTTTCTGTCTTACCTCTGTGGGAGCCCTCTTTCCTGAGGAAGAGTCCCTGCGACAAGTGGTTTCACCGGAAAACCTGCTTCCTGATCTTCTTCGCTGTCTAAATACCCATGAGCTCGCGAGGGCGAGATTCCGTGAAGTAGCGCGGGTGGCAGGCCTCATTCAGCAGATACAGCCCGGAAAACGCCGTGGAATGAAAAACATTCAGACTTCTTCCGGCCTGCTGTTCGAGGTCTTTGGCCGATACGATCCAGAAAACCTCCTTCTCGAGCAGGCAAAGCGGGAGGTTCTGGAAGGAAGTCTGGAACTGGGGCGCTTGCGGGAAGCGCTTGAGGACATCTCGACGAAGCCCCTGCGAGTGATTGAGTTGGATAGGCTCAGTCCGCTCGCCTTTCCCCTCTGGGCTGAGCGCCTCAATTTCGTTATTTCCTCGGAGGACGCCACCTCGATGATTGAGGAAATGCTGAAGAAACTTGAGGCGGATGCCGAACAAGTCCTGGCGAGGTGAAGATGAGCGGTAGTCATGCCATTGAATGGGCGGGGGAAGAGATGATCCTGCTGCCTGAACGGGCCGTCTGGTGGCCCCGACAAGAGGCGTTGATATTGGCCGACGTCCATTTCGGTAAATCTGCAACTTTTCGTGCGCATGGAATACCAGTTCCTGAAGGTGAGTCGCAGGAAGATCTAATCCGGATCAGTCAGTTACTGGAGCGCTACCCCGCCCGGCGGCTGGTGGTGGCGGGGGATTTCTTCCACTCTGCTGCACCTCTGATGCCCTGGCTGGATGATCTTCTGCGGGAATGGCTGGAGAAACTGGGTCCTGAACTCACGCTTGTCAGGGGCAATCATGACCCGGTTCGCTTCCATGAGATCGAAATGACTACCGTGCTTCAGCTGGGGCCGTTTCTCGTCATTCATGATCCTGCTGCGGCACCTGCGGGAAGACCATCCATTGCGGGACACCTGCATCCGCTCTGCCGGATAGGCAGGACTGGTCGAGCTTCCCGCGTTCCGTGCTTTGTCCAAACCGGGTCGGTTCTGACCGTTCCTGCCTTCGGCACCTTCACTTCCGGATCCCTCGTGCAACCTGACAAGAGGGCTTCCTTTTTTCCGGTTGCATCGGGTAAGGTCTACGCTTTCCGGAACTGTCCCTAGGGTATTGCCAGGATGATGTGTTTCCGTTCGAGGGTTTTTTGTGAGGGATTCCGCCAGCCCTTTCTGACGGCCTTGCAGGGCAACCAGGTTTGACTCATCCCACTCCGAAGTCCACCGATCCGGGGAACGATAAGATTCCGGAGAGGCAGTCATGTGATCCACGCGCAAAAGATTCCTCCGGCCGAGCCTCCTTCGAGCGAGGATCACCTCCTAATCCGTTTTCGCTGCTGGGCCGCCTTCACGGCTTCGAAGGCGTTAATGAGCCCGTGGCCAGTCTGGAAATCAAATCCGGCCTCACCCACGTCGGTGGCGCTACGGATAATGATTTCGCGGGTCTCCCAGGGTTTGAGTTCTGGATTGGCCGAGAGCATGAGGGCAATGGTTCCGCAGAACATGGGGCCGGCGAAGGAGTTGCCGCTGCAGGTAGTGGAGGGTCGGCCACCGAGGGGGGGAAGAAGAGGAACCCGGAAGTTGAAGGCGCAGACCTCGGGTTTGTCGACCCGTCCATCCCGGTAGTGGCTGGTTAGCCATTCCACCGGTCCCTGGCTGGAGAATGGAGTCCGGCTCAGGTCCCGCTGCACCCCGGCGGCGGCGAAAACGGCATGGGGAATGTC
>MDTG01084337.1_pt1 | contig 13964 bp, 6 predicted proteins | sample 811421 | NCBI WGS metagenome assembly MDTG01 (sample SAMN05326645, study PRJNA326480) | marine metagenome | isolation source: seawater | place: Pacific Ocean: South East | collected 2011 | reverse complement strand
CATTCAGGGCATTCCCTAGAGAATCTGTAAATAATGTATCAGACCCCCCATTGGTGATTTCTATCGTGATAAGCGCTGATGAATCGTAACAAACTGGATTCGCTGGAGACGTGAAGGCCGATACAACATAATCCAATGGTGGAAGAGCCGTAATTCCAATATCATCAATTGCCATGTCACCGGTAAAGGATGAACCGCGTGTACCCCTCCAAGTAACTGTTATTGTGTCACCCGCAAAGGCTGATAGATCTAATTGGGCTTCAATCCAGTCATCACCTGTCGCTGCTTGCTGTTGACCAGACAAAGTCCAAATGGCAGTTCCACCTGATCCATTATCCACGAGCACCTCGAGACTGCCCATTGTCGCTCCAAACATATGATACCAGAAACTAAGTTGATAACCAACTGTTGGGTCATCTAGAGCAATCAAGGGAGAAGTGATTTCAGCAACAGCCCCAAAAGATCCTGAAGTAGCCTCTGTGTAGAGATAAGTACCTAAACCTGTAGTGTGGTCTCCGGTAGGACCAGTTCCTGTAGAGCCTGTTGTTCCTTGATCAGCTCTCCATGAGAAGGCTGAAGTAGAAAAAGGGTTCGCTGTCCAACAAGGATCAAAGATAATATTTGAAGTGGCCGTTTGTCCCCATGAGGAGTTGCTAAACGTCTCAACAAATGGCACCGCAAAAACATCGCAAGGCGTAGTCACAGTCTGACTCAAAGCAAATGAAGTATCAGGACCCGCACATATTGAAGTAATGTAGAAGTCATAGGTTGAATTTCCTGCTAAACCTGAAATGGTTAGAGAGTTCGTTCCAAACAAAACGGTTTGAATAGTTCCTGTCCCAGGAACAAAACCACTTGGTCCATATTCTACAAAGAAAGAATCCGTTGCTACTGGACCATCAATCCAAGTGAGATCTACGGTATTTGGATCAACAACTGTGGCAGTGAATGACGCCGGAGGAGCACAAGGCACACAGGTTTCCACCTGAATCAAGTCAAGTGCCAAATCACCAGTGAATCCATTTCCTGTTCCCCCATAGTTAAACGCTAGGTTAATCGTAGTCCCGGCGTAAGCGCTTAAATCAATTTCTTGATACAACCATGGCTCATTGCCAGAGGTTTGCTGTTGTCCACTTAACGAATACGATGTTGGCGTAAAGGTCGCTCCTCCATCATTACTCACGTCTAACGTTAGCGTGCCTATTTCCGCTCCATAAGCATACACATAAAATGATAAACGCACTGGGGCGAAGGCGGTAGTTAAATCTATAGCCGGCGAAATGAAACTCGCAACGACTGACTGATTACCGGTTGCTTCGTAGCTTACAAAGCTTCCAGCTGCACCACTATGTGCTGCATTAGGTCCAGTACCTGTTGATGTAGGCGTACCAGGGAACTCCCAACTTCCATCCCCCCCATTAATGTCTCCAGTCCATCCATTATTTGATTCCAAATCATCACTAAATACGAAGACGGCCGTTCCTCCAGAAGAACAAACAAGGTTAGCAGAACCCGTGGTGAAACTTGCGGGGCCAGCAACCAGAGAACTGTCTACTGCATTGCATACGGTTTGAATGTACACATCATAAGTAGTCAGGGGAAGAAGACCTGAAATAGTCGCAGATGTGGATGCCCCAGGCACCACTAAAGTTGTTCCCGTTCCTGGTGCAAAACCTGCAGGACCATATTCAAGAATGAATTCTTGCGTCACTGGAGCTGCATTAATCCAAGTAACAAATGCATCAGTATTTGGAGAAGACACTGCCAAGTTTGTCGGCTGAGGACATGTGTTTTCTGCAATGATGACATTATCAAAGGTTACCCCATCGCCTCCAATCCAAGTGGCATTGTCGTCTTGACCAAATCGAACCTGGAATGTCGAAGAAGGAAGCTGGCCAACTGCTGTTAACGCTGCATCTATGTCAATAGGGCCAACATTCACAAGAGTATTGGTTGGACCAACTGTCCAATTATACACTTCTACCCAAGCATCAGTGTTAGAACCTCGAATCCAAACACGATCTTCAACATCAGTTTCATCCGCATTTTCAATGTAATCAAAAAAGAGTTCAAGAAGCGTAGATGCCGAATAGGCAGATAGATCTAGATTTAAAATAACGTAGTTTGTTTCACCAATAGTGTTCGTTGAACCTCCATCATCTAATGTAAAGGCTCCTAGTCCTGTAGGAATAGTTCCTGTGGCATTCGTACCGAAGTAAACAGCCCCACCAGTAGTCTCAAACTCCCAGCGATGGTCTACATCACAGTGAAGATCTCCGTTAGTAGCACGGGTGATATTGCTCGTGGCTTCAAAGTTTTCGATATACGGAAGTGTAACAGGAACAATCATTGCACATTGAGTGCTAAAACTGAATGAAATTGATCCCGCGGTATCACCGACAGCACAAACAGGAGTAATGTAGACATCATAAGTAGTATTTCCTGCTAATCCTGAAATCAACGCCGTATCCAAAAGTGAACTTGTCAATATGCCACTGCCTTGTGCAAAACCACTTGGTCCATATTCAATCAAGAATTCTTGAAATGTAGAATTCGTATCGGTAATCGCAATAAATGCAGAATCTTGCCCTATGTCAAAAGCATTTGCAGATATTGGATCAAAGCAAGTTGGAGCAGGGAAACAACTTATAGTAAACTCAATGGGTGTTTCACTACCCGATTGACATGATATTGAAAAATCAGAGACAACGGCAAAGGACAACTCTCCAGTGGTACTGGTAAATGTCAAACCACTTACGTCTCCGAAATTTCCATATTGGTCATACAATATGTTTCCAGCGCCATTACTGCTGTCTGTTACCGTTAACTCATCATAAGAAACTTCAACGGATCCAGAGATAAACTCAATCTGAATCCAATCTCCAGGATTGTCTGCAAAGAAGTTATCAAAAGTTGCATTGTTATTGTCATAGCATATTGTAGCCGTATCGCCACAGGCAAGAGGAGTAGTGAAACTTCCCAATAAAATTGAAGAAGTATCTCCAGCCGCACAAATAGCTCGAATGTAGACATCGTAATCTGTTGAAGAAGAAAGTCCAGATAAGGTATAAGGGTTAGTGGAGGCTATTACACTAGTTCCTGTACCTTGGGCGAAACCCGATAAACCATATTCAATGTCCCAATTAGATGCTGTAGCATTATCCGTCCAACCGATACTAGCATCACTAGCGGTTACACTGTTCAATACAAAAGCCGTGGGATTCGGACACGAAGGAATCTCTTCAAAACATACATTGTCAATCAGCTGATCGAGATAAAAGTCTGTTCCTGCACCACCTGATTCTGCTCTGAATCGAACGCGGACTAAGTTTGGTGTATAATTAAGCCCTACTAAAGACACCGCCACATTTTGCCAATCCGGGATATTTACAGACCTTGTTAACACGACATTCCAAGTAGTTCCATCCCAAACTTCTACAAAAAGGTCATTATTTGGATTTACGGTACCCGTATAATATGAAAAATGATCAAAAGACATCTGGGGCGCAGCTAATGCCGATATATCAACATCACCTACTTCTAGAATGACCCCTGCATCTGTGCCGGAAAAATCTACCCAAGCATAAGTACCTGATGGACGGCCATTATTGGCAGCTTCATAACCGGGTGTGCCCGAAAAAACCCAACCCGAACCAGAAGTCGCACTTTGCGACCACAAATTTGGAATAAAACCCGTGCTGAAATCCTCACACAATGGGGCAACTAGTGATGGCGGTGGCGGTGGCGGTGGTAATATTGAGGTTAACACTACATTATTGACACAAAAGCCCCAACCAAAGATACCTGCACCATCATAATAAAATCGATATTGAAAATTGGCCTGTTGATTAGCCGTCAATCCAGACACATCCAAAATGGATGCGGTATAGGGTATCGTGCTTGAACACCATGCCGAAGTGGTTGTGCTATTTTCCGCGATAGGATTCCAATTAACCCATGTACCTAAGTCCGCATCATACCACTCCAAATCAAACAGAAGTCCGAGATAGTAGTTATAGTCAAAATCTAATTGCAATGATGACTCACCTCCTGCAATTGCGGCAGAGAGATCAATAACCGGGGAAGTTGCTAAAAGTAAATCATTAGTTGATGACGAGGATACTATGTCATCATTGTAGCCAAAATTTGCATCGATTGAAGGATCTCCCAATAATCCAACTGGATCATAATTCCCTGATAATGTCCATGCAGGGTTCGGCCAATTGGCAGGTTGATTAAGGATTTGTGCAAAAACTGTGCTTGAAACAAGAAGAGTAAGAAATAAAAGTCCTAGTTTTTTCATAAAAGATGGATTATTGACGCATTAGATTTGTGTCTGGCTTAAGGTTAAGCTCAATAAGGTAATGTTTTTTGAGAATACTTAACTATTTTTTAATCAAAAATTAAGGTTCCCGTAAAGGATTTTTTTGCAGGTCCTGAAAGAATTACTCTAGCATCTTTTCGAGCCGAACGATTTTGTTTGAAAAAGGCAGACAAAATACCCCCTGGATTTTTCATGGATAAAACCTCCTCTGCCTTCATAAATTTATTCTCAACTAAGACTAGTAGGGCAGCAACATTGCCCGTACCACAAGCTTCTGTCGGTGCTTCAACACCACGCTCATATGTCCGAATATGCCAGTTAATTCTTTGTTCAGAAGAAGTCTCTTGCCAAACATAATTTACATTGCATCCCTCTGGCTGGAAACGCCCGTCCCAACGATATTTGCTTGCCTCGAAAACCCAATTTTTCTCTGGCTTTTTAAGAATTACAAGATGTGGTGATCCCGTATCTACAAAAAACTGATCCTCCCCCACCGATTTTACCATTGAGTGCCCAATCGGGAGCTCGATGGAAACCTGGTCTTCACCATCTACCTTGCCTGAATATTCACCACCAAAAGCGGTATAAAATACCCACTCCCCTGCCTTTATAATCCCAAGTGCACAAGCAAATGCAAGAGCACAACGGCTGCCATTACCACAGAGACTGCCCAATCTTCCATCAGCATTATAATACATCATTTCAAAAGAAGTTGTACTAGACGCCTTGATCACAATTATACCATCTGCACCAACACCGTAATGTCTGCGACATATAGCAGCTCTCTGATCACGGGTCCAGTCCAAATCTGGGTAATCAAATCCATTGATTAGGATAAAATCATTTCCCGCGCCGTGATATTTTACAAAAGAAAATGCCATATTTTCCGTTTTAAATAAAGTTGGTAAGAAATTTGAAGATTGCCTTATTATTCGAAAAATCAAACGTTCATGTCTACAAAAAGATCAAAAGTCCTTTACATCCTGCTCCCCATTGCCTTGAGTATGATTACTTCAATTCTTGTATTTACCGCCTTGATGAGCACTGACCTCCCCTCTAATCTCCAGAAGATTAGCGAGGAACAAGTTAAGGAAACTGAGCCCGCAAATCGCAAGCCTTTTCCTGATTTTTATGCGAAGCATGTAAGCTTGATGGCCAATGATTCACTGCCAAATTTCGTAGGAGCTGCAGAGTACACGACCAAATGCGTCGTACACATCCGATCAAAGTCAACCGTTTCCTATCAGCAAAGTCATCCATTTATGGATGATCCTATGTTCAGATATTTCTTTGGAGATGAGTTTTCAAACCCCCAAGAATATGAAAATGAAGCCACAGGATCAGGTGTCATTTTGTCTGACTCGGGATATATTGTCACGAATCATCACGTGATCGAGGGAGCAACCTCTCTTACAGTAACCACTTGGAATAACGTGGAATATGATGCCACACTTATCGGCTCAGATCCTGATACGGATTTAGCCTTACTCAAAGTTAAAGCAGATAATTTACCCTCCATAGCCATAGGTAATTCTGACTCGGTTCGAATTGGTGAATGGGTGCTTGCTGTGGGTAATCCATTTAATCTATCTTCAACCGTTACAGCAGGTATTGTGAGTGCCAAAAGCCGAAATATTAATATCGGTTCGGCACAAACTTCAGTAGAGTCTTTTATACAAACCGATGCTGCCGTAAATCCCGGCAACAGCGGAGGAGCGCTTGTAAATGCACAGGGCTTACTCATTGGCATTAATACGGCAATCGCTTCTCCAACAGGAAGTTACGCGGGATATTCTTTTGCTGTACCCTCTAATTTGATGTACAAAGTCGTTAAAGATCTAAAGGACTTTGGTATTGTGCAAAGGGGATTCCTGGGAGTGAGTATCCAAGACATATCCAAGGAACTTGATCTAGACATAACCATGGGAGCCTACGTAGCTGAAATTGTCGAAGGAGGCGCCGCAGACAAAGCAGGCATCAAGCAAGGAGATGTCATTATTGAAGTTGAAAACCGCCCAATTCAATCTAGTGCAGAGCTCCAAGAGCGCATTGCATCATATCGCCCCGGAGATGAGGTCACCGTAAAGATTTGGCGTGATGGAAAATCATTGGATAAAACGATTGTACTGAGAAATAAAGACAATGAAACTTCTCTTATGGCTAAGGAATCAGAAAAAATTGATGACTTAGGCATCTCAGTAGCTGTCCTCAACAATGAGGAATTAGAAGAGTATAACCTTGAATTCGGGGTTAAGATAACCCATGTTCATCCTGGCGTAATCAGCGAGGCGACGGATATTCGAAAAGATTTTGCAGTTACCAAAGTCAATGATACTCCTATAAAATCAGTAGATGATTTCAAAAAAGAAATAAAAAAAGCTACTGGACGAGTTCTTTTAGAAGGCAAATACAAAGATTCGGAAAGAACTTATTTAAAAGCCTTTACCTTTAGGTAATTATTTGATTATCGCTCAACAATAAAATATGCAAAAGACGATAGAACAACTTATGACAAAAGAAGTCGTTGTTATTGACTTTAAGACTAAGTTTTCCAAAATACTAGAGTTCTTCAATGAGTTTCGAATGAACCATCTTCCAGTGGTATACAATGATAAGCTGGTAGGCATGATTAGTATTAGAGATGTGCTCGCAACGTATTATAAACATCTTGGTGATCCATCATCATTTACGCTTGAGAATATAGATGAGAAGTTTAAGGTAGAGGATATTATGACTAAAGACGTGCATAGCATTAAGGCAAGTGCAAGTTGGTCGGATGCAGCCGAAACGTTCCGCAATAATAAATTCCGCTCCTTACCTGTAACCAACAATGAAGGGCAGCTAATAGGTATAATTACACCATTAGACTTAATCTAGAAAGATGGATTTTTGAGGCCTAGGCGTAGGTCACTGATTTTACCGCCTGAACCACACGGTGTACACTTGGCAAGAAATTTTCTACAAGGTTAGGAGCGTAATGCATGGAAGCATCTGCACCATTTACGCGCATAACCGGAGCATCTAAATAGTCGAATGCGCGTCGCTGTAACTGATAGGAAATCTCAGATGAAATTCCTCCAAATGGCCATGATTCATCAATTACCACACAACGATTGGTCTTTTTAACACTCGTCACAATGGTCTCAATGTCTAATGGGCGGATTGTTCTGAGATCAATCACCTCTGCGCTAATTCCTGACTCCGCCAAGGCATCCGCCGCATCATGAGCCACCTTCATCATTTTATTGTAGGATATCAAGGTTACATCACTGCCTTCTCGCTGGATGTCTGCCTTTCCTATCGGGATAATATATTCTCCTTCTGGAACAAGGCCCATATCGCCATACATCAACTCAGACTCCATAAAAATTACAGGGTCATTGTCACGAATAGCACTCTTTAGCAGACCTTTTGCATCGGCTGGATTTGAAGGAGATATCACTTTAAGACCTGGTACGTTGGCTAACCAATTTTCAAATGTCTGTGAGTGCTGCGCACCCAACTGACCTGCGGATCCAGAAGGACCACGAAATACAATCGGACAAGAAAACTGACCTCCCGACATAGCTAGCATTTTCGCCGCAGCATTGATGATTGGATCGAGCGCTAATACCGCAAAATTGAAAGTCATGAATTCAATAATAGGCCGAGTCCCATTCGAAGAAGCTCCCACACCAAGGGCTGCAAAGCCTAACTCACTAATTGGAGTATCAATTACACGATCTGGACCAAATTGGTCGAGCATGCCTTCTGTGACCTTGTAGGCACCATTATATTCAGCAACCTCCTCTCCCATTAAAAAAATGGAAGGATCGCTAATCATTTCTTCGGTCATCGCTTCACGAAGCGCGGCACGCATACTTAGTTCTTTCATCAATTATGATTTAGCAAGATGCAAAGATAGTCCTTCCGATACTTTTATAAAATTATGTTGCCTATTCATGACAAAGGTCAATGTTACATAATTGTTACCTTTGAATTAAGAGCCATGAGAAATTTGAAATTACCCACTCAGACAATGCGGAATTTCGTATTGCTTTCTGCCTTTTTTACGACACTTTCTTTCAGTACGTTGGCTCAGTCTTCTGTAACCGGAACCATCCGATTTACAGTGGATGAAGTATGTCCAGGAGCCGAGATTAAACTTTCTGGCCCAAGAGAATATGCGGTGCTTTCCGATACTGAAGGAAAATATTCATTTAACGATATTTCTGTAGCCGGAAGCTATATGCTATCCATAGGATTCTTGGGTTATGAAACATATTACGAGAGTTTATCCATAACTGAGAAACAAATAAATAATCATTCAATAATTTCGGTAAACCACATTTTCGAAGATGAAACGAAAATGGATGATATCATCGTACAAGGCTGGGGAAAGAGCGGTAAGCCTCTCGAAGAGGAAATTGTTTCTGTTGATGTTGTCAATACTCAATTGATTGAGTCTAATGCCATTATTAATGCATCTGATGCTATCGAAAGGGTGCCAGGCATTGTTATTGTTGATGGACAAATTTCAGTTCGTGGTGGCGGGGGTTATGCCTACGGAACAGGAAGCCGTGTTACCCTTGTTATCGATGACGTACCTATTTTAACCCCTGAGCGTAACGAAATTCTCTGGGATTTTGTACCCTTAGAAACTACTGATCAAATTGAGGTGGTTAAGGGATCTTCTTCCGTGCAATATGGCTCATCAGCGCTTAATGGAATTGTTCATGCTAGGACTCGATGGCCCGAAAGAAACCACAAGGCTCAAACCCGAATTCGAACCTTTTCTACTTTCTATGACAAGGCTTACCAAGAGGATTATCGTTCTGCCCAATGGTGGCAAACACCGGATACCGGCAACAGTTTTCAAAGCTTTCCGCATTCCGTCGGATTCTCCTACTACAATGGCAAACACTATGCTAAACGCAACCTCGATGTAGTCTTTGGTGCCTTTGCCACGACCGATCAAACCCATATCGTCGAAGAATTTAATCATCGAATTCGAGGCAGCGTGCGTATGCGTTGGACCCCGGAAAAATTTGATCGATTCAATATGCAACTCTCGGTATTATCCATGTATCGACGCCGGAGTAACATCTTTATTTGGAATGGAGATTCTTCAGAGATTCTAAAGCCACTTGCGAATTATCAGGTGCGTTATCAATACGCCATGATTGACCCGGTGCTCACCTACTATATCGGGAAAAAACGCAATCAAAAACTCCAACTCATCTCTCGATTTTATCTAGATAAAGCCCTGAACGGAATTGGCAATCGAAACAATGAATCCTATCAAATCTATAACGACCTCAGATACTTCAATGAGTTTGGCAATATCTTCAGCTTTGTTGGCGGACTTACTAACCGTCAAATGATTGTTCGCGCCAATGCACTGCGAGGATTCTTTTCTGACGGAACAAATACCTTTAGATATGGTGAACTATCCGGATATGGTAATCTCGACGTTAAGCTAGATCGCTTGGTGATCAATAGTGGTTTTCGTTTTGAATCCTACATCATCGACGAGCCCACGGCCCAGCTAATCAATGACACATCGATTAACTCAGATGCTGACAGTTTAAACCCTCAAGGTCGTTTTCTATTTTCCAAGCCGGTCTTTAGTATTGGGGCCAACTATAGCCTCTCGAAGCGAAGCAATCTTCGAATAAGCTTTGGTCAATCCTTTAGAGTGCCCTCCATTGCTGAGCGATTTGTAGATGAAACACTGGAAAACACCTTGCGCATTCGCCCCAACCCCACAATTCGTCCTGAGGCAGGATTTTCAATGGAGTTTGGCTACAAGTACCATACAACGCTTAAGAAAACACTCAATATCTATGCGGATGCTGCTATTTTCTATCAATCCTTTACCGACATGATTGAATTTCAGTTTGGCGTAGATCCGACTGACCCCATCCCCCTCGGATTTCAAGCAAACAATGTAAGTAAAGCAAGAATTCTGGGCTATGAGCTATCCCTGAGTTCAAGTGGAAAAATCGGAAAAGTTCCTCTCAATGCATTGATTGGCTACACGTATACATTTGGGGGTAATGCCGCAGTGAATGAGGAATATAATCGCCTTGGACCGCTAATTCGTGACGCCTTCGGAGCATATCACATCAGCGATCTTGAACAAGCCGAGTTCCAGAATGGCAATATCGTGCAGCGAGAAAATTCCATCCTAAATGGAATTCTAAACTATCGCTGGAGGCACTTATTGAAAGCTGATGTAAATACAGGCTATGGCAAATGGACAGCAGGATTTGTCTATCGCTATTACTCCTACTTAGATCGCATCGATGAGGTATTCGAAATCGATGTATATCCCTACACAGCGGCCTTCGGTCGATATAGGGAAAATCGTCAATTCAAAGGAGAACATATTCTTGACCTTAAGACCGGATTCAACTTTAGCGAGAAAACAACTCTTTCCTTTGTGGCGCAAAACGTGTTTAACCGTTTTATTGTGATTCGCCCAGGGAAGGCTAATCCGCCACGAACGTACACCCTGCAGGCTACCTTCGAGTTCTAGTAAATTGTGCACAAGGGATGAAAATAGCAAGGTTTTTCATGCTATATTTAAGAAGAACCAAAACACTCTTTGAACATGTCAACTTTGGGAACGAGTTTGAGCGCTTATGCCCTCATCTTTTCTGTAGGCATCACATTCTCTGTGCATGCGCAAAAAATAGAACAGCCTAACCTAGCACCAGACTATACACCTGCAGTAGAGGCTAAGAACAATTGGACGACTCTTCTAGGACATTGTGGAATAGAAGAAGCCGACGTTAAGAAAGCTTGTCCAAATCTTCCTTCATGGCCGAGTATAACTGACGAAGCTACCTTAGTTTATGCTATACAAACCTGGGAACAACAACACCCTGAAGAAGTCAAGAAATTTTGGGCTGTTCTTGCTGATATGGATTGTAATGTAGGTTCAACCTCTCTATATCTGAGTCCAGTCATCAAAAACGCCAAGCATCCTTGGTTGGAATGGGTGTTATCTAGTGGTCTTAATCAAGACAACATAAATCAAATAGCCCCTCATGCTCCTTTCTTTGAAGAGAAAAAATATGATGCTATGGAATTTGCCATTCGAAGATGGCAAGTTTTATATGGCCATGAATATGAGGCACTCATCAACCATGAAGCAATGATTGCCATCAATCCAAACTATTCAGAATATCTCGATGTGCATCAGGTACCTGCCTTTTTGCAAGCCCTTCCTAATGCAACCAAACCTTCGATACAGCAACCTGCCACAAATGAAACAGAATTAGCCGAAGAGATTGCACTCCAGTCATGGTACTTCATTTTTGAACCCCAGACATTTCAATCGATTTATGGATTCTATCCAGAATTCCCAAAAGATTTCGACGAAGAGGTTTTTAGGGAATTTGCCAAACGCACCGCGGCCATGTCAACCAAAGAAATATCCGAGTAAATCAAACCGAACCAAACACTATGAAATCAAGAATTATAACTGCCCTTGCACTTGCCATAAGCTTGAGTAAAGTTGTTTCTGCACAAACCGTTGGCGACGGGTGCATGGATATCACCATGGTTGTCGAGCGTTCGTATATATCTGCTTCGGAGGACAATGAATTCTTCGTACTTGATGGAAGCGATGAACATGTTTGGTATTGGTATGGGAGAGATCTTGGAGATCTCGACGGACAAGATTGGAGGTCGAGCGGATGTATCACCACAGATGGTCTAGGTATTATTCTTGCGGGTTGGTTAGATCATGCGGATCGAACACTCTTTACCAACTCTTATGGTGTAAATGGCAGTGCGATTCCATCTGATGTTCCTCAATTTCTAAGTCTTCGAGGACGATATTGGGGGGATGATTGTGGTACCGGTAGTGTATGTGATTACAATGATAACTCATTTACCTGCCTTTTTTCTCCCGATGAACGTTATCGCGATGAAGTGTATTCCAACAGCATAAATTATCGGGCAATTGGTCCGCCAAACTCAAACAACATAAGTCAATATATTGCCGGAGGAAGTTCTGCGCCAGGAGCAGAAATTCGTACTCGTTGGACTTCACCTCGTCCTAGTTCCATCCTCGCGAGTCCACAGACTGCATGTTCAGGAGAAGTTGTCACACTCTACGCTGACGGCGCTGTGCAAGGAGGAGACTATGATTGGTACGAAGTAAATAGTGGTAGTGAGGTATTAATCGGAAGTGGCCAAAGTATCCTCGTAAGTCCAACTGTCCTCACAACCTACCGTGTATACACAACTAATGGAGGAATACGATCAAATTGCTATCAAGAAATCGATGTAAACGTAGTAGGGTGCTCTCCGAATTGTCATACGGAAATTGCCCAGCTTCCTAGCGTTCAAAGCGTCGACGGCAGTGCGCAAAACTTGATTCCGGTCACCTTCAATACCCAAAACTCTGGATTTGCCAATAACAGTCTTATTACTGACGTAAATGTGACAGTAACATGGACTAAAACTGATGGGTCTTGTGGCTCTCAATCCAGTGGCAATGCTTTTCATGCCGAAACATTTATGGAATTGAGAGGACCATCTACCGCATGTTCCAACACAAGTTTGGTGGATGGAGACTTTTCTGGCGGTGCGGACATTCCGACAATTACCACCACATTTGATGAATCATCCTCAAACATTGTCGCGGGAACCCCGACATCGACCACCTATAATCCAAGCGGAAATCTTGACAACTGCATAGGGGGCTCTCCCTTTGGACCTTGGTCGCTTTGGATTGGAGATAACGTAACTACTGATCCACTATGCGTGAGTGCCTATCAAGTCGAAGTTTGCGCTTGTGACCAACCCACCAATCCAACAGCTGCTACAGCAAGCCCTAACCGGGTGTGTTCGAACGATCCAGGCTCGATTACATTAGTTGCAACTGGTGGAAGCGGAGAGGAAGTTCATTGGTTTAGTGGAGCATGTGCTTCTTCAGGACCTATTGCCATCGCACTCAACGGTGATCCAATTTCGATTCCATCCCCGACAAGTACGACAACCTACTTTGCCCGTTGGTATTCAGGAGGTGTCTGTGGTTATTCCAGTGCGTGCATGCCCGTAACTGTAGTAGTTGACCAACCCTCTGTACCTGGAGATATTTTTGGAAGCCAAAGTGTATTATGTCAAGGAGACGATCCACTTCCACTCGCCTTGATTGGTAGTGTAGGTGTTGTTGATTTTTGGGAGGTGTCCACCGATGGAGGCGCATCGTATGCCCCATTAGCAGGAACATCCGGGAGTGCAGCCTATGATCCACCAGTAATCTTGAGTGGAGGGCTATACAATTATCGTGTGCAGGTTTCCAACGGTGTGTGTGCCCCACAAACCACACTGCCCTATTCCATAAATATCAATCCGCAACCCTCTTATGTAACCATAGAGATTCAGGATCCTGTAATCTGTACGGGAGAAACTACGGCCCTAGGGCTTATATCTCCTATCGGAAGTATTCAATGGGAGATGTCGACCGACAATGTAAATTTCAGTCCCCTCAGCAATGAGACAAATTCTGTACTTCTCACACCGGTACTAACGAATACTAGCGCAAGTGACTCTACATACTATTTCAGAGCCACGTTGGGAAATGCTCCTTGTAATTCAATAACTACATCTACCAAATCCGTTACGGTCACTGCTAATCCTG
>MDTG01378076.1_pt1 | contig 13965 bp, 1 predicted proteins | sample 811421 | NCBI WGS metagenome assembly MDTG01 (sample SAMN05326645, study PRJNA326480) | marine metagenome | isolation source: seawater | place: Pacific Ocean: South East | collected 2011 | reverse complement strand
TTCCATCAACAACAGTTCTCTTACCACCATCTACAACTACAGTTCTTGTCCAATTATCTGAAACTGGATCTAATGCAATCGTTCCATTAAACTGCACAACTTCAAATGGGTTTACATTTTCAACTTGAGATGCAAATGCATTTTCAATCCAACCAGTTTCTGAATAATCTAGAGTAATTAAATCACCAGTTTTTCTTACATTAGGATCTAATAAAGTTAAATTTTGAGTATAATCTGCAGTATCAGAATTTATAGATGGATTTAGTCCTATTTCTGGTTTAAAGGTATATCTGTCTAATGGGACAATTAATTCTTCATTTGAGATATCAATATCAACTTTATTGTCTGGATTTAATATATCCATACGACTAATATCTTTGAAATTATCTACAAAGAATCCAGATTTAAATCTATCACCAGTAGCATCTCTAACTTGTAAAGTCTTAGTATCAAGTTCAAGCATAGTTAAACTTGTAACAATTTCTAAATTGGATACTCTCTTATCAAGTTTACCAATATCTCTCATAGTATATCTCTTATTATCAACAAGAGATATTCTGGCATTTCTTGGGTTATAGAGATAAGCAGGAAGTGCAATAGTCGCTATATGCATTCCAGTATCAACCATAGCAGGTGCTTTAGGTTGTAATGAAGATACGCCCCTTAGAATAGAAAATTCTGGTATATTATCCTCACCAAGACTAAGAATCAATTTATCAATTCTTGGTAGATAGAAACTATATCCTAAATTAGAATCCCCTTGAGAAGATACTACTAACGTAGATGCATTACTTGCGGTACCAAAATCTCTACTTGAGAATGCAAATGGTGATGCTGTGGTACTAACAAATTCTGAAACTCTAGGTCTAAAATCAAGTGTATCAGATGCTCTAACGTTATTTTTTAAAATTGGAACATCTGTTGTGAATCTTTGTTGATCATAAGATCCTACAGTAAATACATCTCCAGTATCATCAGCTGGAACAATATATGAGTTATAAACTACTAATAATTTCTTAGATGGTGAAGGAGCACCTGCTTTTCTAACTAATCTAGAATAATCATAATATTGTTCTCTTTGTCCCTTATCTAAAGCAAATCTATCGGTAATATTAATGTTATTACCAGGAGTTATTGCTTGTAAAGTAGTTTTAATATTTGATTCTTCAAAAGTAATTACTTCTCCAAGATTATATGTATTAGTGTTTAAGTAAACAATCTCAACATTATTTGCTCCAGTTCTAGTAACAAGTTGAGCAACAGCTCCACTTTCAGAACCAGTAATTTTTTCACCTACTACACTATTAACATCTAATGCTAATCCCGAAACAGTTGTTAATTTATCTAATGTTGGTGCAGATGTATCTTTCGATTCAAGAACTGCAACAACCTTAACAACATCACAAACATTCAATGAAATTTCTTTATCTTCTACTCTTAATCCATAAAAATTATTTTGAGTTAATCCACTAGTAGAAGTAGTTACTCCAGTCTGAGTTTTAGTAATATTAACTGTCCTACTTCTAGAAAACTCTTTAATTTTTTCTTTAATTACAGATTTTTCTACCGTAGCATTGACAGAAACAGCTTGACTATTATCTAATCCACTAAAAGTAATTTGTGTTGCACCATTAACTAATGCAAATTGATCTTTTGTTAAATTTTCTGGACCTGCACCAACATTTTGATAGACAACAGAATATTTTTGAGTATCAAATGAACTATAGAAACCACTTGATATTCCTGTTGGCAAAGGAAATGTTATTGAACCCGCACCACTAGTTGTTCCTGTTAATTGCTTCACAACTAATAGATCGGAATTAGAAAGATCTACATCAGAAACATTAGGTCTTTCTAAAGGAGCATATAGTCCTTGATTGTCATCATTAACAATTCCCTCAGGTACCATAAGAACCATAGGACTACTTGTTGTAATACCATTAACTGTACCACCAACACCACCTTCTACACCTGTAGTATCTCCAACAGCCACCACATTTAAGGTTTTTAAATCAGTTGAAACTGATGCTACTTCATTTATGACTGGATCATCTATTCCTCGAACGAAATATTTAACCAATGCACCTTCCTTTACCCCATCAAAAGTAACTCCTGGTCCAGTAATTTCACCTGCAGTATTACTTCCACTATCTACTATTGTAAATTGAGTATTTAATGACGTATTAGGTGTAACAAGTTTATTTCTTAATACAGTATTAGCATTAAAATCTCTTGAAAATCCATTTACAGATGATGCTTGGAATACTGATTTTATATCTTCTGATTTATATTGCTCAAATGATGTTATAGATCTTGATACTAAATTAGACTCATTAATTAAAATTGCTTCTCCAGTAAGAAATGTTCCTGATGTTTGTGCCAACGTAAGAGTACTTGCATTCACATCTACCATATAACCAGTAGCATCACTACTAACACCCCTTATAAAGGAACCATTGGGGCATTGAGAGGCACTTAGTGAGTTATTCAATGTCACCATTGTGTATGTTTGGATATCATACAAATATAAATTCCATTCACTGGTAGGATCAACATAAGGAGAATTTCTTAATCCTATAGAATATACTCTTGCAGTTCCAATTCCAATTGGACTTCCTTGTCCCTTTCTTTTATTTCTTAATTGTACAGTATTTGCAGTTTCGTCAAGTTTTACCTTTGGCGTTCCACTAACGTCATCAAGTCTTATTAAACTACCTAATTCAAATACTACTTTTGCTGTATCTACAACTTCTTTGTCTCTTGGTTTATCTATATCTAAAATAGTAGTTCCAACAGCATTAATACGGAATCCTTGAACATATGCTTTTCCTGGATCAACTTCTACACATGCTAAATTATCATTTGGTGTATTATTTTGGTCTGTAATCTGACCAGCTTTAAAAATACCTTCATTTCCAATTCCATCATCTAAAGAATTAGATACATTAACATTAAAATTACCTAAAGAGTAATTTCCAGATTCTTCATAAGTTCTTCTGGCAAATTCTTTTGCAATTTCAGAATAAACAGTAGTATCTTGTAATTTTTTAAGATTACCATCTCTTAATTTAACAATTTCAATAAAATTAGTATCATTGAAATCAGTAAGAGATTTTTTAGATAACTCAGTAGTAATCTTTAATCTATCTGCACCAGGTGCGGCATAATTTGAAAACCCTCTAGCATTATCATATAAACTAGCATCATCTTTAGCAGTAACAATAGTTTCTAAAATACTTAGACCAACCCTATATGAAGGCACATTGGAATATGGGTCTAAAACAATAGTATCTGCCGCTACAGTTACAAAAGCACCTCTAATGAAATATACACCAGTTTCTATCTTTACAGCACTACCAGTGGCAGAGGCATCGGTATCTATGGCATTAGCTACACTATCCCCAGAATTGATTGTAGTATTTCCATAAACAATGCTTTCTTGAGCGATTAAAGGTTCGCTATCTAATACAAATGATTCTAAACCTTCATCATCACCAGTTAAATATTTTATAAACAGAGTTACATTAGTAATATCTGTTGAATCTGAAGGTAATTTACAGTCATTAACTATAAATTCTACTCCAGAATTTTGTCCTTTTAACTTTTTACCTTTTAATTCATTAAGATAAAGAGAAACTGGAAGTCCTAAATGTTCTGAATCTACTTTTACTGAGAAATATTGATCATCGTAATAAACGGAACCAGGAATAACCATAGTTCCTTCTTTGAACATATGATCACCAAAGGACTCAACCTGATTTTGCAATATAGACTGAAGAGTTGTTAATTCTCTAGCCTGTACTGGTCTACCTGGTCTAAAAAGAACCTTGTAAAAATTATTATCCTCATTAAAATCGTCATAATAAGGACTTATATTTAAGTTAGTTTTCTGTGGCATTTTTTAGAATTCCAGAATAATTTTTACGTCTTCTTTTTGTCTTTCATCTCGACTGATCAAAGATCTATTATCTAAGTAGATAATATCACCAGACTCATTATTTATTTCAGATTGAGCAGTACCATTTTCAAATTCAACTCCAAGTTCAATAATTTTATTTCCCGTTGGATTTGTAGTAATTCCAGTGAATGTAGTATTTATCCCTACAGTATATTTTCCAGTAACTTCTACAATATCATCACCACCTGAAATAGTATAAATTTGTCCTGTAATAGGATCTCCTTCTTTTGATACATTAGCAGAATCGGTATTAAAATCATAATTCGTTGAAGAATTATATAAAGACCTATCTTGATAATATTTCAAAATTGCTATTTGAGGACTTGTTGAAGATAAAACGTCGTATGAAACAACATACCCTCTAGCATACCCAATCACATTACCATTACTATCTTTAACATCTTGTCTAATCTCATCACCAGGGACTACTTGTAAAGAGTTTGTTGCTAAGTTATTAAGATATAGTGCTTTAACTGAAGAAAATGTATTCCCAGTAAAGACTTGGGTAGAACCTATCGATGTTGGATTTTTAAGAATTCCAATTTGAGAAAATTTAGTATCTACTGGAAAATCCTTTGTAGCGTCATCAAATCTAGAATAAATTAAAATTCTGTCAGCACCCAATTCTTTGTATAGATCATATCCATGTCCTTTAGATGGTGGGATAATTGGAACTAATTTTGCTTGTGTAGCACTTGCTACTGCTGTTGTGTTTATAGAATCAAGATTAACTTTTCCGTAAGTATATCCTTTTCCACCAACAGAAACTTGAGTTTTGGTTATTTTAGCACCAACAACATCAACTACGACTTTTGCTCCAGTTCCATCTCCAATAATAGGAAATTCCTGTCCTACTCCACCTTGATATCCATCTCCTTGAGAATCAATATAAACTTCTTTTATTTGATTGTTATTTACATCAGAATTTCCATTCTCTCTAACTGATACTATTTGAGTATCTGTTGATGTTGACCAATCATTGGGAAGAGGTATATATTCTGTAGAATCAAATTTTATAATATCACTTGGTTTAACACTGAAAAGATATTTCCAAGTATAACCATCATTTGAAGCACCGTCTGCAGCAGAAGGTTCTAATCCAGTAAATAATGGTTCATTTTGAGAACGATTACCTGAAGTATTAATTCCAGAAGAACCATTATTTAAACAAACATAAACATTATAGTCTTTATTAAGAACATAATAATTTGTATCATACAATCTAGAAGAATCTGTCAAAGGTGACTGATTAGATGAACTATAATCTTGACGGTATATCTCATATCTATTTCCTTGAGTCCAAGTTATTTTTCTAACAACCCTTCGAATATTTTCTGCAGATATTTTCTTACCATAAATCATAGTATCTTTAGTATGATTTAAGTAATTAAAATTATCAGTAGGACTTGGAGGACTTGCATTCCATGTAGAATCATTTGTTACTCTACCATAATGATTTGTGCCTATGCCAGGATTCGTTAAACCTACAACGACATAGTAAGAATTTGAGACACTATTTACGTCCCCCAAAAAATTACTAGCATTATTAATCCTAAACTGATCTGTTACAATTGCCGCCATCTTCTATAATCTTATAGACTTTTTTTCTTTATTTATACTAATTTAAGGATCGTTCTTTATAGCACCTGTTTTTCTCAATCCAGAGTCTCTTCTCTGTATATGCGGGAAGGTTGATAATCCCGTAGTAACAGTCTTAGAAGAAACTGCAATTGACACTGGATTTGAGGATCTACTAAACCCTGTCAATCTACCCCATGAGAATCTACCAATTCCACCACCTCCTCCTTGTGCATCTGAATAACCCCTTGCTGTTGTTGCAATCCCAACAATACTAGCATTTGGATCGACGTTAGCAATGAAATCTGCCTTGCTTCCACTTCTATTAATTGAGTTTATTTGGTAGATATTGTCTAAGAATGTTACCCCTATACCCAAAGAAGTTCCTTGTGCAGTGTGTGATGTAACACCAGTACCGACTGTAGTACCAAAAATATAAATTGGGAATCCATTTAGTAAAGTAGTAAAATCACCAGTCTCCTTCTCAAGGAAGAAATGAAGTGCTAATGGATTACTACCAGAACCAGATGCTGTTGATATTCCAGTAATTATACCAGAGAATCCTTTGACATCACTTACATCAGTAACTGTTTCCTGAGTGAGTATTGGTAATGGTGCAATAACTTGAGGTGCTGAAGTACCTGTATATCCAAGACCTGGATTTACAACCGCCACTGAAGTAATTGCTCCTGCAGTTATTGATGCAATTGCAGTTGCAGTTGATCCTATACCGATTGAACCATTTGCTTGTATGAAAGTAGAAATACCTGTTGTTGGTATTCCAATAGAAACAGAAGTTGTTGCTCCAACATATCCAGTTCCACCAGTTCCTACAGTAATTGACTGAATAGTTCCTGCAGCAGAAACAACAGCAGAAAGAGATGCTCTTACTGGATTCTGTGATTGATCAACTATACGAAGATCAAAATTAGTAGGTGAATCATATTCAAATAAATCAACCGAATCAGTGAAGATAATATTATCTGTACTTGAGAAGTCAGAAATAATACCAGCGTTAGGGAATATTAATGGTTCAATTGATGGTCTTGATTTATTAACTATAGTTCCATTAATAACTGTATCAATTTTTTGCTTAACCCATTTTAAAGGTCTATAATCATCGTCATCAATACCCTGATTATAGTATAAGTTAGTTTCAATTATATCTGATGTTGTTATTCCTGAAATTGTTCTCTTATCTTGAGTTCTTATGAAAGATCCATCAGATTCAAATCCTTGCATTAACTGGACTTGATCTCCTGCTTTAAGAGTTTCTACTACATCAGTATATGAAATATCTGTATCAGATCCTTTATAGAAGAAAACTGTTACTTTATCATTTTCATCAGGAGCTTCAGTAAATATGAAACTTGTTCCTCCATAGAAACTATAAGCAGATTCAGGTGATTGTAAAACACCATTTACAAAGATCAATAATAATTGGTTAACATCTATTGAAGAAGATTCATCTGCTCTAAATGCTACTAATTCACCATTAAATTTCAATGGGAATCTCTTTCTTACACCATTCTGTAATGGTGCAATAGAATCAATAAAGTCAAATTCTCCGACATTCCAAGAACCAAATTGATCAGTGAATACTTCATTCACGGTAAATCTAAAGTCTGTTAATGGTTCGTTAACTAATCTATCAGTTACTAAACCAACAGGTCTAAACACATCACCCTTTCTAAATGAAGTTCCTTTTGATACAAAATCAAAATTACTTACATTATATAAATTAGACCCAACCCCAGTAGTAGAAGCAGCAGAAACATCAATATTAACTGTTAACCCACGTCCTGTTTCTTCTGTTGGTCCCAATCCCAATCTTGAGATACCCTGTATAGGAAGATTATTATAAGATGGAGAAGGAGGAAGAATTCTTGGATTAATATATCCAGTTCCACCTGCACCAACAGTGAATTTCAATGCTCCACCAGCACCAGAAGGAGATGCACCAACATTTACAGTAAACTTAGTAGCACTTATAACTTCCTCAACTCCCAATGTTGCATTGTAAGCAGGATCAGATACACTACCCAATAACTTTGTAGGTCTTGGATATGAGTGAGTAGTAGTGTGCATATCCTGTGCACAAGTAAATGTTAGGGTACTTGTTCCTATTCCAACAGTGTTATTTGCTTTTTGAATACCACTAGCAGCAGCAGACACATATGTGTGTACACTAGTGTTAGTTGATGGTGTAGAATTTAAAACTTGTATTTCAAAAGTATTTGAAGTTACATCTGAAATTTGTATCCACTTGTTAAAGATTGGATCAGTTGATCTTGGATATGCGTGATTGGATTGATTTCCATCTTTAGCACACTTGAATGTTAATGAATTCTCAGCAAGTTTAATGTAAGTACCATTGCTATATCCATGATTACCTGTAGTTGTAATAGTTACAATACCAACTACTGGATTATAAACCGCATTTGTTGCTGTTTGGAAACCTGCTGCACTAAAACTATGAGATGCAGTTGTTGTAACTGTTAATATTCCACTTGTAGGATCATAATCAGCAGCATTTGCGGTAAATGGTCCACCAGCATTTGCAGTAATACCATTACTACCAGCACTTACAAAAGTATGTTCATTATAATCCACTACAGTTGCAGTTATAACTGCTCCTCTACCACTTCCACCAGCAGATCCAACACCAACTGTAATTGTATCAGTAGTTACTGCTGTAATTGCTAATGTTGCATTATGGGCAGGATCGGTTGTACGAGGGTATAAATTGGTAGTGGTGTAATTGTCACTAGAACAACTAAATCCGATTGAATTAGTAGCAATACCAATAGTATTAGATATTGTTAATCCATGACCAGGTATTGTTAATACCATTACTCCAGAATCAGATACAAATGTTGCATCAGTAACAGTAAATGGTCCACCAGCGTTTGCAGTAACTGAATTAAGACCAGCACTTACAAATCTATGAGTATATGCAATATCAGTTACACCAATAGCAATTGTCCCACCTATATTGTATCCAGAACCATGGAAATCAGTAGTTCCAAGTCCAACAGATACAATAGATTGTCCAGCACCTGCTAAGACTGCAGTAACTGCTGCTCCAACTAAAGGTGCTATACCAAGTCCACCACTAGAACCAATTGAAATAATATCACCCTTTCTAGGTAATTGATTCTGGTTTATATCAGTCTCGCTTATAATGATACTGCCATTTGAAGATGTAATTCCAGAGAATACAAAACTAGTAATGCCAACAGTTTCATTACCATCAAGACTATAGTTATTTGAAAGGTTAGTTGCTGTAGTTGGATTTTGGAAAATACCATTAATAACTACAAGACTACTACCAGTAGAAAGTCCAATAGTATTAGCACCACCTACAGTTGTTGTAAAGGTTCTTCCAACTCCAGTAAAGTCTGTAGAAACATCATCAAAAACTTCATTAGTAGAATAATCACTTCTTAGATAAACTCTTCCACTAAATGAAGATCTACCAGCATCACGATTAGATGATGTTTTTTCATCTATATTAGTACCTCTTGGTGCGTCACTAAAGTAAATTTTATTTCCAACAATATTATATCCACCTCTATACAATCTTACAGTAGCACCATCAGTGTGAGATGTAGCAGAAGAACCAACAAATCCTCTTTCAACTTCAACCATTGGTATAGTTCCAGTATCTACACCGACTGGTCCAATATTTGTCACTCCATATCCAACATTATTAACTTTTACATATTCATCATCTACTTTCAGAATATCATTTAAAATAATAGATGAAATACCAGCAAGACCAAGTATAGATGTAGATACTGATACTGCACCACTTGCATTATTAGAAAGAGTAGTGGTAAGTGGAGTATATGAAAGTGGAGTTTGAATTACATTATCTAAAGTAATTAAACTCTTTTCATTTCTCTTAGCCATCTCAAATAGATGATAATTACCAGTTCCGAAACTTGTAAAGGTTGTACCAATTCCAGCATTAGCATCTGCTTGAGAAACTGCTACTTTAAATGAGTTATCATCAATTTTTAACACATAAAGATCAGTTGGTAACCCACTACCATTAGTTTGAATTGATGCAATACCAACTCCTTCAATAGAAGATCCAGGAGTATACTGGATTTGCTCCTTATCATTAAAGAAATGATTCTCAATTGTTATTATTCCTGAGGTTAATGCAATACCAACTGCTGGATCAAGATATTTTCCAAAAATTGGAATATTGTTCCAATTTAATATAAATTGCTTATTATCTGCCCTATCACCATTTATAGAATCATATTGTAATAATGATAATGAATCAACTGCAGAACCATAAGTAAGATCTGGTGGTATGTTGATAAGATCAATAGTAGTATTGAAAATTTCACTAAAACATTGAACTTCTATAGTACCTGATATATCAGGATGGAATACTAATTCAAAATCACTTCCATTTAATTGAGAACTAAATGTTCCTATTCCAGAAGTGCTTCCAATTGATATGAATGGATATTGAACAACATATGCATCAGTGGTATCATGTGCCATCATTATTTGATGAATAGCACTTGTGTTACCTATAGAAGTTCTTATTATATTCTTAACTGCAGAAACTTTAGTCTTATTAAACTCAAGTATTGTAGATGCAGTAGAAACGTTTGAATATGATGATTGTATCCTTAAACTATTTTCTGAACCATCTGGTTGAGCAGACGTTTTATACCTATAAGTTCCAATACCTGCTGCAGTAATTCCAAAACCAACAATCTTAGATTGAACAGAAACGCCATTAGATCTATCATTTATATAATTTAAAGATAAGATACTAGAGTCAATCTGTGAAGTAAATGTTCCTATGAAATTAGGAGTATTAGTTTCAAACTGATAATCTGAAATATAAGAATTAGTCCCATCATGAGTAACATAAAACTCAAAGATATTCGTTTCATTTGCAAAAGCATCTCTAACTTCAACAGTTGCAAAGTAAGAATCAATACTATCAATATTAGATCCTACTAAAGAAATAGAAGATGAAGAACCAACAGTCTGATTAAATCCTGTTAAAGTTACAAATCCTACATTAGCAGTTCCAACACCAGTTGCACTATCAAAAGTATTTTCATATATTTTTACATCAAGATCAGCATTGAAAACATCAACAGGATCAAACTTCAAAGAATATACATCATCATTATTTTTATCACCAATAATATTAACTAATTCTGAATAATTAGATGTCGTACCACCAGCACCTAAAACACCTTTTTGTACAGTGTAGATATTCTTATCAACATAATCTATTGAGGTAAGTAATTCAGTAAATTGAATACTATTTGTTGTTGGATTTCTTGTTTGAACTAAAAATCTTGCAAATGGAGTTAATAGAGTTAATTTTCCATCAGTTTTAATATTATTAGACGCATTAGAGAATAGAGTGCTAATATTGTCTATATCTAAAACTCTGTTGGTTAAACATTTGAAATAATTTACAAGCTCTCTATTCTGGAATTGAATATATTTTGATCTATTAGGATTTGTAAGTATCTCATCATCTCTAGATAAATCAAAATTATTAATAGCATCTACTCTATTATCTGTAGAAGCTAATTCACGAGTTATTGTTGTTGCATCAATACTACCAATACCAATTTTTGGTGCTACATTATCAATTGTTGTATCAGCAAAATTCTTAAGTCCTGTGGTATGAATTAGACGATTTACAGGATCTACTAATTTATTGTACTCAACTGGACTTTGAATTGTATATGACAATGTTTGATAGTAACTATTATCAGGAATAACTTGATAATCTTCATCTAATTTACCAACATTATCAGTCCATCCCAATTCTTTTCTTGAAGAATAGTCAACTTTAAATGTTCCAGTATTTTCTAATAATTCATTAATGGTAGCAATAGATCCAGTATAAGCACCCTTAATTACATCATTTACTTTTAATTGATATTTACCAAGTATTTTAACATAATCATTACCAATTTTATCGATAACTAGATTTTTATTCTCATAATCCCCTTCCTCATTTAATATTAAAACTCTTTCATTAAGACTGAAAGTTGCTGCTTCCTGTGTAATTTTAAATTTAGGATAATCAGCATAATTTATAACAGTAGCATAATTTTGAGCAGTTTTTGCTAATCCTGGATTAGTAGAAATTCCAAGCAAATTAAATTCAAATTTAAATGGATTGTTACCCAAAGAAGGTTTAGTATCATAAGTGTTTGTTACAGTGTAGAAATTGAATTCATTATTAGCAGAATTCATAGTATCACCATATTCATTCTCTACACCTTCTAAGTAGAATGTATCTCCAACCACAAAAGGATCTGTTGCAAACCCAACAATAGGTGTTCCCAATGTAAAGGTAACAATTCCACTATTTGTATCTGTAACAATAGTAGATGCAACTGAAACTGAACTTACTGTAATTCCATTTGAGTTTTCAACTGCAATCAACTCAGCAACATTTATTCCTTTAGGTTCAGAAACAATGGACATTTCCTCAATTGATTGTGTAGCGTCATTGACATTTGCTGCTATAAATCCACTATCATTAATTTTTCTAGTATAAGTGTCAATAACAAGTATCTTAGGATTATTTTGATAACGCTTACCACCATCAAGGATTTCAATTGATTTAACAACATTAAAATCTTTTAAGAATATTACAGGTGATACCTTTGCTATTGGTAATAAAGTTTTATCTGAAGGATACTCAAATCCAATATTATTGATTGTTGTCTCTTCAATTCTATTTGCAGTGCTAGATCTTGGTAATATTTGAGCATTAGTTCCTTGAGTAGAAGCAATACTTACAAATTTTGGCAATTCTCTATATCCTATTCCACCAAAATTAATGCCAATATTTTCAACTGGTCCAATATCACTAGTTGATTTTGTAGTATAACGTATAGTTCCTATACCAGCTTTAAATGAATTACCTTGATCTTCACCTGCTGCATACTTAAGTATATTTGGTTTATTCCTTAGAAGAATATTAAAACTGGTATCACCAACACTAATAATTGAATATTCACCATTATATTCTGAATATTGATGAAGATTGTAAGATACTTTAGATCCATTTACAACATCAACATCAGATGTGCTTATGAATCCAGATTTTTCTATATTATAAAATAATGATTGAGGGTTATTGGAAGAATAATTTAAAGTTACTGTAGCTGTTGTTCCATTTCCTACGGTTCCTTCACTAGTAACGGAAATAAGACTTGTGGTTCCTGTTGATACAAATTCGTTGTCAAATTCATCATCATAATATAGTTTAAAGTCATATCCAGATAAAGATGAATCCGCAACATCAAATACTAAACTATTATTTTTTATAATAGAAATTGGTGGATTTATTAAAGAGATTTCATTACTAGATCCTGTTGAGGTAAAATCAACAGTTACTGGAGGATAAACAGTAGATTCTTTATATGTTTCACATAATTGAATATTATTGTCATCTACTCTATAAACAAAATATCCACGAGTAACTTGAGAAATACCACTGATTGTTGCATTTCCAGAATAATAAACTTTATCCCCAGTTTCTAATCCATGTGAAGTGAGTGTTATTGTGTCAGTAGTACTATTAATTCCTGAAGTAAAACTAATAGGATTAACTATTAATTTTTCAATATCAGTATTATATTTTACTGATACAGGTGCTGCTGTTGATACACCTACAGATTGTGTAGGTTCTACTATTAAATCAATAACAGTTTGCTCAGGTAAATTATGTGAAGTTGTAAGAGCAACTTTTGCTGATATTGTTTCAATATCTGCTTGTACTTGAGTGAAATTAGATTCGAAAGTATATTCAAAATTATATGCACCATTTCCTAAGAAAAATAGTCCATTTTCTGCAGAATTTCCAACACCAATTGATGCCTGTAATGCACTTGTAACACCAATATAATCTTTAGACTTATTAATGGCATATAGAGTAGTATTATTGGTTAAACTATATCCACCAGGAACAGTTCCATCAGTAGATACTGCAATATTAGAACCAGATGCAGGAATATTTAAAGTTATTTGTTGATTTGTTTTAAATGGATGGTTGGGTAGATAAATTGATTGACAAGGAATATCAACAGAATTTACAGTATCACCAACAGATACATTCGTGCTTGAGGATAAACCTACTATTGAACATATTCCAATTGCTTCTCTAGGGTTAAAGTATACAATATCTTCAAGTTGAGATTCGAAATAATCTACTCTTAAAGGTATGTCAATAAAACTAGGAAGTAAATTAACATGACTTGAAACTGTATGTGCTGTTCCAGTGACTCCTCTTCTAACTCTTAATATATTTCTATCTTCAAATTTATTAATAACTTCTAATTTTTCAGTTCCTATACCAATACTACTACCAATAGAGATTAATTCAGGTATCCTTCCAACAAAAATATCGGTTATAA
>MDTG01370557.1_pt1 | contig 13965 bp, 11 predicted proteins | sample 811421 | NCBI WGS metagenome assembly MDTG01 (sample SAMN05326645, study PRJNA326480) | marine metagenome | isolation source: seawater | place: Pacific Ocean: South East | collected 2011 | reverse complement strand
CGGCCCATCTTTCCACAAGCCCTTGTAGCTCAGCGGTAGAGCACTCCCTTGGTAAGGGAGAGGTCTCGGGTTCAAGTCCCGACGAGGGCATCGTCGGAAACTTAACCAGGGCAAGCGATCTAAGGCACTAGGATCGCAAAAATTTCAAAGTGGACGTCCAGTTTTGGGTCCACTTTTGTTGTTTTTAGACCATTTTGCTTGATTCGTCTGATCTGACGTAAGTCCCAAAATGGCAACTATTAAAAGAAGTTGGGGCAACTGGAAAGTACTCATTTCAAACATCCCCCATTACTCCCAAACAATAAGAGCTTCTTTCCACTTTATTTTTAAACTGCTAAATATTTATGGCTGAAATTTGAATAAGTTTTTGTTATAGCATTCATCAATTCTCATAATCAAAAAAGTGAGTAGAAACTCACAGAGAGAGTATTTTTTCTTTATGTTTGTTTTATATTTGCATTTTTGTCATGTCTCCTGAAGCAGAAAAGTTTAACGGTTGGGCAGCAATGCTTGGCTTTGTTGCAGCCTTTGGTGCATACGCAACAACAGGGCAAATTATTCCCGGCATCTTCTAAGTGGAACTCAATCCATTTAAACCCTATCAACAATTTTTTCAAAACCTTTTGAAAAAATCCAAAAAAAGCTCTTAACGGTCTGGTTAAGAGCTTTTTTAATATTTTTTAAACTATCTATAATTCCATTTAAAACGTCTATTAAACATTGCCAAGACTAATAATTCTCTCAAGGAATATTAAAAACTTTTAAACCTGGAAAAACTTTATGTTAAACCTTGTCAAACCATCCACGAATTAAGTATGGCAAGACAAAGCAAAAGGCGTGATGATTTAAATTAAAGATATCCAGGCTAATGTCATTTGAAGTTACTTACAACGGAGATATTCAATACATAAAGGTCTTTTACTCCACCGAAAAGACAAGAGAAGGAAAATATTATGGCGAATTCTATAAAAAGATGGATGCTCTAGCAAGTGACATAAGACGCCTTAAACAAGAACTTGACGAAGACAGTGAAAAGGCAGCAAAGATTGCAAAAGATGCTGCTAACAAAGCCCTTTCAGAAAGATTTGGCCCCCTTAGATACGTTCTTGACGAAGATCTATGGGACGAATCCATAGTGATAAGCAAAATTCTGGATGACAGAAAAGAGAAAATGGTGGCACTAGCACAGAAAACTTTAAATAGTGAAGTTCTTCTTGAAGAAGACGGTGCAGAGGAATACGAAATCCACTTAACCGAAGGAGCAATAGAAGTCAATGGTAAAAGAATAGAGCTATCGGTAATTGAGTTGTTTGATTGTGATGACTATCACGAATGGAATGAGACAAAACTACTAAAATTGGAAAAACTTGATTGGTTTATTGTTTGGGCGAAAACAGAAGCAGGAGAATTCAAGACCAATGGAGGGAAGCATGAGGGGAATTTTTCATTCGAGGAATTACACATGGAAAGTAATTTGCTTCATTACAGAGATTTACCACTTATCGTTCCCAACAACGGAACAGATATTTTTAGCAATGAACTTGAAATCCATTTTGGAGATGCAACTCAAGAATCACTTGATATGAGGTAATAAATTTTACTGAGCAGGATCATTAATTTGATTTTCAGGTAATTGCCAAATATCGGTAATTTATTTTCAATGCAATTTTTTTTAGACTAAACAAATCCATTCTATTCGTCTTATATTTCTAATCTTAGGGATCACTTATTAAGAGTATTAAGAAAGGCACCCCGACTCACTGGTGTCCCTGGGTACCTTTCTCTGGTTACAGAACGGATTGTGTGAGGAGTTGTTCTGCTATAACTTTTATAATTAGTTCAAGAGATAAAAATCAACAGAAAAAATACTTATTTTTAGTGTTCCAAAAAGTTAATGCTAAAAGTAAAAATCATTTGATACAGAATAAAAAGTCAGCCAAGAAATAACATACTGTTTGGAACAAGAAAATAAGAAAAAAGTTTATTACAGAAAAAATACTTTTCCCTGAGAGCCCTGAATGTAAATACATGGGGTATGCCCAACAAAGTTCGCAAAGACAAAGCCCCATAGAGACCAAAGTTAAAGAGTAAAAAAAAAGGAGTGGTTTTACGTTTAAGAAATGAAGGTTGTTCTTATCGGTCTATTAGAAAGCAAACTGACCTAGCACTCTTGACTAATAGAAGCATTATTGTTGAACAGGATGTGATTTATAAAATTAGTAAAAAGAAAAACTAAAGTTTTAATAATTTGCCGTAAGGCGTAGAAAGTTTTCCGTATTAAGCGCAGATAACTTATAAAGTTACCAATTTTCTTTCTTATTAATTTAAGCTTTATCTCGCTTGAACGGCCTTTCCTGGCACGTTTGACAGATAGACGGAAGGGGGTGATCTCCAAGCATACTAGCACGTAATTTTTGAGCTTCTTCGCTATTAATCACAGTCTCGATCGACGAGTCAAGTACATTACCTACTTTCAATTGCCCATCATGATCAAGACAGCATAAAGTTACATCGCCATTCCAGAGAACACCAACATCAGTAAATGGATGTGGACAATATGATGTTTGCCTTGCTGCTTTTAAGTCATAGTCATCGCTTATCCTAGTATTAGCGAATGTAAATGCTCTCCAGAAAGTTAGTTTAATCCCCCTCTGCAAGGAGTAGGAAGTAGACGAATAATTATTGTCTCGCACAAGATCATCAACATTATGATTTTTACGGTCAAAAGGAGGCATTCCGAGCTCCTGCTCATTTTCAGCAACAAAATCATTCCACTCTTTCAGAATAATACTAGCGTCATTTGAATCCCTTATAATACTGACATTTGAAGCTGTATTTTGAGTAACCATTACTCGAATTGTGATTGTATTTTGAATAACATTCCCTTTCGCTAAGCGTTTCATATATTCATGAACTAACAAGCGAAGATTGCTGATATATCGATCCCATGAAACACTCACTTTACCACGAAAATGATATGTCTCTTCTGTTGGAGTCATATGACTAGCCGTTATTGTTCCGTATAAGGTATCTAATATTTGAGTAACATTTTTTGGCCCTAGCGTACTTATATTTGTAACCAAATGAGTTTTTACATTCTTTGATGATCCAAATTTTAAAATTTCAATCAATTCAGGGTGCAAAGTTGGCTCACCCATTAAATGGAGATTTACCATTCCAGCGATATTTTTTTCAGCATTCTCTTTATAGAGTTGCTTAACAAGCTCTAAATCCATTGTTCCCAAACTACGTTTTTGTGAATCCGATGGGCAAAATGTACAATGGAAATTACACCTGTTAGTCAATTCAAAAAAGATATCGGTAGTCGCTGGAGCAAGTACCTCCTCTCCCTCTGGACGGATTCCGGTTCGGTTAGCAAAAGCTTTCTGGCTGTAAGAAACTGACTCTTCAATTCTTCCCAATTCTTTAAGAGTATTAGCCAAGTTGCTTTGAGCTTCGGCGAAGTTAGGTTTTAAAGCTATCGCTTTCTTATAACTTGATTCAGCTTCTTCAAATCTGCCAAGTTCTTGCAGAGTGACACCCAAGTTGCTGTGGACCGCAGCATGTTCAGGCTTCAGGGCTATAGCTCTCTTATAACTTGCTTCAGCTTCTTCATATCTACACAGTTCGTATAGAGTGAGGCCCAAATTATAGTGGGCTGTGGCAAATCCAGGCATCAGTGCTATCGCTTGCTTACAACTTGCTTCAGCTTCTTCCAATCTGCCAAGTTCTTGCAGAGTGACACCCAAGTTGCTGTGGACCGCAGGGTCTTGTGGTGACAGTTCCACAGCTTTTTGTGCCGGAATTAATGATTCAGCAATGTTTCCACTCTGTTTTAGTAAAGCAGCAAGAACAGTCCAAGCGAGCGGATGCTTGGGAAACATTTCAGAGAGGTATAACGCCAATTTCTCTGCTTCAATAAATTGTCTATTTTTATAAAACGACAATAATTTTTTTAATTCTTGATCATTTGGTTCCTTCGGTATTTGCAAAGCATTTAACTTCTCTTCATTCACTCCCTGCTCCTTTGCTTGTTCAATAAATTTCTTTGCCACTTCATTCTGCTTCCCTTTAATCAATGCATCAATATAGCTAATCCAAAACTGTTCTATTTTTGGATTAGCTACGAGAGCGGTTTTTAAAAGTGGCAATGCTTCAATAGTTTTATTCACGGAGACTGCTAACACGCCTAAATTATGATTAGCGTCAGGGTGCAGAGGTTGAGATTGCAAGACGATTCGATAGAGACGCTCGGCTTCTTGAAGCCTGCCTTCTTTATGTGCGGCAACTCCTTGTCGAAATGCTTGTTCAGTTATTTGTTCTTTGGAAGATTTATTAGCTGTATTCTCATTGAAAAAAATATTTTCTCTGATTTCCTCTAAAGCGAATGTAACTGGAAACGTCTTCACCTCAGATACTTCTTGCTTTTGATCTGTTTTCCTCTCAGTCACATCTGTTTTTCGTAAAGGTCTTATAAAGAAGATTATATCTTGAAAAAAGGTTTTTACTCTCAGAGCAGTAAGCTTCAATCATTGGAAATTAATTCAATAGTGAACGTATACTTTGTCGCTAATTTCACAAAACAAGTGATCTATTCAACTAAATTCCAACTCACAAAAGAAAAAGATTAAACATTAATTTTCCACAATTAAAAATTAATCAGCCTCACAGAGAAGACATAAATTCAAGGTCTGTTTATACTTACAAAGCTCATTAAAGCAAAAAGAAGTTAGCCCAATATCTCAAATAAAATATCTTTTCAAGCAAAAGGATAAACGATATCAATCTCTAAGTGAAAAAGTATAATAAAATTAGTTAATAAATTATCTAAATAATATATATCTATTTCATACCTAATAATGAATATTTCTCTAATCCACAAAACCTTTTGAATATTTTAATTGTTAGAATAATTTGATTATAGTTTAATTTATTCTGAAAGAATACTTTCCATTATCAAGTATTTTTGGCATCGCATTCAAACTAAGTGTTAGCCTATCATTAGCTTTATTGCGAATTGAGTATCCATGTTGTTGATGACTTCTCCAAATCAAGATATCTCCCTCGTTTACTTTTAAACCTAAGTAATTAGCATTATACATACTTTTTTTCTTGGTTTCTGGTATCGAAAATGTTGGAAAATTTGATGGAGTAACTTCTATAGCTCTGTCATTTCTAAAAGCAAGCTCGCTATGTTTGCCAGGAATAAAGTTCACAAAATAATTGGCCGAAATGAATGAATTACTATGAGAGTGAAATGGTAAATTTGACTTCTCTTGAGAATGATTTAGCCATGCAGAATTTATAACTAATTCTTCATAAAGGTATCCTAAATGCTTAATATAATCAAGTAATATTTTTGTTACTTCATTTTTCAATTCTATCAACTCAGGGAAAGACTTGAATAGATTTTGTTCGCTACCATTACATAAATGCTTTGAAATTGGAGTGGAAACTTGAAGAATATCTTCATCTCCTTCTCTCCAGGCTTTCCAAATTGCTTCTTTATATCTTAAATGCCTTCAATTGGAATGGTATAGATTCCAACTGGCTCTGGATTAATATGTTGTATTTTTAAAAATCCATTACTCGTATCTTGATTTTCTTCTTTCATCTTCTAAATGGCTTCATTTAAGATTATAGCCTTTGCAGTATTTTTAGCTATATTTAGCATAAAATCTTATTTTTTCCTTCTCTAAAAATTCTTAATGATTAAAAATAAAAAATTATATTCTATTTAATCTAAGTTATTAAAAAAGTAAAAAAAGTTTGAATTTTCATCTATTATTCTTATAGCTATCTAGATTTATTCTAGGAGTGATGATCTTTATGTTAAAATACTATAATAAAGCTTTAATCTAAAACTCAGAATAATTATTCTTGGCTTTATAAAACAAGATTCCTTAGACTTAAATAACTATTATAAAACATAGTTGTGGTTTACAATAGTCATTTCATAGATAAATTAATAACAATATTTAATCACTTAATGAAATAGATTAATATTTATATCTAATAAACTATATATGATTTTTCTTCTATAAAATTAGAATTATATTTTAAGTTTATTTCTTTTTTAATTGAGGCCCTTTTATCATTCTCTTTATATACAGACCTTGCTAATTCAATAAATTCCTTATCAAATTTATTTTGAGACTCTTTTTCTCTGATTTTATCTTCTATTACCCATAGCTTCTTATTTACATCACGAAGATTAGAAAGAAAGTTTTTATCAATATCAAGATTTTTAATTTTAACGATTGAATTAAGATTATCCAATTCTTTTTTGACGTTCTCAAGTTTTATACCTTTCATATTTTCTTTTTTAATTTCTAAAATTGAAATTTTGTCCATTAATTCTCCAAGTGAGATTGGGATGAAAAGATGCATTAGACTCTGATTTTTTTTACTCATCTTTTTCTTACAAATTCTTTATTTAATTGTATTAAAACTCGTTCCATTACTTCAAGCCAGTTATATCGATTTTTTTGACGAAATAATCTCATTGATGGATACCATAATGTTCTCTCCCCATGCATACCCCAAGTCCAAAAAGGTATATCTCTAAGTAACAACCAAACCTTTTTTCCCATTCCCCCTGCCAAATGAGCTACTGAGGTGTCACATGTAATAATTAAATCACAAATATCGATGATTGCAGCAGTTTCTAGAAAATCCCAAGTGGAATCAATTTGTTCTTGGCATTTTACGAATTTTTGTCGAAATGAGCAACTTTCTAATTGATCAGATCCAAAACCTTTTTGAAGAGAGAGTAGCGTAAATTCATTTTTTTCAAAGATTTTGGAAAACATTTCTAATGGTATAGATCTTCCTCTATAAGTTTTTTCCATATTTGGATTTCCTTGCCAATTTAATCCAATAATTGGTTTTTTTTCATCTTTAACAATTTGATTCCATTTATTAAGATGAGAATTTTTAGCTGATATATAAGGCTTAGAAATAATTACATTATTGGAATCTACACTTAGGTATTGTGGTAAAGATAGCAAAGAGATCCACTTGCCTTGTATATGCTTATTGGCCTGATCAGGTGTTAAAGGATTGGAATCAATTTTTGAATTTTTTATCAGATTATGCAATTTTTTTGGAGCACATAAGCAAACGTCAATACCTTTTTCTCTTAGATACAGTATATATCTCATGTATTGAATAGTATCGCCTAACCCTTGTTCACTAATGACTAATAATTTACTCCCTATTTCTAATGATTCTCCTTTCCATTTTGGAATTAATAGTTTTGCATGAATAACTTCCATATCTTTTCTTTTCAATCTCCATTCATAATTCTTCCAGCCATTTTTATAATCTTCTATCAATAGTTGAACTAATGACAAATTCCAATAAGCATTAGTAAATTTTGGATTTAGGTATAAAGCTTTTTGATAAGAAGAAATAGCAGACTTGAAATGTCCTTGTTCTTTAAGAGCTGTTCCCAAATTATTGTAAGCATCTGCAAAGCTTGGATTAAGTTCTATGGCCTTTTGGTAAGAGGCTATGGCAATTCTTAGATTATCTTGATCTTGGAGAGCTGTTCCTAAATTATTGTAAGCATCTGCAAAGTTTGGATTAAGTTCTATAGCTTTTTGATAAGAGACTATCGCTGCACTCAAGTCTCCTTTTTCTTTGAAAGCATTCCCAAGGTTGCTAAATGCATCTGGATAGTTTGGTTGAAGTTCTATAGCTTTTTGATAAGAGACTATCGCTGCACTAAGCTCTCCTCTTTCTTTTAGAGCTGTTCCTAAATTATTATGAGCTATAGGAAAGTTTGGTTCAATTCGAAGTGCATTTTTAAGAAGACTAATCATTTCAATTTTGTTCCCTCTTTTTCCCACTATTGCAGCAAGGTTTCCGTATACAACATGGTTCTTTTCTCCAGAAGCTATAAGTTCTCTGTAAATTTTTTCTGCTTCTTTCAAATCGCCTTTTTTTAGAAGATCTAAGGCTTTTTTCTTTTTATGTAAGACTTGAGAAGGAGGTTTAATTTTTTCTTGATCGTAATCTTTTTTTTGCATATGTATATTATTAGTTTTGTTTTTGTAATTACTCATAACCAAGTGAAATAAAATTTCAATCTTTAATGACCTCAAGCAACATCTCATATTGCTCGATTAGATTATTATATATAGCTGATTTTTGTTGAAGTAGTTTTAAATCGACATTTTTGTCAGGGTAAAGTCGAAACCAGTCTTCACTCGGCTTGATAATTGTTTGCCTCAGTTCAAAATTTATATCAAGATATAAACCAAGAGGACTATTAGCGGCTTTTTTCTCTATCCACAATTTGTTTAATCTTTTAGAAAAAAGCTGCAAACCTAAAGGAGTGACAACCCTAACGTGAGTTGGGTCATCATAAAAAAATTGATGTCTAAAATGTGGGACAACAATATAGATTTTTGTTCCATTCTTACAGATGCGATACATCTCTTTAAATATTCCAAAATATGTTTCAGTTTCTCTCCCTAGATGTTCAAGTACATGAATTAATCTAATTTCTGAGACTGAATTATTTTTCCATGGCCAGGGGAATGACTCTAAATTATGTTTGACATCTGGAGTCCCGAATTTATCAACATTTATAAACCCTGGAAATCTTTTTTCTCCACAGCCTAGATTCAGCTTAAGACTACTCATCAACTTTTATACTAGTACTAATTAATAATAACTTGATTTAAATTTTTCAGCTTAAGGAAATCATGTGATTACAGATATACTTATAAAAATAAACTTATAAACGGAGTAAAAAAGTAAAAATTGTTATTCAGTCTATTATCTAGAAAATCAGAAAAAGATCTAATAAGACTTTGGATACATCCTTAGTTAATTATCTTTATGCCAAAAGTTATACATCTAAAAAATAATAGGGAATTAAAAAATTTTGGAATCGAAGTGAATTCAGGGATAATTTGGTAATTTGTGCAGTTGAATTTTTTCTAGTGGTTCGATTAGACCAAAGCATAAAGAACTTTCATGTCCCCAAAACTTGGTTCTAATTTAAAAATGGAAGGTATTCAAAGTCATATAGGTGGGATCCCTTCCCCGCAAACCCAAGGAGATCTAATCATGCAAATAACTCGTAGTTTCAGATCCAATGGATCAAATACTTTGTCATCTTTACTTCTTTGGTTTTCTGTTCTTTTGATTTCCCTAGGAATGCTTCCTCAACTAATCCCTTATTACTTACATTTAAAAATTAATGAAAAGCAAAAGATTGTGTAATTTCTCAAGTTATTCTTAAAAACACAAAAAAAGCCGCCTATAAATAGGCGGCTTTTTTATAGGAACTATAAGCAAGTGTTTCCTTGTTTCCACTGCTGAAGTGTCCCAACTCCTCACATATTTTAATTTATAAGCATCTGTAGAGATAAATATTGCTGACAGTAAAGTTTGTCAACTGTCACAGGTGAAAAAATTAAAAATTCTTCCCGATTTAAAAAGCTAGAGGTTGTTTTCTTAATTAAGAATTTACGCCGAAAAACTAACTTTCTAATAGCTAAGAATAAGCAGTATTCAAATTATTTTGAATAAAAATCCGTAAAAAAGGTAATCAAACAAAAAACCTTTATCAAAGACAAAGGTTTTTTTGTAACAAGATGAACACCAAGGATAAAAAATTGTGTTTATACTATTTTTGTAGCATCTGCTACTTAAAACGTTCAACTCATCAAAGCATGAGCCGCAGTTTGACTCAAGCCAAGGAACGGGGACTTGAGCATATTTCGGAGATGAAAAATGTCTTTAACCTATAGAGGTCTTAAGTACAATCAGCACAAAGCAGTTGGAGAAAAGCAGCACGTACAACTCACCTATCGTGGTAAGTCTTATCAAAGCTAAGAAATCTCTCTAATTTTAAAAGCCCTTTTATAAAGGGCTTTTTTCTTGGAAAGGAAAATCACCTAATAAAATTTGATCTTTTATTTATAAAAAAGTTGATAACTGCTAAAACAAATATAGTTAAAAAAGAAATTAAGAATAGCAAAAGATAATTTCCAGAGATCATATCAAATTCACCATTTAATATTTTTTGTAGGAAATTCTTAAGTCCCATATTATTAATTTTTCTTGCTGCAAAACCACTAGCAACGAAGGGAGAATCAGAAATTATAATACTAAAAACTAACGCAGGCATAAATCTTTTCCATGTGATTTTTGTTAGGCCAATTGCATAGCAAGCAAAATCAAAGAACCCAGACATCAAAAGAGCCACCATGAGAAAATAATTATTCTCTAAATAGTTTTTGCTAATACTTTCAACTCTGTACATTTGTCTTGAACCTAATAGGCTATTTATATAATTCCTTCCTAATTTTCTAGCCAAAACAAATGAAATTGAACATGACAAGAAATCTGCTATGGAAATAATAACTAGGCCCTGGACAAATCCAAACTGATATCCTGACGCTACTGAAAATATTGTTCCAGGCAAAACTGGTATAATAATACTAATAGACCTTAGTAAAAATAATAAAAATATTAGTATTGGATTAAAAAATCTATATGAATTTAAACTACTTACAATATTAAAAAAGAAATCTCTAGTTACATCAAAATCAGAAGAAAAAACACCAATACTTACCAAGAGTAAAAAAATGACTAATAGAACGTATATTAAATTTTTTCTCCTCCTTAACTTATTAGACATAGACTATTAATTTTAATAAGAACCTAACTGAGCAAATTAATTATAGTATAGTATTATTTATAGATTTTCTTTAAATATACTTAATTCTGTTGAAATTTTAAGCTACAAGTTGCATTAGCTTCTGATAAAGGCATTTCTCCAGAGTTCCACTTTTCATATACGCAAGAATAAAAAGGCTCATTTAGACCACTTACATCATTTTTTTGATCTATTAATTCCCTTAAATATTTAGCCTTTGCCCTTAGATATTCTTTTTTGTATAACCAGTACATAATTTCTGCAACGCCTATAAAAGCCAAAGAAAATGCAAAAATAATAATTAAATAATTAATCAATCTATCACTAGTTGGGATTACCATCTTATGGGCAATATCTAAGAAAAGTAACTCGTAGATAATACTCAAAAATCCCATCTAAACTTGTGGTTTAAATAATGATTACTATCTTTAATTGTTTTTTCATTTGTAATCTTTGAAAAATCAAAAAAAAGCACTACTTTTGGATCAATAAAAAAGTTAAAAAACTGAGTCAAATTACCTAGAAAAGTATTTTCAGATGGTCTTAACCTCAATGTATGATTTATTTTGCTAGAAGAGGAAAAACAGGGAAAAAAATTGCCAGTACAAAATCTCCTATTTAATCATTTACAAGATTTAGTCTTATCAGGCAAGACCAGACAAGAGAAATGGCGACGTAAGCAACTTAATGCTTTATCCAGTTTAATAGAAAATCATCAACAAGAAATATTAGATGCTTTAAAACAAGATTTAGGGAAGCCTCCTACAGAAGCATTTTTCGAAATCATTGCCGTAAAACAAGAAATAAAACTCGCTCAAAAGAATTTGTCCACCTGGATGAAGACAAAGCCAATCAATGTTCCAGTATCTCTGAGACCTGGAAAAGCATTTGTTCAACCAGATCCATTAGGTTGCATCCTAATAATTGGTCCATGGAACTACCCTTTTTCTCTTACACTTCAGCCACTTGTGGCAGCATTTGCAGCTGGAAATACTGCTGTTTTAAAGCCATCTGAGCATGCGCCGCATGTCTCAAGTCTTATTAAAAACCTCATAGAAAAATATTTTCCAATAGAAGTCACACAGGTTATTGAGGGGGATGGAAATATAGCTTCGGAATTAATGAAACTAAAATTTGATCATGTCTTTTTCACAGGCGGAGAAAATATTGGGAAAAAAGTAATGGAAGCTGCCGCGAAAAATCTTACCCCAATAACTTTAGAGCTTGGGGGTAAAAGTCCAGCTATTGTTATAGAAGGTGCGAATTTGGAAGTAACGGCAAGAAGAATTATATGGGGGAAAAGTCTCAACGCTGGTCAAACATGCATTGCACCAGACCACTTACTTGTTGAAAATAAACTATTTGATTCTTTAATTTCTAATTTCAAAAGGTCAATTGATAATTTTTACGGAGATATTCCTTTAAATTCTAAACATCTTGGAAATATCATTAATCAAAACCAGTTTAATAGGCTTAATAACTTATTAAAACAAGCTAAAAAAAACAATCAGATCATACACGGAGGTGATTGTAATGAAAAAGAAAAAAAGATTAGTCCCACCCTTATTAAAATCGAGGACCGAAATGATCCTTTAATGAAGGAAGAACTTTTTGGACCTTTATTGCCTATTTTATGTATTCAAAATCTCGACGAAGTAATTTCGGATTTTAAATCTTTACCTAAGCCGCTTGCCCTCTATCTTTTTGGAGGAAGTGATAAAGAACAAGAAAAAATGCTTTCTTTAACATCTTCAGGTGGAGTTTGCTTCAACGATGTTGTTTTACAGGCAGGCATACCAGAACTTCCATTTGGAGGCATCGGATCAAGCGGAATGGGAAAATATCACGGCAAAGCAGGTTTTGAAAACTTTACTCATTTCAAATCAATCTTAAAACGACCTTTCTGGCTTGATCTGAGTTTTCGATACCCTCCATATAAGTTAGATTTATCTTTACTTAAAAAGTTATTAGGTTAATATGTATTTAATATCTATAAGATAGATTCTTAATTTAAATAAAGTATGCTCAAAAATGGAAAACCACTTCTAAGTCTTTTTCATATTAAAAATATTTTTTTATTCTTTTTATTTTTTAACTTACAAGCAAAAGCAGAAATAAAGATTATTGCAAAAAATGGCGATACTCTCAATAAGTTATCCAAGGAATATGGAGTTCCCCTAAAAGAACTAATGTATAAAAATAATTTCAATGATGCAAACTTATTGGTTGAAGGAGAAGTTATTATAATTCCCAAAATAGACTCAAATGATGATGCCGAAATAATTAAATATAAAGTTATTAAAGGTGATACTCTATACAAGATTGCCAAAGATCATAATATAAATTTAAAAGATATTCTTAATGTTAACAATCTAGATAGCACATCGATTCTAAAGCCTAATCAGATTATTCTACTACCAAAGGGAATTAATTATAAAGCAAAAATAGATCAAAAAAGTATTAAATTAGCTAATAAAAAAGTTTTTTATCATCATACTTCTAGTGATGAAGTCCTTTCAGATATTGCAAAGATACACCAAATAGCCATAGGAGATATTATTTCTTTAAATAAATTAAAACCTCAATCAAAGATATATCCTAATACAAAATTAAAAATAAGAGAGACCAATACTTTAAAATGGTTAAAATATGGCATATTAATGATAAATTGGTCAGAATGGAGATACATTGATGGAAATTACATAACTCAAGCAAAAACAAAAAAAAATAAATCTTTTTATTTAGCTATAAGCTGCGAAAAAAGAGCCTTAAATAATACATTAATAAATACTGATTGGACAAGTTGGTATTTTCCAAAAAATGATTTCGAGTTCAAATTAATTCATGATTTTTGTGATCAGGAATAAAAAATCTTAATTATTTATTCAAACCAAGAGATGGGGGCTCTAATCGATCAGAATCCTCCTCAACTAGTTGCAACCTTAATTTTTTACCCCCTGAAAGTTCACCAAGAGATACTCTTATTGTTGAACCAGTAAGGGTTTGAAGGGTTTCTAAAATCTCTCTTAAATAAGGAGTACTACTGCCAGACTCTACCCATAGTCTCTCTTGCAAGCCTTCTAATCTTTTCCAAGCAGAATGAAACTTTAGGATAGAACTCTCTATATTTTTAGCTTGTACAAAAGCATCTGAAAGTATTCCTAAAGAATCCAATCTGAGAGCTTCTTGAGTAGCTTTATCTAAATTTAAATTCTTATTTTGAAAAGCTCTTAATGCCAGAGAAGCATCTACAGACTTGCCCATCCATTTAGCCGTATTCGTCAAAT
>MDTG01200753.1_pt1 | contig 13965 bp, 7 predicted proteins | sample 811421 | NCBI WGS metagenome assembly MDTG01 (sample SAMN05326645, study PRJNA326480) | marine metagenome | isolation source: seawater | place: Pacific Ocean: South East | collected 2011 | reverse complement strand
TATCTGCAAGGCGCTCGGAATCGCACACGGGAACCGCCTGCGGAGCTTGAACACCACACCCGGCCATCCCAACCGGATCGAGGCCGGTAAGCGTCCGCGTATCACCCTCACTCCTACCCTCGTTCTCAAGGATCATTCGCCAGTCCTCGCCATCAGTGTGGCGGGGGGTGACCTGCAGGACCAGACTACCCTGAACTGCCTGCTCAACTTCATTGAGTTCGGGATGATGCCGAAGGAGGCAGTTTCCTCTGCGCGCTTCAGCACGCGGCATCATGAGAATTCCTTCAACCCGGCAAGGAAGCGGGAGACTGACGGGTTAGGTCTGCTGACCCTGCAGGATACCATTCCGGAAAACGTGAAGGCGATCCTCGCGAAACGAGGTCACAAGGTAGGAACCACCGGGGGAGCGATTGCCTATCCGGTCATGCTTTATCACGATCGTATTACGGGGACCCTGCATGCGGCTGGTGATCCCCGGGCGGGCAGGCATGCGGCAGTCCTTAACCCCGGCAGGGACTAGGGGAGAGGACCACCCGGGGAAGTGGCCTTTCGCATTGGCGTCCGGGGCGGGGATCATCCAAGCTCGACTTACATGGTTTTACGGCTGCTACCGTCATTGTTCCTGTTCCTTGGAATATGGGGAGTGCTTCCTGCATCCGGACAGACACCGGCTGGTCATCCACCTGAGATCCGAACCAATATTATCCTGATCATGGTTGATGATCTTGGGTATTCCGACCTCGGTTGCTACGGATCCGAGATTTCCACGCCCAACCTGGATGCCCTTGCGGAGAGCGGCCTGCGGTTCAGTCAGTTTTATAATAATGGAAAGTGCGCGCCGTCACGCGCGTCACTCCTTACGGGCCTCTATCCTCAGCAGACCCAGGACGGATGCCGAATGGATAGAAGTCTTTATCTCTCCGAGGTCCTGCAAGGAGCAGGGTATCGAACTCTGATGACCGGCCGGAGTGGAGGACTGCGAGATACCCCGGTGCGCTGTGGATTCGATCGTTTCTTTGGCCTTCTGAACGGGTGTTGTAACTATTTTAATCCGGGACTGCGCCGTCCGGGGGAACCCGAACCGGGCAGAAAGCACTCCGGAGAAATGCGAGCGTGGGCTCGTGACGAGGTGCGTCTGCATCCTTTTACCCCCGGGGAGGAAAACTTTTATGCCACGGATGCCTTTACGAGGTCCGCACTCGATTTCCTGAACCAGGATGGGAGGAGCGAACGGCCCTTCTTCCTGTATCTGCCCTATACCGCACCACATTTTCCGATCCATGCCCGCCCGGAGGATATAGACAGGTACCGTGGCAAATACCGGGGGCTCGGATGGGATGGTGTACGAAAGGCGCGTCATCGCCGACTGGTCAACCTCGGACTGGCCGCTGGAGATTGGAAGCTCTCCGTCCGGGATGCCGAGGTTCCTGCCTGGCACAAGTTAAGCAATGCTGAGAAGGATTCCTGGGACCTGCACATGGCCGTATATGCAGCCATGATTACGCGGGTGGATCACGGAATCGGATTGCTGATGGACCGGTTGAGGAGCCTTGGGGTGGCAAGGGACACGCTCGTTCTCTTTCTTTCCGACAACGGTGCATGTGCGGAGGACTATCGTGCTTTCGGCGTGACCGCGCCGGGGGAGCCGCCCGGGCCGGTGGAATCCTACCGGACACAGGGAGTTGGGTGGGCCAATGTCAGCAACACCCCATTCAGGAAGTTCAAGTGGTGGATGAACGAAGGAGGAACGGCCAGCCCACTCATCGTCTCGTGGCCCGCATTGCTTGGACCGAAAGGGAAAATCACCCACCGGGTGGCTCACATCATGGATCTGATGCCCACCTGCCTCGAGGTTGCGGGGGTGAAATATCCCAAGCAGCATGAGGGCAGGCTCCTCGTGCCGCTTGAAGGGCGAAGCCTTCTTCCTCTTCTAAAAGGAGAAGCGTGGAACGGCCACGAGGAGCTTTACTGGGAGTTCGGGCCCTGCCGGGCAGTTCGCCGGGGTGACTGGAAACTGGTGAGCTCGGCTCGTAATCCGAGGTTTGGAATCAACTACTTCCGCCTGCGGGGGGAGCCGGGGGCGTGGGAACTTTATAATCTCAAGGCCGACCGGACGGAGTCCCACGATCTGGCAGCGGAATATCCCGTTCGAGTCGGTGAGATGGCGAGGCACTTTGACGCCTGGCGAAGGCGGATGAAGACGTTCCGGTAGAGAGGTTCGGGAGGTTCCGTATGGAGCGAGGGGGGTTCCTCGTTGAAAAACGGGCTGGTTTTACGAATCGCGGGATCTCCTGGACAGGATAGGCGGTTTCATTATGGGCCCTCTGGGATGACGAACTGATTCTCGCCAGAGCTGCGGAGGTCCCGCTGGACGTTGTGAGTATCCCGGTGGGCGCACTGGCTCGAAGATTCCCGGGACGGCATCGCTTGGGTTTTAAGTGCAGCGGTTACCTTCCTTGGCGGAGGAAAGTAAGCCACGAGTGGGGTTTCAGGCCGGAAGCTGGCGTAGAGTCGCGGGGAATGCCGCTGATCCGGGAAGTTTGGGAAACTACGAAGACCAGTTGGTTCCGAATTCAGGATACAGGGTAAGGCCGCCGTCGATGAAAATGGTCTGTCCCGTGATGTAGGATGATTCGTCCGAGCACAGATAGGCGGTGAGAGCGGCCATTTCCTCCGGTGTGCCTGACCGGGCCATGGGAATATGGCTCTCCACGGCCTTTCGTGCCTCGGGGTCGTCAATCCAGGCCCGATTGATCGGGGTAATGGTTGCCCCCGGGGCGACACCGTTTACCCGAATCCCGTGAGGAGCGTATTCGAGGGCGAGAGTACGGGTCAGATTCTGCATTCCGCCCTTGCTGACCGAATAACTCACGAAGCCCGGCTTAGGGATGATTTCGTGGACGCTTGAGATGTTGATGATCACCCCTGGTCTCCCCTGCCCACGGAGGTCGGCGAGGGTGCGTTGGGCGCAGTGAAAGGCGCCTACGAGATTGGTTGCAAGGACAGCCTCAAAGTCTTTCCGTTTTAGTTCATGACTGGGACACTCGGTCTGGTAGGCCGCATTATTAATCAGGATATCTATTCCCCCCATTTCCGCGAGAAACTCATCAAACATGCGATCTACGTCCTCCTCCTTTGCGAGGTCGGCCTGCAGCAGAAGAGGGGTGTGGGCCGGGTTAGCCGCCTGGATGGTTCGTTCGGTGGTCCGGGCACCCTCGAGGCCGCGGAAGTAGTTGATGGCTACCCTTGCTCCCTCAGCTGCAAGCCGGATGGCAATGGACTGTCCGATGCCCGAACTTCCACCTGTTACGAGGATACGTTTGTCTGCGATTCCGATCATCAGAAGGAGTGTGGCAATCCGCAAGGAAGGTGGCCACCCAGGAATTGAGCCTCAGGCAAAGAATGGCACGGGAGAGCCTTTCCTGAGGAGTTGACGTCGTGGATTCGGGGATGAACGATACCCTGTCGAAGCAGTCGTAATGAAGGTAAGCCCCGCATCCATCCGGATATTTATCCTCGGCCTTGCAGTGTTCACGCCGCTCACAGCCTCCGGGAAGATTCTGGCCGGGGCGGCCGAGAGAAAGATCACGCCCGCAGTCGGTCTCGAGATTCAACACTACTTCCGGGACAGTGTGGGGGTAGGAGATGACCTCTACGCGCGCTGCCTTTATCTGCATGATGAGAAAGGTAACGGGGTGGCGATCGTGGGTCTTGATCTCATCATGGGCAGTTTCGAGGCCTGCGACCAGCTGCGGGAGGAGATTCGGAGCAAGTGCGGAGTAAAGCACACTTTGCTCAATTTCAGCCACTCGCATGCCTCGGCAGCGATTGGACCGCGGGGGAAGAGCAGGATTTCCAATGATGAGGGCTCTCAGTGGAATGATCGAACCCTCGATACAATCGCGACTGTTGTAGCGGATGCGAGGAGGCGGTCGGAGCCAGTTACCCTGAGGGTTGGCAGGGAGGAGGTGCAAGTCGGATTCAACCGCCGACTCATGAATACTGATAGTGGGCATGTCTACATGGGAGTGAATCGCGGAGGTCCATCGGTACCGTGGGTCAATGTCCTCGTGGCCGACAGCGTCAGAACAGGCAAGCCGCTCGCGGTTCTCTTTGAACATGCGGCTCATCCCGTCATTGTTCCCCATACCAGCAAATTGATCAGCGCGGATTTCCCGGGAATGGCGGTCCAGACTATTCGCGCCTCCCTCGGAGAAGACGTCGTAGCGGTTTTCGGGCAGGGTTGCGGGGGAAATATCAATGGCTTTCCTCTGCGCTCGACGCACGAGAAAGCCGAGCAGGCAGGACGTCGTCTCGGGGAGGCGGCGCTCAGAGCGATTATCGCCAGTGAGGCGATCCGCGCGGAGACCTTTACCGTCCGGTCAGTGCGGGCCGACCTTCCCTCCGCGCCGCTCCCGGAGAGGGAGCTGCTGGCCGAGATGATGGACCTCGAGAAAGACAGGCCCGAGCGCATGAAGCAGCTGAGAAAGATAGAGAATCTCCTGCGCAGAGGAGAAAAACCCCCGGCGCGCCGTTTCGAGGCCCATGCAGTCATCCTTGGGAAGGAGTGGTGCTTGGTCGCGATGCCACATGAAATGTTCTGCCAGTACGAGCTCTGGATTGATCGAAACGCTCCCTTCCAGCGGACCATGACCCTCGCCTTCACCAACGGCTACGAGGGCTATGTGGCAGTGGACAAGGACCTGGCACTGGGGGCGAGGGGTGGTTACGAGGCAGCGTGCCTGCCGAACTGGGGTGGCCAGGTTTATACCTCTCACTTCGGACCACCGGCGGTCGGGGCCGAAAAGATCGTCAAGGAGGCACTCTCCTCCCTCTGGCCCGGAAGGGAGGCGAAGCGGGTCGGCCGGTAAGCTCGCAAATCCGCGGTTTCAGACCAGTCCCCTGATAGGAGCGGCTCCGGTTACGAGGCTGTGGATATCGCGGGGAATGTTTTCCATCAGGCGCACCTGTCCCACGTCCAGGAGTGTGTGCATGATGGTGCCGATCAGGTTTTCAGTGGTAACCGGCTCGGAGGACGGTTCACCGGCATCGGGCGAGGATTCTCCGATCACCTGCCCCATCTTCAATCCGCCCCCAGCCAGCATGAGAGGAGCCAGTCTACCCCAGTGATTGCGGCCCCCGTTTTTCTGCAGTGTGGGCGTGCGACCCATTTCACCGCAGCAGACGAGGAGGATTTGGTCGCTGAGGCCCCGCTCGTAAACGTCGTCAAGAAAGGCTGCCACGGCATGGTCAAACGGTATGCCACAGTAGTCCATCCCCTCGGCCGCCCCGGCGTTGTTCTTGTCGGAGTGGAAGTCCCACACGAAGTTTGTAGTCACCGTGACAAAACCTGCCCCTCGCTCGCACAGGCGCCGGGCCATCAGCATGAGCTTGCCAAGAGTCTGGCCGTGGTCCCGGTAGTTCTTGTGATTATTCCAGGACTTACTGATGGAGTTCGGCTTGATGAGCGAGGCAGTGTCGTAGCGCGCGATGGTCCGGGGGTCTTCCTTGGAAAGGTCGAAGGCCTCCGAGATTCCGCCGAGGACCATGTCGACCGCCTGCTGCTGGAGTTTGCCGAGACCGTCCGCGGCGCCGTCGTCAAGAATGCGCTTGAGCCCATCGATCTTGTTGAGGAGATACATGCGGTCCTCCAGACGCTGGCGGGACATCCACATCGTCATGTCGCCCTGAAGTCCATTTTTCGCGCTGCCAGGAGCGAAGGGGGCGCATCCTGAACCGACTGTGCCGTGGGCGAGAAAATTACCGAAATTCTTCACTCGCTCCTGGGCTCCTGTGTCAACCGCGCGCGGGAAGAGAGCCACGTTTCGAGGCATTCCGGAAGCGGGCTCGTTGGCGCCTGCGATGCGGGCGTAGAGTGCCCCGAGGTTGGCCCCGAGAGAATCCTTGCTGACGATGGGCTTGATGTCGTGGTTGCCGTTCCCGGTGGTATACGATCTCACGATCGCGAGGCGCTGGGCCCGCTTAGCGAGTTTCTGAAAGGTCCCGCCAAAGCTCACCCCGGGAATGGAAGTCTTTACCGCTCCAGTCGAACTGCGGATCTCGACCGGTGCTTCCATTTTAGGGTCGAAGGTTTCCTGCTGCGGTGGGCCGCCGTGCATGAATAGAAACACCACCGACTTGTCCCTGACCGGGATTCCGGCCTGGGCGGCAGCTGCCTTCCATCCCAGCATTTGTGAAAGGGTAAGGCCGCCCAGCCCCAGGCCGCCGACATGGAGAAACGAGCGACGGCTGTGGGGACTGGAATCGGAAACCGTGATCACTTTGCAGCAGTCTCGTTTGATTTCTTCACCGGAGGAGGAAAGGAGTGGAGCAACTTTTTGTCACTCGCCTGCCAAACCCTCAGAATCCCGTTTTCTCCTCCGGCTGCAATGACAGTGCCGTCCGGACTTACCGAGATGTCGTAGACGAAGTCATCAACTCCTGAAAGATTCTGACCGCCAGCCTTGAGAATCTTGTCTCCGCCACCAGTGACAATGGACTCCCCCGTGCCTAGAAAAGCGATGGCGGTGAGTTCTTTTTTGAATCCCGATTCGGTCTTTTTCTGCTTGCTGCCAGATACCGTCCAAAGCTTGGCCACCTTATCCGCACCGGCGGAGGCGAGAGTCTCGCCATCCGCGCTCCACGCTACATCCATGACGTGATTTGTGTGGCCCTCAAGCTGATCGACCAGCTCAAGGTTCTCCACCCGATGAATCTTGATATAGCGGTCGGTGGATGATGAGGCAATCTGGTGGCCGTCTGGCGAGAAGGCCAGCCCGGTGATCGTATCAAGGTGAGCCTTGGGAATGGTTCCCTGGTTTTGTCCGTCAGAGACGCGCCAGAAACTCAGAGCTCCATCGCGGGAGGGTATGCCCGAGCCGGCAGCCAGCAGATCACCCCGGGGATGGAAGGCGAGGGATAACACGCGGTCGGGGAACGGTTCTTCCCTGGCCTGATCGCCGATCTCCCGGGCGAGCGTCCACTGGAAAGGGTTTGGCTTCCAGCTCAGGATCTTTCCGTCGGGAAGGGTGGCCAGCAATCGTCCATCCGTTCCGTAGGTGAGCATCGAGGTGGCTGCCTGCTGCAGCATATCCAACGGCATTCCGCTGTCCGTGCTCCAGAGGCGAATCCCGCCCTTTTCCGCGCTGACTGCAAGAGTCGTTCCGTCGAGGGAAAAGGCGACCGACCTGACTGCTCCAGCCCCGGCCTCCGGCGCTTGCCGTTCGAGCTTCCCGAGAATCTCCCCGGAGGTGGTCAGAGCGGCATCTGCTTCGGTCGAGGCAGCTTGGGCTGCGAGGAACCGTTCCTTCGCCTGTGTTCCGTCCTTGACCGCAAGGTCACGGGTCCGCTCCGCGTTGCGGAGGTTGCGCTGCGCGGTGACCAAATCGTTCCCGGCCTTGGTGACCTCCTCATTAGCTTTCTTGAATGCGGCCTCGGCCGCACCCAGTCCGGGATCCTGGGTCTCTTTGAGGGTTGTGACGAGGGCCCCGGCTTCGCGGGCAGCCTCTTGTTTCGTGGAGACGGCCCGCTCCTTCTCGGTCAGGTCCTTCAGCGCCTCCGCAACCTTACCAGCATCGGTCTTCTCCTTTGCCCCGAGGTCCGTCCACTTCTTTTCGGCATCGGCAACCTGCTTCTTACGCAGGTCCGCGACACGTTTGGCCAGGTCACGCTCCTGTGTCCTCCGCGCGCGACGCAGGTCGAAGTCGAGATCGCCCTTGAGCTCCCCAGTCATCTTACCGTTGGTTGCATTCCAGAGCCTGATGACACCATCGGCTCCCGCAGTCGCGATCACGTTTGACCGAGGGTGGAATGCAAAGGCGCTCACCGCACCGCCGTGGGCAATCTGGCGCAGCTCATTTCCGTTGGAATCCCAGACGCGCAAACTTCCGTCCTCGCTGGCGGAAAGGAGCTGGGTTCCTCCTTCTCCCAGCGAGGCGAGGGCCGTTACCCGCCCCGGGGCTTTCCACCCGGATGGTGGGGGAGACTCGGCAAGCTGCCCGGCAGGGAGGTCGAAGTGAGCAGTTGGAAAAACTCGAATGACGCCGTCGGCACACCCGACTGCAAGACGGCTGCCTTGCTCGAGAATAGCGAGGCTGAGCGCCTCGGAAGGCAGGGTGATGCGGGGAGACCTGCCGACGTCCTCCATGTTCACCCGGGTAACTGTCTTATCGTCGGAGGCACTGAAGAGCCACCTGCCATCGGGGGAGTAGGATAGCGCCCGGAGAGCGGCATCGTGGAGCTGGAACGCCCCGGAGTCACCGAGTATTAGATTTCCCTTCCCGTCACCGGCGGCGAGGACCTTGCCGTCTGGACTGGTCGTGAGCGCAGTGGCCACGCCGGGAAGTGCATGTTTTACGGGTATTCCGGGCGCAATTATTCTCTCCCACAGTTTCACGCTGCGGAAGCCTCCTGAGGCTAGGAGGCCTTCCCGGCTGAAGGCCAGAGTGTGCACGAGGTCCCGATGGGCCGTATTGGGGCTTCCGGCCGGGTCGATAAGTTCACCGTCGAGCGCCCCGGTTCGCAGGTCGTAGACGTGCAGCCGATTGCCGTTACCGGAGGCAGCAAAACGTGCATTGTCTGAAATGGCCACCGCATAACTGGCATGGAATCCATCAAGGGGCTCCCACTCCGTAGGACCGGCAAGAACGGGAGCGGTTGAGCCCTCGCCACCCTGTTCGATCCAGAGTTTGAGGAGGGCGAGCTCATCTGGGTTAAGATCGACGGCGTTCGATTTGTTCTTGGTCGGAGGCATGACGTCCTCCTCCAGGTGCGCTGCGTAGGTAAAGATCAGGCTCTCCAATGGCTTGCCTCGCACAAGGGCTGGACCGCCGTCTCCACCGGTCAGCATGGCTTCGGGTGATTCGAGATTGAGGTCGCCTTTAGCTTTCTTTTCGTTGTGGCAGGCAAAGCAGTTTTTTCGAAGGAAAGGTACGACCTCCCTGCCGAAGTCGACGGGTGTAGTCCGTTTGAGCTCTGCGACCGGCAGGCCGTTCTCAGCCCGGAGTGGTCCTGCGACGAGAAGCACAAAGGCCAGAAAAGCAGTTCTTAGCTGGGCGGGAGTCATTTTGAGGTCGCTTCCGGGGGGGGTGGTTTCACTACCACGGTGATGAGTTTGGAGTGAGTTGCGTGCTTGAGATCGGTTTCCTTCGCGCGCTCCTTTGCCTGCGCCAGCCGTGCGGAAGCGGACTTCTTTGCAGCTGAGGCTTGCGTGGCCCTTTCGTTGGACTCCTTGGAGTGCTGCTCAGCCTTCTGCAGCAGGGCTTTCCTTTCTGCTACGGTCTTGGAGAGAGCTACCTTGTCCTCGTCGGTGGCAGTGGCGAGGTTCTTTTCCGCATCCCGGAGCGCCTCGCGGGCAGGTTCTACAGCGGCCCGGGACCTGGCGGATTCCTCGAGGATCGTCTTTTCGATTCCTCCGATCCGGGCTTCCTCCTGCTGGGCCAGTTCTACCGCCGAAAGGTTGTGACGATACTTGATCGTGCCGGTGCCCCGCAGGCTGAAGGTCCATTCACCAGGCGAGACGTTGAACTCCTTGCTCCTGGTAAAAGAGAGCGTCAACTTTCCTTCGCTGGCGTCTTGCTTGAGCTTGGTGGATGGTGGTTTGGCGTGTGGAAGCCCGGAGACCGCAATGACAAAATCCCCTTTCAGTCCCATTGATTTCTCCAGCTTGAAAGGAAGCTCCAAGTTTCCGCCCATTTCGACCTCGTAGCGGTCCTGAACAGGCTGAATGATGATCGGTTCCTTTTCTTCAGCCACGACCGAAAGGGGAAGATGCTCGGACAGTCGCGCCCGGGTAAATTCGGTATCCCAGTTTCCAATCGCCCACGAGATGGTACCTGCCCGCGCCATGCGCTCCACCCCGCCAGACGTTCCCCGGATCTTCAGGAAGCCCTGCCAGCTTGGACACTCCGGGGATCCGTGCAGGACAAGCGTGGCGGTATCCTTGTCAGAGCGCAGAACGACCGGGGGACAGGTTACTCCTTCCGGAAGTCCTGCGGGTGCGAGGGTGATCGCTTCCCGGAATCCGTTCCGGCGAAGGGCAAAGACCCGAACCAGGGTAGTTCCTCCCTTCCTGATCAAGGCGGACTGGCGGGCCACGCCTTTGGCATTCTTGTCTGAGGGTCCGTACCAGGGGGTCATGACCAAGTCGAAATCAGGAGTGACCGGGCGAATGATCAGGCGGTAAAGAGAGGCGCGACCACCCCTTCCGGTCTGGTCGTGCAACCGGATACGGTAAGTCCCATCGGCTGCCGGATCGAAGCGCAGGGCGCAGTCATGATTACGAAAGGGGAAGCTTTTTCCTCCCGGGACTCTCCAAGAGTCATCATTGCTGGCGACCTCGTTGAATTGTTCGCTACCGTTCTCGTTCGTAGTAACCAGATCGATCCAGAACACGGGATCAGAATCAGGGCGAAGACGGTTTGCCACGCACTCAATCCAAAGGGGCTTCCCCTGGCGGGCTTCAAACCGGTAGTAATCGAGGTCACCCTTGGATTCGAAGCAGGCGTGGACCTCGCTGGGCACGGAAATGACCTGCTCCCGGCCCTCCTCGCCGGGTAAGATGGGGCCAGCTGCGAATCCAACGCGCACGGCGTTCGACTCCTTCCCGTTGGCCTGAAGACGATAAGGCATGCCGGGAACAAGGGCAGCATGGACGCGACTCGTCGCGATACGGCGATCCGGTTTTTCGGAAAGGGCAATTGTAACCTCGATGCTCTCCAGTTCATTCGGGCCAAGGCGGATGCCCTCGCCAGAGCTTCCCCCGGGGAGGTTCCGTCCGTAGATCCTGAAGGCTCCGGTCGTGCCTGGAACCCCCGCAGGCGGATCAATGAAGTCGATGTGCGGAGCGTCAGTGGCACTGAGCCGGTAGGGGTAGGTAGCACCCCCTGCAAACGTGAAGTCATGAACGCGAACGGTGTAGGTGTCGTCCTTCGGAGCGGTGAAATCCAGGACGGGGTCGCGGCCGATGGTGTCACGGTCTCGCTGGTATTCGTGCCCGCTACTGTCGGAAATGGCGAGCGTGCCGTCCATACGGGAATCGATTTCCTGAGCCTGACAGCGGATGATGATCCGCTGGCCTTCCCGGAGAGCTATCTTGTAATGGTCTACCGCGGTGGGGTCGGCATGACCATTCATCACCGTATTCAGTGGTAGTTCCTCCGCGGTCCGCAGGGTGTGGTTGGAGGAATGCACCTGCTCGGGCATGCTGCCCACCGCAAAGGCACGGGGGGCAGTGAGCCCGAGGCGGGTGCTTGCGATCACCTCATAGATCCCGGTCGGCACGTCGGAGGAAATTGTGATCCGGTAGCGCAGCGGCTGGTGGCGGGCTGGACGGAAATCAGAGGCTTCCACCGGGATCTGATGACACGTGATTCCCGGATGAGAGAAAAGAAGTTCGTTTGTTTCCCCGAGGTCACTTCCACCAATGGTAACTTCGGTTGTTTGTCCCGCCTGGGCGCCCTGAGGGAAAATTGTCTGCAGGTCGGGCTGGGGAAGCTGGGCGTGCGAAGGAAAAGGGGCCCAGAGGGCAAGGGCCAGCAGTCTTCCGGAGCCCCGGGCCTTCTGTGATAGTCGTAATCGGGGCACAACCGGACGGGCTGGTGTTTAGTGATTGAAGAGAAACTCCTTCGTGTTGAGAAGAGCCCAGATAAGGTCCTCGTAGGCCTCCCGCGTCCGTTGCTCAGGTGAATTTGAATTCGTTTCCTCTTCCCCGGTCGGGGGCTCAGGAACGGGGGCCGTTCGCTTGCGCCGGAGGTATTCAGATCCGATCTTGAGTTCATCCGGACCAGCATTCCGGGACAGGGCCCGGCGGTAAAGTTCGCTGATACGAACCTCATCGCTTGCCTCCGTATTCGCGAGGAGCAAGGCGGCCCGTCCGTCCTTGCCTGCCAGCTTGTTGCGAATGTTGTTGGAGTTGACGAGGTGCAGTGCCTGCGCGAGGTTGACATCGTCCGCTCTTTCACACTCGCATGCGCTATTCATATCCGGTCTTCCGAAGACGGAGAGGAAATAGGATTCCTTGGTGAACTGATCGTCCGGCAGTTGGACTGCCCGTACTCCCTGTGGTTGCCCCTTGAAAGTCTCCTTCGAGTTGGTGACTGCATTGATCCCGTCCAGGAGGATCTCAGCGGGAAGCCTGCGCGGGTAAAAACGTGAGTAGTTCTGCCGGTCCTCGAGATTGTGTTCGTTAGGGACCGCGCTGAGCTGATAGACCCTGCTGTTACAGATCGTGCGTATCAGTTGCTTGAGGTCATATCCACTCTCGACAAAACTCCGGGCAAGGCCGTCCAGGAGCGCTGGGTGGGTGGGTGGATTAGTCACCCGCATATCATCCTCGGGGTCGACGAGGCCCCGCCCGAAGAAGTGTTTCCAGTAGCGGTTGACCAGCATCTTGGCGAAAAAGGGATTTTTCTGGTTGGTCATCCAGTCAGCGAGTGAGTCGCGGGGGTCGTTGTGGCTGGCAAGCTCCAGTTCCTTTTCGCCCAGCGGCTTGGGCTTCAGGGAGCGTCCGCTCCGGGGATTCTGTGCGCTTGCGGCACCCACCCTGTTGAAAATGATTTCCTCTCCCGGCTGGGCGCCAGGCTTCCGGCCAATCTTGGAGAAAAAGGCCTCGAACCCGTAGTAGTCGTCCTGGCTCCACTTTTCGTAGGGGTGGTGGTGGCACTGCGCACACTGGAGGCGGACTCCAAGAAAGATCTGGGCCACGTCCTGGAGTTGCTCCTTGCTGTCCTTGACGGTGCGGTACCAGATGACGGGAGGGTTTGTCCCTACCTCTCCCGAAGCGGACACGAACTGGCGAACAAAGTCGTGATAAGGGATGTTCTGGTGCAGGGAGTCGCGGATCCAGGAATGGAACGCGAAGCTACCCCGCGCGTGGTGGGGAGAGGTGCGTTTGTTACGCAGGATCGCGGCCCACTTGCCGGCGAAGTAATCCGCGTAGTCCGTGCTGGCCAGCAGTGTATCGATCTTGTGGTTCCGTTTGGCGGGATTGGTTTCGGACAGGAAGGCATCAGTCTCCTCAAGGGTCGGTAGACGCCCCGCGATATCAATGGTCACCCGGCGGAGGAACGTGGCGTCATCACTGAGAGGGGAGGGAGGAAGCCCGAGAGTGCGCAGCTTGGCGAAGATCCGCTCGTCGACCAGGTTGGCGGGCTCGGGAAGGTCATCGACCGGGGCGCCAAGTGGAATGGTGGCCCGGAACACATCCACGTGTTCCTGGAAGCGAATCATGACCGAGGTGCTTCCGGGGCGGTCATGCATGGTGACAAGGCCCTCCTGAGTCGTAGTGGCCATCTCCTCGTCGTTGGCTTCATACTGGGCAATGCGGGTGACATCCTTGGTGCTTCCATCGCTGAAGTATGCAACCACGCGGAGTTGCTGGGTCGCGCCTGCCTCGGTAAGACGTTCGCGGGGTTCGACCGCGATCCTTGTTACGGTAGGATCGTCGGCGGGGCCATAGCGCAGTCCCTGGCGGATCCAGCGCACGAGGGTCTTGTAGTCATCACTGTTCCTCGCAAGGCGCGATCCGCCCTGGTGTGGGAGGTCCCCGCTTCCCTTAAGAAGCAGGAGACTGTGCTCCGGCGCGGCCCGGAAAATACGCCGTCCCCGGGCCTCCTGGACCAGGTAGCCATGGTCGTCTTCCGGCTCAAAGCCGAGCAGGGAGAGTTTGAATCCGTTCTGGCCTTCCGCTTTCCCATGACAGCCTCCTCCGTTGCACCCGTGACGGGTAAAAATCGGCACGACCTCGTTGGGAAAACTTATGGCGAGGGACTCGCCTGCGCGACCCACCCTTACTCTGCGTTGGATACTGGCGTTGGCGAGGCGGGCCGTGATGGTGGCCTCGCCATCGGCGAGCACACGGATGAGGCCGCCCGGCTCAACCCGTACGATTCCGGTGGGCGTGACCGAATAGCTTGCGAGGGCACTGGCATCCCGGTCCATCAAGCCATCCCGCCGGGCAGTCAGGAC
>MDTG01013842.1_pt1 | contig 13965 bp, 10 predicted proteins | sample 811421 | NCBI WGS metagenome assembly MDTG01 (sample SAMN05326645, study PRJNA326480) | marine metagenome | isolation source: seawater | place: Pacific Ocean: South East | collected 2011 | reverse complement strand
CGCAGGTTCGAATCCTGCCCCCTCCAACAATATATTTTTGCGGGTATGGTACAATGGTAGAACTTCAGCCTTCCAAGCTGACGATGCGGGTTCGATTCCCGCTACCCGCTCAATAGTTGTGGATCACAAGTATTAAATTTCAATGTATGCTTAGATATCAATTAAGCATTTCCTGCTCAAGAAATATCCTAGACTGAATTAAGTATCATGACATCATTGAAAAGGATGAATTTCTTGAATTTAAACTTTTTTTATTAGCTAATCTCTGTTGTAAGTATTGCTCCTTTTTAATATCATCCCTTAAATTGATACAATGCCCATATAGCTCAGTCGGTAGAGCACTTCCTTGGTAAGGAAGAGGTCACCGGTTCAAATCCGGTTATGGGCTTTTTTCATTGATTTTATGCAAATTTTAGTGTAATTGAGAATAAAAGTGGTTTATCATATGTCCCACTTGAGACTAAACTAACCCGGGAATATAAAATGGCTAAGGAAAAATTTGAACGAAATAAAGCCCATGTGAACGTTGGAACAATTGGCCACGTAGATCATGGCAAAACAACTCTAACTGCTGCTATCACAAAAGTTATGGGTGAAAAATTTGGTGGCGAAGCAAAAGCCTATGACCAAATAGATAATGCTCCTGAAGAGAGAGAGCGTGGAATAACTATAGCGACAGCACATGTAGAATATGAATCAACTGACAGACACTATGCTCATGTTGATTGCCCAGGGCATGCTGATTACGTTAAGAATATGATCACAGGCGCTGCACAAATGGATGGCGCAATTTTAGTATGTTCAGCTGCTGACGGCCCAATGCCACAGACAAGGGAACACATTCTTCTAGCCAGACAAGTAGGAGTTCCTCATGTTATAGTCTATTTGAATAAAGCTGATCAGGTTGATGATAAAGAATTAACAGAATTAGTTGAAATGGAAATCAGAGAACTTCTCAATAAATATGACTTCCCTGGGGATGATGTTCCAATAGTTTCAGGATCTGCTTTAAAAGCTATCGAGGGTGATACATCTGAGATAGGAGTCCCTTCTATTGAAAAACTCGTTGAGGAAATGGATAAATTTATTCCTGTGCCTGAGCGCCCAGTTGATCAAACATTTCTAATGCCTATTGAGGACGTGTTTTCAATCTCTGGAAGAGGAACTGTTGTAACAGGCCGTATTGAAAGAGGAAAAGTCAATGTTGGTGAAGAAATAGAAATAGTCGGAATTAAAGATACTCAAAAAACAACTTGTACCGGTGTAGAGATGTTTAGAAAACTTCTTGATGAAGGTGTTGCAGGTGATAATGTAGGGGTGCTTCTTAGAGGTACTAAACGTGAGGAGGTAGAAAGGGGACAAGTTCTGTGTGTTCCAGGTTCTATTAAGCCTCATACAAAATTTGAGTGTGAAGTATACGTATTATCAAAAGATGAAGGTGGGAGACATACTCCATTCTTTGGGAACTATAGACCTCAATTTTACTTCAGAACAACTGATGTAACTGGTGCAATTGAATTACCAAAAGATGTTGAAATGGTTATGCCTGGTGATAATGTTAAAATGAACGTCGAGCTAATTACACCAATCGCTCTTGAGCAAGGGCTTAAGTTTGCGATTCGTGAAGGTGGTAAGACCGTTGGTGCTGGGGTCGTATCGAAAATAGTAGAGTAAAATCTATTATCTATTTATGAAAGATAGGCTAGTAGCTCAACTGGTAGAGCGACGGTCTCCAAAACCGTAGGTTGGGGGTTCGAGTCCCTCCTGGCCTGACGAATTAACAACAGGATTGCCATGACAGAAACAAATATAATTGAAAAGTCTAACAAAGCATATTTAGTGTTATCTATTTTTGTGCTGATATTTGGTATGTTTTTATTTTATTTTTTTGATGATGTAAGGCTTTTTTATAGAGTTTTAGGTATGATTTCTATTCTGATTATCGCAGGTTTTATTGGATATCAGAGTGATTTTGGTAAACTTGTGTATTCATATGTAACAGACTCGAAAGTAGAGCTCAAGAAAGTTACTTGGCCTACTAAACAGGAGACAACCCAGACTACATTAGGAGTGATATTTATTGTCATTGTCGTCGGGATACTTCTTTGGTTATTTGATATGCTATTAGGCTGGGCTATCGGCACACTATATGGAGTAGCATAATGGATTGGTATGTATTGCAAGCCTATTCAGGTTACGAGAATAAAGTGAAATTAACTCTTGAAGACAGAATAAAAAGAAGCGGTTTAGAGAGTTCTTTTGAAGAAATTTTAGTGCCAACAGAAGAGGTTTTAGAAATAAAAGAAGGGAAAAAGAAAAGATCTGAGAGAAAATATTTTCCTGGATATGTGATGATTAAAATGGATATGAATGATGAAACATGGCATTTAGTTAAGAGTGCGCCGCAAGTATTGGGTTTTATCGGTGGGACAAGTGATAAGCCTGTACCTTTGAGACAATCTGAAGCTGACAATCTGATTCAGTCAATGCAAAATGACGTTGACAAACCTAAGCCGAAGGTAATGTTTGAACCAGGCGAAGTGGTTCGTATAACAGATGGCCCATTTAATGATTTTAATGGCGTTGTTGAAACAGTTGATTTTGAGAAAAATAAGCTTAAAGTATCAGTTTTGGTTTTTGGAAAGCCAACACCTATTGAATTGTCTTTAACACAAGTGGAGAAAGGATAATGGCACAGAAAGAATTACTTACTCAAGTTAAGTTGCAAGTTCCTGCTGGTGCGGCTAATCCAGCGCCACCCGTAGGTCCTGCATTAGGACAACATGGATTGAATATTCAAGATTTTTGTAAGCAATTTAATGATAAAACAAAAGACTCAGAAAAGGGTATGGCATTACCTGTTGTAATAAACGTATATAAAGACAGATCGTTTGATTTTGTTATTAAATCAGCACCTGCTGCAGCCCTTCTCAAAAAAGCAGCTGGAATTCAAAAGGGGAGCGCAACTCCTCATACAAATAAAGTAGCCAAGGTTACGAAAGATCAATTAGCTGAAATTGTCAAAACAAAAGAAGGAGATCTTACTGGAGCTAATCTTGAAAACTCCATAAAAATTATTGCAGGAACTGCAAGAAGCATGGGAATCGAGGTAGAGGAATAATGTCATTATCAAAGAGAACAAAAAATATTAAAGATAAAATAGATTTGTCTAAATTATACAAACTGGAAGAAGCAATAGAAATGCTTAAGAGTGCTCCAAAATTAAAATTCAACGAAAGTGTAGATGTAAGCGTAAATTTAGGAATAGACGCATCTAAATCAGATCAGGGTGTACGAGGTTCGTCCACTTTGCCAAATGGAATTGGCAAAACTATGACTGTTGTTGCTTTTGCAGATGGCGAGGACGAGAAGGCAGCTAAAGAAGCTGGTGCTGATACTGTTGGATTTGAGGATTTAATAGAACAAGTAAAAAAAGATAAAGATCTTGTTGCGGATATTGTGGTGGCCACACCAGATTGTATGAAAAAGATGGGACAGTTAGGTAGAATCTTAGGTCCAAAAAATCTTATGCCTAACCCTAAAGAGGGAACAGTCACAAAAAATATAGCAGAAGCGATTTCCAAAGCCAAAAAAGGCCAAATAAGATATAAAAATGATAAAGCTGGCATAATACATACCAATGTAGGAAAACTGGATTTTGATACAGATAAGTTAGCGGAAAACGTGGCACATTTAATTTCTGATCTTAATAAATCAAAACCTGCATCTGCTAAAGGTAAATATATGAAAAATATTACAATTTCCTCTACTATGGGGCCTGGAATTAAGGTAGACTTGTCGTCAGTCGAGAAGAGGAGTTAAGATGCCATTAAACCTTTCACAAAAACAGGATTTAGTTAAGGAAATGACAGCTGTTCTGAGTGATGCAGAGGTTGTGCTTACAGCAGATTATACAGGTCTCACTTCCAACGAATTGAACGAGTTGAGAAAAGCCACTCGAGAAGCAGGGGTGGTAGTAAAGCTAGTAAAGAATAATATGCTGAAAATGGCCTTAAAAGATAGCCAATTTTCTTCTATGTCTGACAGTGTTTCTGGCCCTCAAATTATTGCAGTAGGTAAAGAGGATGCCGGCAAGTTTGCAAAATCTATCAAAGAATTTATTGATAAACACGAAAATTTAAAACCACAGGCTATTAATTATCAAGGTAAAGATTTAGATATTAGTGAACTAAAAAAACTTGCATCACTTCCAACTTATGAAGAAGCAATATCAAAACTATTATCAGTAATGCAAGGGCCAATAAAGAAACTAATGGGTACCATGAATGCAGTTCCAAGCAAGCTTGTGAGAACAATTGATGCAGTGAAGGCTAAAAAAAATTAATTTAATCGGGAGAATATAATGGCAGTAACTAAAGAAGATATTTTAGAGAGCATTTCCAACATGACAGTTATGGAAGTTGTTGATCTGATATCAGAAATGGAAGAGAAGTTTGGCGTAACAGCAGCAGCAGCAGTAGCCGCGGCACCAGCAGCAGCAGCGAGTGGTGAAGCAGCAGCTGAAAAAACTGAGTTTGATGTTGCACTAGCAGATATGGGCGGAAACAAAGTTGCAGTTATTAAAGCTGTAAGAGCAATAACTGGCCTAGGGCTTAAGGAAGCTAAAGATAAAGTTGAATCAGCACCATGTGTTTTAAAAGAAGGTGCTTCAAAAGAAGAAGCAGATGATTTTAAAAAACAATTGGAAGAAGCTGGAGCAACTGTTGAACTTAAGTAACTTTAAAAAACTGATCATAACTCAATTAAAGCTTGAGATAATTAACTTGGTAAAAACCAAAAGGAATTTTTGGCTATGATGTACTCTTATACTGAAAAAAAACGAATACGCAAGAGCTTCGGCAAAACAAGCGATATAATCAAAGCACCAAACTTAATTGATTTACAAATTAATTCTTATAACGAATTTCTAGGCACTGTAGATGGAGAATTCAAACTTTTAGAGTCTGGATTACATAAGGTATTTGAATCAGTTTTCCCGATTTATGACTATTCAAATAATTGTAAACTTGAATACACCAGCTTTAAACTTGACAAGCCTGAATATACTGAGGAAGAATGCAGAATTAGCAGCAAAACGTATTCTGTTCCTATCAAAGTAAACTTTAAACTTTACACCAACATTGATGAAAAAAATTCAGACAAAGTTGAAATATTCGAAAACGAGGAAGTATTTTTAGGTGAACTTCCTATCATGACAAAATATGGGACTTTCATAGTAAATGGTACAGAGAGAGTTGTTGTCTCTCAACTCCATCGATCGCCAGGAGTTTTCTTCGACCATGATCGCGGAAGAACACATTCCTCTGGCAAACTTCTCTTTTCAGCAAGGGTGATCCCATACAGAGGATCTTGGTTAGATTTTGAATTTGATCAAAAGGACATTATCTTTGCAAGAATTGATAGAAGAAGAAAAATTGCATCAACAATCATACTTAGAGCTCTTGGTTACTCGACGCAAGATATCATAAATGAGTTCTATGACCACAATCGAATTACAATTAAAGATGGGAATATATTCATCGACCAGAGCTTAGAAGACTTAAAAGGAAGTATTGCCTCTTTTGACATCTATAATAAGAAAAAATTAATTGTCGCAAAAGGTAAGCGTATTACAGTTAGACAAATTGATGCTGCAAAGAAAAGCAAGATGAAGAACTTTCAAGTACCTGAAGATTTTCTCTTGGGTAAACGGATTGCTGAAGATGTATCGATTAATCTAAAAGGTTCTGACATAAGAATAGATATGATTACATCTAAACAAGTTGTTGATACTGAAACCGGAGAGCTGATTTGTGAGGCAAATCAGAAAATTGATAAATTGATTAAAGAGAGACTGGTTGAAGTTAAAAAAGTTCCTATTAATATACTCTCATGTAATCAAGAAATTGATTCTGACACTATTTCACTTATACATGAACTGGGCATTTCTAATTTCACTATCTTACATACAAATGATCTTGATAGAGGGTCGTTTATCTGTAATACACTGGATATTGATCCCACTCATGATCAGAATGGTGCTTTAATAGAAATATACAGAATGATGAGGCCAGGTGAACCGCCCACTACAGACGCTTCAAGTCAGCTATTCAATAACTTATTTCAATCAAGCGATAGGTATGATCTATCTGACGTTGGAAGAATGAAATTTAACTCACGCGTAGGGCGTGAAGATGTGAAGGGAGATACTACGTTATCAAATGATGATATTCTAGATGTACTCAAAACTCTTATAAATATTAGAAACGGTTCTGATTCAGTTGATGACATTGATCATTTAGGCAATAGAAGAGTTAAGTGTGTCGGGGAAATGGTTGAGAATGTGTTCAGAGTCGGGCTTGTGAGGGTAGAAAAAGCAGTTAAAGAGAGAATGACAACAATGGAACTGGCAGAAAAGCTTCAACCAAAAGACATTGTTAACTCTAAACCTATTACTGCAACTCTAAAGGAATTCTTTGGAACCAGTCAGTTATCGCAATTTATGGATCAAAATAATCCTCTTGCAGAAATAACCCACAAAAGAAGAATATCTGCGCTTGGACCAGGAGGTCTTACAAGAGAGAGAGCAGGTTTTGAAGTAAGAGATGTGCACCCTACTCATTATGGAAGAGTATGCCCGATTGAAACTCCTGAAGGGCCTAATATAGGTTTAATAAATTCACTAGCAACTTATTCTAGAACTAATTCATACGGATTTCTTGAAACTCCCTATAGAGTTGTAACTAAGAATAAGGTAAAAGATGAAATAAGATGGTTATCAGCCATAGAGGAGAGCAAATATACAATTGCTCAAGCTAACACACCTTTAGATTCTAAAGGTAATATTCAAGGTGATTTGATATCTTGTAGATTCAATAACGAATTCACAATATCGTCTCCAGACAAAGTAGAGTTAATGGATGTGTCGCCAAGACAAGTTGTTTCTGTTGCAGCCGCACTAATCCCTTTTCTCGAACATGACGATGCTAATAGAGCTCTAATGGGATCGAATATGCAAAGACAAGCAGTGCCGTTACTAATACCTGATAAGCCTCTAGTAGGAACAGGAATGGAAAAGACGGTAGCTGTAGATTCTGGCGCATCAGTGAAAGTTAAACGAGATGGGATCGTTGATTATGTAGACGCATCCAGGATAATCGTAAATGTCGATGAAAAATATGTAGACAGCGATAATGATACTGGCGTCGATATTTATCCATTAACAAAATATACTCGTACAAATCAAAATACATGCATAAACCAAAGACCTTTAGTAAGACCAGGAGATAAAGTTGTAGTCGGGGATGCAATAGCAGATGGGCCGTCTACAGATTTAGGTGAACTTGCACTCGGACAAAACCTGTTAATAGCTTTTATGCCTTGGAACGGATACAACTATGAGGACTCAATATTAGTCTCTGAGAAAGTGGTAAGAGAAGATAGGTTCACATCTATACATATTGAGGAATTGGAGTGTGTTGCACGTGACACAAAGCTTGGCTCAGAAGAAATAACATCTGATATACCAAATGTTAGCGAGAGTTTACTTAATAAGCTTGATACATCAGGAATTGTCTATGTTGGAGCTGAGGTAAAATCTGGAGATATATTAGTCGGTAAAGTAACACCAAAAGGCGAGACTCAACTAACGCCTGAAGAAAAATTACTTAGAGCAATATTTGGAGAAAAAGCTTCAGATGTAAAAGATTCTTCTTTGAAAGTACCATCTGGTATGGATGGCACTGTTATTGATGTAAGAGTTTTTACACGCGAAGGTATTGACAAAGATAAACGAGCAAAAGAAATAGAAGAGTATCAAATCGAAGAAGTTAAGAAAAACCTAGTTGATGAACTCAGAATTAATCAGGAAACTATATACATAAGAGCAAGAAAACTTCTCCACAACAAGACGCTAGCAAAATCTGTTCTAGATCTTAAGGCGGAATCTAAACTTACAGCTTCTGTTATAGAATCTGTGGATAATGAAAACCTTTTCAAACTTGTTACAAAAATTGAAAAGACAAATATCAGTCTTGCTAATCTGGCAAATAGCATTGACGATCTTCAAAACAAATTTAATCAAGATTTAGAGGAAATTACCAAAAAGATAACAATGCCTGATGATTTAGGACCAGGAGTTCAAAAGAAAATAAAAGTTTACCTTGCTGTTAAAAGAACACTTCAGCCTGGCGATAAAATGGCTGGCCGCCATGGTAACAAAGGGGTAATATCTCAAATTGTCCCTGTAGAGGACATGCCACATAGAGAGGATGGTACTCCAGTCGATATCGTTCTAAATCCATTAGGCGTTCCATCAAGAATGAATGTTGGACAGGTTTTAGAGACACACCTTGGTTGGGCTGCTCATGGTATCGGAGATAAGATAAATGATATGCTCAAAGAGCAACAAGAGGTAAAAAAACTTAGACAATTTATAACTAAGGTATATAAAGAATGTCCTGGCTTTACTAAGTATTCTATTGAGAAGTTTTCTGACGATGAAATTATTACTTTAGCAAACAATTTAAAAAATGGCGTACCCATGGCCACACCTGTTTTTGATGGTGCTTCGGAAGAGGAGATTAAGAAAATGCTTGAGCTGGCTGAGTTACCTATAAGCGGTCAATCAATATTATTTGATGGAAGAACTGGGGAGCAGTTTGAAAGACCAGTTACAATTGGCTATATGTACATTATAAAATTAAATCATTTAGTAGATGACAAAATGCACGCCAGATCAACAGGGCCTTACAGCTTAGTGACCCAACAGCCTTTAGGCGGTAAAGCTCAGTTTGGGGGACAAAGATTTGGCGAGATGGAAGTCTGGGCTCTTCAAGCTTATGGCGCCACAAATGTGCTTCAAGAGGTCTTAACAGTTAAATCTGATGATATAGCGGGAAGGAATAAAGTTTATAAAAATATTGTAGATGGAGAATATACAACAGATGCGCATGTACCTGAGTCATTTAATGTTTTACTAAAAGAAATACGCTCACTCAGTATAAATATTGATATGGATACAGAGAACAAATCTAACTAGGAATAATTATGCAAGAAATATTAAATATGTTTAAAAAAAATACTAGTGATAAGAAATTTGATCATATAAAAATTTCATTGGCATCTCCAGATTTAATGAGGTCTTGGTCGTATGGTGAAGTTAAAAAGCCCGAGACAATAAATTATAGGACTTTTAAGCCTGAGAGAGATGGCCTCTTCTGTGCAAAAATATTTGGACCTGTAAAGGATTATGAATGTTTGTGTGGAAAATATAAAAGATTAAAACATAGGGGTGTAGTGTGCGAAAAATGTGGTGTAGAGGTAACATTATCAAAAGTTAGAAGAGAAAGGATGGGTCATATTGAGCTTGCTGCACCAGTTGCCCATATTTGGTTTTTAAGATCACTTCCGTCACGAATAGGACTGATGATGGATATGACTCTGAGGCAAATTGAAAAAGTTTTATATTTTGAAGCCTTCATTGTAATAGATGGCGGATTGACTCCCTATGAAAAGGGAAGTCTTTTAAATGAAGAAATGTACAATCAAGCCATTGAAGAATATGGAAATGAAATAAGAGTAGGGATGGGTGCTGAGGCTATCAAAGAGCTATTACAAGAAATAGATTTGGAAAAAACATATGAGGATTTAGCTGAAGAAATTAAAGTTACAAAATCTCAAGCAAAAAATAAAAGAAACATAAAACGCCTTAAATTAATCGAATCGTTTATAAATTCAGGTAATAAGCCAGAATGGATGATTCTCGATGTACTTCCTATATTGCCACCTGATTTGAGGCCTCTCGTTCCTTTAGAAGGAGGAAGATTTGCCACATCTGATCTAAATGATCTATATAGACGGGTTATAAATAGGAATAATAGACTTAAGAGACTTCTAGAACTCAAAGCGCCCGATATTATCGTTAGAAATGAAAAAAGAATGCTTCAAGAATCTGTTGATGCACTCCTAGATAATGGACGAAGAGGTAGAGCTATAACTGGCACAAACAAGAGACCTCTGAAATCATTAGCAGATATGATTAAAGGCAAAGGTGGAAGATTTAGACAGAATCTCCTAGGTAAGAGAGTTGATTACTCTGGAAGATCAGTGATTGTAGTTGGCCCTACACTAAGATTACATCAATGTGGTTTGCCGAAAAAAATGGCACTGGAATTATTTAAGCCTCACATATTTGGAAAACTGCAAACAAGAGGGATCACCACAACTATAAAGTCTGCAAAAAAGGTTGTTGAAAAAGAAGGAGAGGAAGTCTGGGATATACTCGAAGAAATTATTAAAGAGTATCCAGTTCTGCTTAACAGAGCACCAACTTTACATCGTCTAGGTATTCAAGCATTTGAGCCAGTATTGATAGAGGGAAAAGCTATACAGCTTCATCCTCTTGTATGTGCAGCATTTAATGCTGATTTTGATGGAGACCAAATGGCCGTTCATGTTCCACTTTCAGTTGAAGCTCAGACTGAAGCACGTGTTCTTATGATGGCAAGCAACAACATATTATCACCATCAAATGGAAGCCCTATCATCGTACCGTCTCAAGATATGGTTCTCGGTATCTACTACATGTCAAGAGAAAAGCCAAATTCACTTGGAGAAGGAATGATATTTAGTGATATTGAGGAAGTGTCAAAAGCTTATCAATCTAAATTAGTGGATATGCATTCAAGAATAAAAGTAAGAATGAAGATTACTGAACTAAATAAGGATGAATTAACAGAGGAAATAAAAATCGTCGATACTACAACTGGCAGAGCTTTAATATCAGAAATTCTTCCAAAGAATATTCCTTTTTCGTACATTGACCAGGACTTAAATAAAAAAGCAATTTCAAAATTGTTTGACGTTTCTTACAGACTTGCTGGACTTAAGGAAACAGTATTATTTGCTGATAAGATTAAAAATATGGGATTTAAATATTCTACACTAGCTGGAGTATCTATTGGTGTTGATGATATGGTAATTCCAAAAGAAAAAACCACAATTACAGCCAAGGCAGAGAAAGAAGTAAAAGAAATTGAAAAGCAGTATAATTCAGGATTACTGACAGCAGGTGAACGTTATAATAAAGTAGTTGATATTTGGTCACATACAAATGATCAAGTTTCCCAAGCTATGATGAAACAATTGGGAACTGAGTCTACAAAAACAGCTACAGGTAAAAAGGTCGAACACAAGTCATTTAATTCAATTTATATGATGGCAGATTCAGGTGCTAGAGGTTCAGCAGCACAAATCAGACAACTTTCTGGTATGAGAGGTTTGATGGCAAAACCGGACGGATCAATTATAGAAACCCCTATCACAGCTAATTTTAGAGAAGGACTAGATGTGATGCAATATTTCATATCAACGCATGGTGCTAGGAAAGGTCTGGCAGATACTGCATTAAAAACTGCTAATTCAGGTTATTTAACAAGAAGGCTCGTTGATGTTGCACAAGATTTAGTTGTCACCGAGGATGATTGTGGTACTGATAGCGGAATCTTAATGAAGCCTCTGATAGAAGGCGGCGATATCGTAGAACCGTTAAATGAGAGAGTTTTGGGGAGAACTCTACTTAACGACCTAGTAAATCCATCAAAAAAAGAAACCATACTTCCAAAGGGAACACTTCTTGATGAAAATAATGTTGCTTTACTTGAGCAAAATGCTATCGATGAAGTATGGGTTAGATCTGCCATAACTTGTAATATCAGACACGGTGTTTGTGCTAAATGTTATGGAAGAGATCTCGCAAAAGGCAGGGAAGTAAGTAAAGGCGAAGCTGTTGGGGTCGTAGCTGCTCAGTCTATTGGTGAACCAGGCACACAATTAACAATGAGAACATTCCATATCGGTGGTGCAGCATCAAGAGCAGTTGCTGCAAATAGCATCGAAGTTAAAAATTCTGGAACTGTTAGATATCATAATTTAAAAACTGTAGTTAATAGCCAAAAAGAGATCGTTACGGTTTCAAGATCTGGCGAGTTAGGGGTACTAGATGACAGCGGAAGAGAAAAAGAAAGATATAAAATACCATATGGGGCAATTATTAAATTGCAAGATGGTAAAAATGTCGACAGAGGTGAAAACATTGTAACTTGGGATCCTCATACAACACCAATTATCACAGAGACTGCGGGTATTATAGAATTTGAGGATTTTGAAGATGGTATTAGTGTGGAGAATATCGTTGATGAGTTAACAGGTATTACATCAATAAAAATTAAAGACACAAGTAGCGCATCTTTTGATAAAAATAGAAAACCTATGATAAAGCTAGTGGATTCCAAAGGTAAAGACTTAACATTATCTAATTCAAAGTTACCTGCTCATTATTTGCTACCATCAAATTCTACAGTTAATCTAACTTCAGGTAGTAAAGTTGGAGTTGGAGATGTTATAGCTAGAACTCCTAGAGAAACATCTGGTACGAGAGATATAACTGGTGGATTGCCTAGAGTGGCAGATTTGTTTGAAGCTAGAGAACCAAAAGACAAAGCAGAGTTAGCAGAGAAGACTGGAGTAGTCTCTTTTGGAAAAGAGACAAAAGGAAAAAGAAGATTGATTATCACTGATGGTGATGGGAATGAGCATATACAGATGCTTAATAAAACAAAACTACTAAATGTGTTTGAAGGAGCAAGTGTAACACAAGGAGAAATAATCTCCGATGGCGAATTAGATCCCCATGATATTCTAGCTTATAGAGGCATAACTGATCTTGCCGAACATCTTGTAAAAGAGGTTCAAGATGTATATCGACTTCAAGGTGTTGCGATTAACGATAAACACATAGAAGTTATTCTTAGACAGATGTTAAGAAAAGTTGAAATCACATTTGCTGGCGAGACTTCATTGATGGTTGGTGAACAAATGGAGAAGACCCAACTACTTGAAATGATAGATAATCTCAAATCTAAAAATCCAGATGCTGTCATACCTACATATAGACCATTACTCTTGGGAATTACAAAGGCATCATTGGTAACAGAGTCGTTTATATCCGCTGCTTCATTCCAGGAGACAACAAGAGTGCTGACAGATGCCGCGGTAAACGGAAGAAAAGATAGATTGAGAGGATTAAAGGAAAATGTTGTAGTTGGAAGACTATTACCATGTGGTACTGGGCTTTCGTCTCAAAAAGACGAGGTCGAGTCATTTGAAGACATGCTTGAGAAAGAAATTGCAAGCGAAATAAGTATTCTTCCTGAAAAGTCTCCAGAAAAAACAGCAGAAGAACTATTTAAAGAGTAAAAATATGTTTTTTTCACATATACTCAAACATTTCTTGACACTAACTGACTGTACCAATAGAATTTCGTCTACTTGAAGAGAAAATATATGGCAACAATAAATCAATTAGTTAGGAACCCAAGGAAAACAAAGATTGTTAAATCTGCAGTTCCAGCACTTGAATCCTGCCCGCAAAGACGCGGCGTTTGCACTCGAGTGTATACGACTACTCCAAAAAAACCGAATTCAGCATTAAGGAAAGTTGCAAGAGTAAGATTAACTAATGGACAAGAAGTAACATCTTACATTGGTGGAGAGGGTCATAATCTCCAGGAGCATTCAGTTGTGGTTATTCGAGGAGGTAGAGTAAAAGATTTACCAGGTGTTCGTTACCATATAGTTCGAGGTAGTCTTGACACACAAGGGGTAGAAAACAGAAAACAGGGTAGATCAAAGTACGGAACAAAAAAACCTAAGAGTTAAATATGCCAAGAAAAAGAGATATTCCAAAAAAAAAGATAATTCCAGATCCAATTTATAAAAGCACTAACGTTACAAGACTAACTAATATGATAATGCAAGATGGAAAAAAAAGGACTGCTGAAAAGATAGTCTATAACGCATTATCGATATCTTCAAAGAAAACTAAAGAAGAACCATTAGCGGCTTTAGAAAAAGCCCTGCAGAACGTTGGACCAAGTGTAGAGGTTAAATCTAGAAGAGTAGGTG
>MDTG01313971.1_pt1 | contig 13966 bp, 15 predicted proteins | sample 811421 | NCBI WGS metagenome assembly MDTG01 (sample SAMN05326645, study PRJNA326480) | marine metagenome | isolation source: seawater | place: Pacific Ocean: South East | collected 2011 | reverse complement strand
GATGAATTAGCAGGTTGTATGGACTCTATGAAAAATATAACTTGGGATCGCTTAGTTAATGAAGGTGCTGTTACTTATCCTTGTGACGGCGAAAACAAACCAGGAAATGAGGTGATTTTTGGTGAGGGATTTCCTACAAAAAACAAGAAAGGTAAGCTTGTTCCAGCTCAACTAATTTCACCGGACGAGGTTCCTGATAAAAATTATCCACTAGTTCTGACAACAGGTAGACTATTAGAGCATTGGCATACTGGATCAATGACATCTCGCTCAAAAGTACTAAACACAATTGAACCGCAACCTTATGTTAATATGTCAAAAAACGAAATGAGAAGAAATAATTTCTCACAAGACGAAATGGTACAACTTTCAACAAGAAGAGGAATGGTTAAAGTTAAAGTTAGAGTTGATAAGATGATTCCTGACGGAATGGTTTTTATGCCATTCTGTTTTGAAAATGCTCCTGCAAACCTACTTACCAATCAAGCTCTTGATCCAGACGGAAAAATTCCTGAATTAAAATATTGTGCTGCTAAAATTGCAAAATTAACTGCATGAAGTAAGTCTATTCTTTCATGTGATGTTTTTTATTAACTGGTCCTATTAATAAATTAGCCACAAAAGCAATTGCTAACAACCCTGCCATCGCATACATTGTCGAATTGTAAAGGGTAGTAGATGGGTTAATTGTTCCTTCAGGCATATGTTGCATAAGACTGGAGATTGTTACCGTCTTCTGTTTTACAAGTAAAGACAATTGTTCTATTGGTGCCCCATATATTTCTTGAAACTTTTCTGGACTAATTTTTGAAACTAAATTCTCAATAGCACTTTCCATTGATCCTTGTCTAAGTTGTGTTATTGCCACTGGACCTAAAACACCAGCCGTAGACCATGCGGTGAGAAGTCTTCCATGAATTCCTCCCACATATTTAGTTCCAAAAATATCAGCTAAATATGCTGGAATAGTAGCAAACCCTCCTCCGTACATTGTAAAAATAATCATTGAAGCAGCATAAAATAATATTAGATATGTCACTACGGGAGAAACACTCATTGCCTTGGCTGTAAATGGTATAGAAAGATAAAGTAGAATTCCAAGAGAGAAAAATATAAAATAGGTTGTTTTTCTTCCTATAAAATCTGACATTGAAGCCCAAAAAATTCTTCCGACCATGTTAAAAACACTTATCATTAGAACGTAAGTCCCAGCAAATCCAGCAGTCACAATTGCAGGCAAACTTGGTGTAAAAATTTCTATCATCATTGTCTTTGCAACACCAATCACTCCAATTCCAGCTGTTACGTTAAAGCATAAAACAATCCATAAAAAATAAAATTGTGGAGTTTTCAATGCCTGGTCAATATGAACATTGTTTTTTGTAATCAATTTTGTTTTTTTTGAATCTTTTGGTGGAGTCCAGCCCTCCGGAGCCCAACCTTCTGGCGGAACCCTGTAAGAAAAAGAGGCAATTGTCATTATGATAAAGTAAACAATTCCTAAAAACAAAAATGTCTGTGAGGCTCCACTAGATCCTGTTCCAACAATATAAACACCAGGGTCACCAGGAACTATCATTTTTGCTATGTCATTAACTGTAACAACAACTACTTCTGTAAGATTTCCAGAAATTTCTACAAATCTTCTTCCACTTTCAGTTATTAAGTTTACTGAATCAATTGAGCCTAAATATTCTGGTGCTTTATAAAACTTTGACAACAATCTATCAATTGAAAGTTTTGCAATCATTGCTCCCCCTCCAAAACCCATTATTGCCATTCCAGTTGCCATACCTCTTCTGTCTGGAAACCATCTAATAAGAGTGGACACGGGTGAAACATAACCCAGGCCCAAACCAATACCCCCAATAACACCGTAGCCTAAATAAAGTAAATAAAGGCCTAACTGCATTTGAATTGGTTCGGAGCTTATCATCGGAAGTGACATTGAAATAGTAACACCCTGTTCTTGCAAAAAAATTCCTAAAGAGCCAACCAAAAAGCCCCCGCCCCAACAACAAGCCGAAACAAATCCAACCATTCTGGGCCCAACCTCTTCAAGCCATTTCCCTGCGTAAGCTGCAGCTAAACCAAGACTAACTATAGCAACTGAAAAAATCCAGACGACCTGTCCAAGTGTCCAATCATCACCCGAAGAAGTTACCACTCCAAGTATTTTTACTAGAGCTGGATTAAACATACTCCAAGCATAGACTGAGCCAATACACAAATGTATGGCTATAGATGCTGGCGGAACTAACCATCTATTAAAACCAGGTTTAGCTACTATATTTTTTTTGTGGAGACTATCATAAAAACTCATTCAAAAATTCCTTCCATAAGGTTATTGTAAATCAATTTGGCTTCTTCTAAATCTTTTTTATTGTTTACGTTAAAGAACGGATCATATCCAAAAAAAGGAAAATTGACTAGTCTAGTTTTGAATTTTTTTGAAAACAGGTCTATTTTTCTCCCACCACATTTTAAAAAGTCCTCTAACAAATCCGAAACATCAATATTCCACATTGAAAATACTGGATGAACTTTATTTTTGCTTGTTGCCATTATAATCTTTTCGTCAGAAATATTTTTTAAAAAATTTTGAATCATATTTTTTGGAAAAAAGGGAGAGTCGACTGGAAAAACAGCAAGCCATGAACTTGTTTTATTTTTTTTTATAAACTTTAAGCCACTTAGAATACCTGCCAAAGGTCCAAGATTGCCCTCCAAACAATCTGGAATTATTTGATATTTACATTTTAGTGTTTTATTGGAATTTATTAACAATATGTCAACTTGAGGGGCAGCTCTTTTAATTACAAGTTCAAGCAAACTTTCATTATTTATTTTTTTTATAGCTTTGTCGCTACCCATTCTCCTGGATAAACCACCATTAAGAATCAGTCCAACAATTTTAATTTTTTTATTCAATTCTTTTTTCTCCTGAAAGAATTACAAATTTTTTGCCTTTCGCTCTACCTATTAAAGTTAAATTTGCTTTTCTTGCCAATTCAACTCCCCATGCAGTAAAACCTGAGCGAGAAATTACAATCGGAATTTTCATTTTTACAGCCTTAATAACCATTTCACTTGTTAATCTTCCAGTGGTGTAGAAAATTTTATTATTGGGTGAAATCTTTTTTAACATCATATAGCCAGCAATTTTATCAATTGCATTGTGTCTTCCAACATCCTCCATATAAACTAAAGGATTGTTTTTTTCACACAAAACGCAACCATGAATTGCTCCAGCTTTGAGATAGAGACTGGGTGTTAAGTTAATTTTTTTGGAAAGCTCCTGAAGCCAAGAAATTTTTAATCTTGATCTATCATTAAATTTAATTTTTTTAAAACTTTCCATAATATCACCAAATAATGTTCCTTGAGCGCAACCAGAGGTTAAGACTTTTTTTTTCAGTTTCTCTTGATAATTAACTTTTTTTGGAGTTCTTACTACAACAAGACTTAATTCTTCATCATAATCAACAGAACTAATTTTTGTTCTTTTCGTTATCATGTTTTGATTAAGAAGATATCCTACTGCAAGATATTTTGGATAGTCATTAACAGTCATCATTGTAACAATTTCTTGTTGATTTAAGTAAAGTGTTAGGGCTCTTTCCTCTATGACATCTATCTTTTGTTTTTTTAAATTTTCATTTAATGCAAAAACTTTTCTTGTTAAATTCTTATTGTTTGGGTTTGGTTTAATTTTCATATAATTATAATAAACAATATTTCTCGAAAACTAATTTATTAATTAGTTCTTTGATATTAAGATAAATATAATGAAATTGCTATGCTAGACAAATTTGGAAGAAATATAAATTATTTAAGATTATCGGTAACAGATCGCTGCGACTTTAGATGTATTTATTGTATGCCCGAAAAAAATAATCTTTTTTATTCAAAATCGGAAATTCTTACTCTTGAACAATTAAAAAAAATTTCTGATATTTTAATTCATTTGGGAATTGAAAAAATAAGAATAACTGGAGGCGAACCTCTTATCAGAAAGGATATAATAGAATTCTTAGAATACATATCTACTCACAAAAAAAAAAAAAAACTAAAAGAAATTCTTTTGACAACCAACGGTTCACAACTAAAAAAACACTCTAAGAAAATTTCACAACTTGGTGTGAGAAGAATAAACGTTTCATTGGATACACTTATTCCTGAAAAATTTAACTTTGTAACCAAAGGTGGTGATTTGAAAAAAGTTCTCGAAGGAATTTTTGAAGCCAAAAACGCTGGATTAGAAATAAAGATTAATACAGTTCTATTAAAAAAATTTAACGAAGACGAATTAATCAAAATGGTTGAATGGTGCAGTTTTCACAACTTTAAACAATCTTTTATTGAGGTAATGCCTGTTGGTGAATTAGAAGTTAAAAGATCCTCACAATATTTTCCAGTTTCGCATGCAAAAGAAATAATAGAAAAAGAATTTGGTCTGGAAAAATCTTTAATTAAAACTAACGGACCTTCAAGATATTTTAAAACCAAAAAGTTTCAAAATACTGTCGGATTTATTTCTCCAATCTCAAATAATTTTTGTTCTGACTGTAACAGAATTAGGGTAACAAGTAATGGAATCCTTTTTCCTTGTCTTGGTGAAAACAGCTCAATAGATTTAAAAGAAATAATCAAGAAAAATAAGGAAGAATTCTCAAAAATAATAGAAAAAATAATTTTTAATAAACCAGAACGCCATTCATTTTCTATAGAGAATGAAAAACATGTTGTTAATAGATTTATGAATGCGACAGGTGGTTAATGATAAAAAAAATTTGTTTTGTTTCATCTGAAAAACCTGAGGCGAAAACAGCTCTTAAAAAACTAAAAACTCGTTATGAAAATGTAAAGCCAAATGAAGCTGATGTTATCGTTGCACTTGGGGGAGACGGAACAGTATTGAAATCTCTACATGATTTTTTAGAAAAAAAAATCCCAATTTATGGAATGAACAAAGGTTTAGTAGGTTTTTTAATGAATCGATATTCTGAAAAGGGATTGCAAAAAAGATTAAATGAGTCCATACCCTTTAAACTCTATCCTCTAAAGATAAAGAGTTTTGACGCAAAAGGAAATTGTAAAGAAGGCTTAGCATTTAATGATGTTTCAATGATCAGAAACAGTCCTAGAATTGCAAAAATTAAAGTTGATGTTAACAACAAAACAAGAATAGATGAGTTTTTAGGTGATGGATGCATCATTTCTACTCCTGCGGGAAGCTCGGCCTACAACTTATCATTACGCGGACCGGTAATACCAGTAGGTGCCAAAGTTTTAGCTTTAACCCCTATAAGCCCATACAGACCGAGGAGATGGAGAGGAGCTCTCCTAAATAACAATGCAAAAATAACATTACATTGCTTGGATTACAAAAGTAGACCAGTTAGAGCTGAAGCAGATTTTTTAGAATTTAACAATATAATCAAATTAGAAGTTGAATTAGATAAAAAAAATTTTATGAATTTACTTTTTGATCCAGGACATGATATGGAAGAAAGAATAATTACAGAACAATTTAATAATTAATCTGATGAAGATAGAAAGTTTATTATCCAAGCTTATATCATTCAAGACTATAAGTAGACAAAGTAATAAAGAATTAATAATTTTTATTAAAGATTATCTCAAAAAAAATAATATTGATTCTACTCTTTTTGAGGGTGAAAAAAATCAGTTTAATCTTTATTCAAAAATAGGACCTAATGTGAATGGAGGTATAATCTTTTCGGGACACACTGATGTTGTTCCAACTGATGGACAAAAATGGAAGTCAGATCCCTTTAAATTAGTCAAAAAAAAAAATAAATATTTTGGTAGAGGTGCCTGTGATATGAAAGGTTTTATTGCCACCTTATTATCCTCAATACCTGAAATAAAGATTGAAAATTTAAAAAAACCAATTCACCTTATATTTTCTTATGATGAAGAGATTGGTTGTGTGGGAATTCAAAAAATTATTCCTTTTTTAAAAAAAATAAAACCAAAGCCTCAATTTTGCATTGTTGGAGAACCAACTGAAATGAAATTAATCAATCAACACAAAGGGAAAAAAAATTTTGTAACGGAATTTAATGGCATCGAGTCACACTCTTCACTAATTGATAACGGTGTAAATTCAATACTGTATTGTATGCACTTCATTGAATTTTTAAAAAAATTGCAACTAAAATTAAAAACTGAAAAATCTGCTCAGTTCTCACCTCCCTACTCTACAATAAATATTGGTGTTGTTAATGGAGGGGTTGCTGTGAATATCGTGCCAAATTTTTGTTCTTTGGAATTTGAAATCAGAGATACGCCTAATTTGAAAACTAACAAGATAATTAATACTATTGAAAGTTTTTTAAATAATTTAGAAAAACAAATGAAAAAAAAAAATAACAAATGTTTTATCAACTTTAAGCAAACAAATGATTTTCCACCACTTAAAACTGAATCAGACAAAAAAATTATTAGTTTGGTTCTTAACAAATTAGAATCAAACTCTATTGAAAGTGTAAGTTTTGGAACAGAGGCAGGAGTTTTTGATAAATTAGGTTTTGAAACAATAGTTTGTGGACCAGGAAGCATAAAACAAGCTCATAAAGCAAATGAGTTTATCGAACATAAACAATTACTAAAATGTAAAAATTTTCTGTTAAAGACTTTTGAATACCTATACTAGGTGAGTTAAAATTATGTTGCTTAAAGATCTAGATTACAAGATTCCAGAAAAACTGATCGCTTTAAATCCCCAAAAACCCAGAGATGAGTCAAAGATAGTGATAGTTGATGAAAAATTTAAAATCATCACTTTTAAAAACATAATTGATTTTTTTAATCCTAATGACGCATTAATTTTCAATGATACAAAAGTAATTAAAGCAAATCTTATTGGTTTTATTTCAGAAAGAAAAGTTTCAATAAATTTAAATAAAATTATTGATAGAGAAAAAGTCATTTGGAGTGTTTTTATTAAATCAAACAAGGTTCCAAATATAGATGATGAAATTTATTTAACAAAAGATCTCAAGGCAAAAATTGTTAATAAAAGTTTCAAAAACAATTTCAATAATTATGAAATTAAATTTAATTGTGACTTAAAAAATTTTTTAATAAAGATTGAGAAAATTGGTAATGTTCCGCTTCCGCCTTACATAACAAAAAAAAGAGATTTAAATTATAGTGATAGTTCAAAATATCAAACTGTATTTGCAACAAAAGATGGTGCTGTTGCTGCTCCTACAGCTAGCCTACACTTTTCAAAAAAATTACTGGAAAAATTAAAGAAAAAAAAAATCAAGCTTATAAATATCACATTACATGTAAATGGAGGAACATTTCTTCCTATAAAAACTAAAAATGTAAACGATCACATTATGCATAGTGAATTTGGAGAAATTACAAGAAAATCTGCTCTTGAAATCAACAAAATTAAAAAAAAAGGAGGTAAAGTTGTTGCTATTGGAACCACTGTTTTAAGATTATTAGAATCTTCAAAAGATCGAAAAGGTTTAATAAAACCATTTCTTGGTGAAACGAATATATTCATCAAGCCAGGATCAAAAATTAATACTATTAACGGTTTAATAACTAATTTTCATACCCCTAAATCTAGTTTATTACTTCTTGTAATTGCTCTTCTTGGAGAAAAAAAAACAAAAAATTTATATGAATTTGCAATAAAAAAAAAATTAAGATTTTTTTCGTATGGGGATGCTTGCCTAATTTGGAATATAAATGAACAAATTTAATTTTATTATTGAAAAAACTGACGGTAAAGCGAGAGCAGGTAGTCTGATGACCAAACATGGAATAATTAAAACACCAGTTTTTATGCCTGTTGGAACATCAGCTAGCGTAAAAGCAATCTACCCTCATGACTTATTAAATATAGATATTGAAATTATTTTAGCTAATACATATCACCTTATGTTAAGACCTGGTGAAAACCTTATAAAAAAGCTCGGAGGACTACAAAAATTTATGAATTGGAATAAACCTATTCTTACAGATTCGGGCGGATTCCAAATATGGTCTCTTTCAAAGTTGAGCAAAATATGCAAAGATGGAATAGATTTTTCATCTCATTTGGATGGTAATAATTACTTTTTAACTCCTGAAAAATCGATAGAAATCCAAGAAAAACTTAACTCAACAATTACAATGGTTCTTGATGAATGTACAGAATATCCTGCTTCGTATAAAAGATGTAAAAAATCTATGGAACTTAGTTTAGAATGGGCAGCAAAATCTAAAAAGAAATTTAGAAAAAGAATTGGATATGGAATTTTCGGAATTATTCAGGGTGGTATGTTTAACGACTTAAGAGAGTTATGTATTAAGGAGTTACACAAAATTAATTTTGATGGTTATGCATTCGGTGGATTATCAGTAGGTGAGACGCATAAAGAAATGATAGATGTACTTGATAAAACTACAGATTTTGTAGATTATTTGAAACCACGTTATTTAATGGGTGTTGGAAGACCAATAGATGTTTTGGAGTCAGTTGAAAGAGGTATTGACATGTTTGATTGTGTAATCCCGACTAGATTTGGAAGAAATGGACGTGCATTTACCTCAACAGGTGAGATTAATTTAAGAAATTCTATATTTTGTGACGATTCGAGTCCTCTTGATGAAAAGATTAATTTAAATATTTCTAATAAATTCTCAAAGGCTTACATTCATCATTTGACAAAAAGCAATGAAATATTATCATCAATGATTTTGAGCCTGCATAACATCGCATTTTATAAAAAAATGATGATTGAAATTAGAGATTCAATTTTAAATCAAAATTTTTCTGAATTGAAAAAAAAATATATTAAGTATCATGAAAGTTATAAAAAAAGTTAAATATTTAGGGAAAACAACAAAAATTAATGAATCACCTGATAATTTTAAACTTGATAGTGTAAATAACCCTCATTCTGATAAAAACTACGCAATAAGGTTTGTTTCTCCAGAATTTACCAGCATTTGCCCTATAACATCTCAGCCAGACTTTGCGAAAATAATAATTGATTATGTTCCCAACAAATTAATCATGGAAAGCAAATCTTTTAAATTATTTTTATTTACCTTCAGAAACTATGGAGCTTTTCACGAAGATTGTACTATAAAAATAGCAAAAAAAATTGAGAAGAGTATTAATCCTAAATGGATAAGGGTTTGTAGTTTTTGGAATCCCAGAGGAGGTATTCCGATTGATGTGTTTTATCAATCAGGAAAAAAACCAAAAGAAATTTTTGTTGAGGAATTAAAAATTGAAACTTATTCCTCAAGATAATTCCTCACCGCTATATATACACCCACCGATTCTTGGTCTATTAATCTCAACACTTTCAAGTTTCGAAATCTTTTTTTTTAGGTTTTTCCAAAACCATTTTGCTATATTTTCACTTGTAGGGTTCTCAAGGCCTTTTATATTATTTAGAGTTTGATGATCTAATTTCTTAATTAATGGATTCATCAAACGATCTACATCATCATAATTAAATACCCAGTTGTTTTTTTTATCAACATGACCAGAAATTTTAACTATTACTTCGTAACTGTGACCGTGTATTCTTGAATATTTATGATTTTTTTTAAAATTATTCATATAATGTGCAGCATCAAAAAAATATTTTTTATAAATTATCATTTTAATTTATACCTAATGATTTGTGAATTTGAAAACTAGGAAACCATGGCTTATGAGATTTACAATAATTTATAGTTTTCAGAATATTTATTCTACTTAAATTATTATGCATTGGTTGTAAAAAAAAATAATCAAATGGTAAATTTTGTATTTTTTTTAAATTAAACTTGGGTTGAGGAAAAACAATTTTCAATTCATTTCCCTCTTTTAAAATCCAATTTGCATTTTCTTTAGGACTAACTGTTATCCAATCTAAATTTAATTTAGTTTTAAGCGTTCCGTTCGTCTCCAGTGAAATAAAAAAATTATTATTTTTAAGTTTCTTTAAGAGTTGTTCATCAACTTGAAGTAATGGTTCTCCACCAGTTAAAACTACAAATTTTTTCTCACTTGAATAATTTAAGTTCCATACTTGGTTTATTTTTTCTACAAGCTTATCCAGATCATATTTGCCCCCATTTTTTCCATCAATACCTACGAAATCTGTATCACAAAAACTACAAATTGACTCAACTCTTTTATCTTTATCTCCATTCCATAAATTACAACCAGAAAATCTAACAAAAATTGCAGTTTTACCAGAAAAAAATCCTTCCCCTTGAATAGATTTAAATATTTCTTTGACGTAATACATATTATTCCTCCAATGGATCACATAATTGAGCTTCTTCAAAGCCTTTTTTTCTTAATAAACACGAATCACACATTCCGCAATTTTTATGTCCACTCGGATTATAACAACTAGAAGTTTTTGAAAAATTCACATTATTTTTTTTGCCAAGCTTTACTATTTCACCTTTGTTTAAGTTAAGTAATGGAGCTTTAATTTTGAATTTTTTACCAGATAAGGCTTTTTTTGTTGAAATATTTATCAGTTTTTGGAACATTTTTATAAACTCTCCCCTACAATCTGGATACCCTGAATAATCTATTGAATTAACACCTATAAATATTTCATCTATATCCAAATATTCTGCATAACCAGCTGCAATTGATAAAAAAACCAGATTCCTGCCAGGAACATATGTTATAGGAATTCCTTTAGGTATTTTCTCAACGCTAATGTTTTTTGGAACAGCAATATTATCAGTAAGCGCTGACCCTCCATAAAAATCAATGTTAAAAATTTTGTGAGATAAAACATTATTTTTCTTGGCTTGCCACTTTGCAAAATTAAGTTCAATTGAGTGTCTTTGGCCATAATTAAATGATATTGCATGAATTTCAAAACTTAACTTTCTACAAATTGATAAAACAACAGAAGAATCCAAACCACCACTTAGTAGAACTAGACATTTTTTAGTTTTTTTATTCATTATAAAATATAATATCTAGAATAATTCAAAATGAATGATTTTAAAAAAAAAATTAGAAAAAAACTTATTGATCTAAATTTTGATTTTGTTGGTTTTACTGAGCCAACTGTTGATGATAAATCATCTGAAGAACTGAAAAAATTTCTAGATAAAAATCATTATGGTGAAATGAAATGGTTAAAAAAACATTATGAAAAAAAAATTAACCCTAAATTAATCTGGAACGAAGTTAAGACCATAATCGTTTTGGGTTTAAATTACTGCCCCAATCACAATCCACTATATAAAAATAAAATTAATGATATTGCTAATATTAGTGTTTATGCAAATAATAAAGATTATCATAAAATAATTTTTGAAAAGTTAAAATTTTTTCAAAAGTGGTTAAAACTAAACCATAAGATTGAATCAAAGATCTTTGTTGACACTGCACCAATAATGGAAAAGTATTTTGCAAAAAAAACAGGAATTGGATGGCAAGGCAAACACACCAATGTAGTATCAAAAAAATTTGGGTCCTGGTTGTTTTTATCAGAAATTTTTTTACCCATTAAAGTTAGCTTTGATTTACCATCGATAGATAATTGTGGCACATGCAATGACTGTAAAAAAATATGCCCAACAAACGCCTTAAAAGATGATTATAAAATTGAAGCAAGAAAATGCATTTCTTATTTAACAATTGAATACAAAGGTCCTGTTCCTCAGAGTCTTAGAAAAAAGATTGGAAACAAGATTTATGGTTGCGACGATTGCTTAGCTGTGTGTCCTTGGAATAAATTTTCAGAAACTACTAAAAATCAAAATTTCTTATCTACTAATGATAACAAAAAGCTTTCGTACTTTTTAAATTTTAACAAAAATAAGTTTAATGAATATTTTAAAGATTCACCAATAAAAAGAATTGGATGGATAACATTTTTAAGAAATGTAATTTTAGCTATTGGCAATAGTAAATCAGAAGTTTTCATTACTAAACTAACAAAGTTTTTAGATCATGAAAATCCAATAATTAGAGGAATTGTAATTTGGTCATTAAATGAAATCTTGAGGGAAAAACAAAAAAATCCTAATTTTTTCAAAGATATAAAAAAAAAAGAAAAAAACAATTATGTTTTGTATGAATTAAATACTCTTGATCAATGAGTCTAAAGAAGAAAGCATATTTTCCGTAATTCCTAGATCAGAGGACGAATGCCCAGCTGTATTTACAAGAATCAATTTTGAAGAGTCCCACCTCTCGTGAAGATTAAAAGCATTTAAAGGAGGACATATTAAATCATACCTCCCTTGAATTATAAAACCAGGGATAGAATTTAACTTCTTACAATTTTTAAGAATTTCATTATCTTCCATGAAAAATTTATTTTTAATGTAATATAGCTCCATAAATGGAGAATTGGGAAGGCCCTCTCTTTTTAAAATATTTTCTTTGTTCTCAAAATTGTTATTTTCTGGGTTTATTTGTGATAAAATTCTCTCATAGTCATGCCAAACCCAAGAATGAATTTTTGAGTTATTTTTAAAAATTTCATTATAATACTTTTCGATAAGATTATTATGTTTGCCAGCATAATTTCTAAAGCTTTTGAAAAGTTCAGGGGCAAAAATTCTAGGACCATCTACAAATGCCCAATCAATTTCCTTCATTGTTCCTAAGAAAACTGATCTGAGTAAAATAGAATAAACATTAGCAGGATACTTAATAGTATATTTTAACGCTAATGTAGATCCCCACGAGCCCCCAACAATAATAAATTTTTTGATTTTTAAAAATTCTCTAATTTTTTCTATATCCTCAATAAGTGAATCTGTATTATTTTGTGCTAAAGATCTATAAGGCGTACTTTTACCACAACCTCTTTGATCAAATATTATGGATCTAAAAACATTTGGATTAAAAAGGCAATGATGCTCACTTCTAGAATGACCTCCAGGACCACCATGAATAAATATAGCTGGAATTCCCTCCTTTTTTCCACTTACTTCTAAGTAAATTTTATTTCCATCACCCACGTCTAAATTGTACATCTCAGGCAATGACATATGTTTAAAAAGTTTACTTTTCATCTGAAACCATTATTTTATAATTAAATTATGGAAAAATTTGCCAATCTTAATGAGCTAATATTAGCATTAGTTTTCTGGATAACAAGTAATACAAACTATATTGATCCAAAGACATTACCTAAAGTTGAATTTGTGGAACAAAATGAGCTATCAGACATTGCGTGTAAAAAAAAATGTGAAATTTTAGCATATACTCCATTAGAACCTAAATACCTTATTTATCTATCAGACAACTTAAAACCAATGACAGATGTTTGTCACAGAGGTATTCTTTTACATGAAATTATTCATGTTCTTCAAGAAGACCAAAATATTTTTACTCAATACGATGAACGAACCAAAAAACATCTGCGAGAAATGGATGCTCTTGTGAATCATAATATTTATTTGAGTCAGTTTGGAAAAAAAATTCTTTATAGTAATGGTTTTGCAGCTAAGTTTAAAACCGTTGATGATAATAATCTTTATTGTTAATTATTTAAAATTTTTACAATTTCATCATAATCTATGTAACCAAAAAAAAGATCATTATCAATTATAAATGCAGGTGTCCCTTGTAGACTTAAATCTTTAGCTAATTCTGTATCCAAAAAAATATTTTGAGTTATTTGTTTATTATCTAATCCTTTTTCGACATTGAATAAATTAAGGTTTATCTCTTCTAAAATATTATTTAAATCATCCTCTGATAATAAACCTTTTTTTTTCATGACTGCATTATGAAAAATATTGAATTTCTTATTACTTTTCATTGAAATAAAAAGCGCAATTTTAGCTAATTTCATCGATTGCTCTGATAAAATTGGAAAATTCTTATATATTACTCTCACATTAGGTACATTATTTAAAACTTTTTTTAAATCTTCATGAGCTTTTTTACAATATGAACAATTATAGTCAAAAAATTCAACCATGGTATGTTTAGCATTTT
>MDTG01045633.1_pt1 | contig 13966 bp, 11 predicted proteins | sample 811421 | NCBI WGS metagenome assembly MDTG01 (sample SAMN05326645, study PRJNA326480) | marine metagenome | isolation source: seawater | place: Pacific Ocean: South East | collected 2011 | reverse complement strand
TTACAGAATTTGATGTGGTTAATGCACTTGAATATTGATATAACCATTTATAACGATCCGAATTATCTTTTAAAATCAGACGAAAAGAAGTAGAACCATTGTTTAAAGAAAATCCATATATATATTTCCTTGTATCAATCTTCATGGGAGAAAAGGTATCACCGTCCCATAATCCCATGGTAAAAACACTCGTATTTTCGGAAGGTAATCCATTCAAACCACGATCATCATTTGTATAAAACTGATTTACGGTTAATTTTAACATTATTTTGTCGGTTGTTTCATCTGGTGAAAAATACATTCCCGTTTTTTGTATGTCTGGTGAAATATAATAATAAGATATATTGGTTAAATTATTATACGCATCATAACTATTTACCACATATTTCATATTACAAATTACATTTATATCACTCGCCATCAAATCTTGAACGGTTAAAGAAGAACCATCTTCTTTAGTCATATTATAAAGGGTAAAATATGTATTTGAATAAGCAGACCTTCCAGTATAACCACTTGTTCCATATCCCGCATTTACCAAAGCTTGAACTAATGTTGCCCAATTATCATACATGGTACTATTATTACTACAACTAGTGGTCGTACAATTACCTAAATTATTACCAGCATTCCATATTTCATTATTTGATTCGTTTGAACCCGTTAAATTCAATTCCATTTTTGCCAAATCACGAACAATATTTCCAAATGCGGCATTGATAGAACTTTCGGATGTATTTATCATCATGTTATAAGCGGTTTTTAATGTGGTTGGATCACCAGAATCATCTACACTATAACCACTATATAAACTTTTTGTTAACATTAATCCTTCATTATTTGAAGTACCATTTAAATAAGAACTTGTATTATCATTATACAATATATACACATCTGTTGTTGTAATCGCATCGGTTGATATAGTTTTACTTGTGTTTGCATTCATATCTGTAATTTCAAAATAACTGGAATTATTGTCACAAGATCCAAATTTTAAATAAGTATTACCAGAATCCGTTTTACTAGTAGAAGGTTGTAAACAAGTGTTATTATATTGTATTTGGTAACTTCCAGTAGAATCCAATAAATTTTCTGAGTTACCAACCACATTGGTACAATCTTCCAATACAACGGGCGCTCCATCTACATTGTTTCCATATGTACCCATTGTCATACAACTTTTCGATTCAATATTGTAAAAAATAGACATATATACTATATATTATTCATAATATTATATATAGTAAAAAACTTAAAAAAAATTATGAAGCTTACACATGTTCACATTTTACACATTTCTCTTTCACCTAATGAATTAAATGTAATTTTATTTACACCAGAACCTGTAAATGGATTACACGTTGTAATTTTATTTTCATGATTTAATTCAATCATGTTTGAAGAATCAACATTATATAAATCGGAAAAGTTATCACTATAATTTTGTTGCTTCAATGCATATAATGAGCCATCAAACAAAAAACCCAAATAAGATATGCCGGTTGATACATCATTACCATTTATGGTATCTATTGTAGCCGTTGTAATTGTAGGCGTGACAACTGTGCTTGGTTTATTTGAATCTGTAAATGTGTAACATTGACAAGAATTGCCATCTTTGTCAGCAATACCATAATAAGGCATATTATTTAATTTTGCATTAGAATCACACGCGTAGAGAAAATTAATATCGCATGTTTTGGGTGGCATTGATGACCCTGCACTGGGACTATTGTCTATAACAGGTGTGGATGAAGTAGGAATTTGATATACCTCTCTTAAACCACCATCTTGATTAAATGCTAAATCATTTAATCCCATTTGTACTACTGTATTGCTCACTTTTCCACTGTAACTAACATCACTCATTTGTAATTCGGAAACATATTGTTTTGAATTATTTAAAACATTTTTGGATGCATCTGATAATGCTTGACCGTCTTTGTAGATAACAACGCCTTCTTTTGTTAGAAATTCATTAAAAGTAGTCTCACCTCCACCAGCATCTTTATATTCTGGATTAAATTCAAATTTTGAATTCGTTTTTGCCTCTTTATGTGAGTCAGTTAATGTATTCAATTGAGTATTAAACGTAGTTAACGCAGTCATATAATTGTTTTTGGCATCATAATAAGCTTGTTTTGCATTTAAAAATTGTGCTACTTTCGTCGAATTGTAAGAAGGATTACTCATATATTATAATATAATTATATTATAATCTATTTAACTGGAAGTAGGACTATTATTCATTATAATTTGATTACAAGTAAATCCGCCATCTTGTGATATTGTATAATCATTACAAGAAAAACTTTTGAAATAATAGATACCACCTACATCATCTCCTAATGGATTTTCACTACCTTCGTTATTATCACTTACGATTCCATTACACTCAAATCCACCATCTTGTGTTAAATTAAAATCTGAACATGTAAAACTATTGAAAAAATATACGCCATTTTTGTCGTTTGAATCTGCTCCTTCTCTAAATGGTTGATTCATTTGTATAAATATAACTATAAACACCATTAAGCTTAAACATAAAATTGTGTTTAAGATTCCAATTTTTTTGGATATTATCATATATATATAATATTGATTTTATTTGGATTATTTTAGTTGGATGATTTAATCAGAGGATTCATCATCATCGGAATATTCATCATCTGAATTGGATGACGGGTCATATTTAGATGTTGCATCAAGCATGACGACCCTTGCACATGAAAACCCGTTAGGTGTTAAGTTAAAATCACTACAAGCAAAATCTTGATACATGGAAACTCCTGGTATATTATCAGAACCATCCACAGTTGTATCATCGTCCGTATCGTCATCTACAGATTCTCGTATTTGATTATTCATTTGTATAAAGACCAATACAAATATCAATAAACATAAACATAAGAAAGTATTTAAAATACCTACTTTTTTAGAACGCATCCTATATATTATATTATATTCTTTTTAAGTTTCTGGGTTCATAACAACATTTTCACAAGTAAATCCAGTTTGTGTGATTGTATAATCATTACAAGTAAAATCTATATACGAAGATGAAAGACCACTACCATATAATACATCTGTCATAACTGGATTATCACAAGAAAATCCAGTACCTGAAACACTATAATCGTTACAAGTGAAATCTTGATAATATACAGTTCCATTACCATCGTCGTTACGCATTTCCGCATTATCACACTTAAAACCGTTTTCAAGAACACTATAATCGCTACACGAAAAATGTTGAAATGTTGCTGGCTGAGGTGGAGGAGGAGGTGGAGGGGGCGTATCATTTGTGGTTGATGGAGCACTTGAAACAACATTAGTAACTGCATTTTCTACATTTGCCACCACGGTTTCAACAGAATCTGTCACCTTTGTTATATCGGAACTAACCGTTTTTTCTACTTTTTTCACTGATTTTTTAATTTTTTTAAATATATTACCTTCTTTGAAAGATTGAGATATTTGTATTATTATAACTATAATAATAAAAAATGCTAATGATAGAATTATAGATATTTTTCTGTTTTGGATCAATGTCATATAATGTATGTTTTGATTATTTATACTAATATTTAAAATAATCCACAATATTGATAATACATTGATAGACAATATATAAAAATGCCAAAGATAAGATTACTTTTGTTGGCATATTTAGTTCTTTTGCGTCATCTACTAAAAACATCATCAAACAATAAAATAAAAATAAAAATATAATGGACCATACTAAAAAAAGAAATAAACTCGGTTGTTGATTTGCCAAGTCAAGACGAAACTGTAAAGTATCGTTGATAATCTTTAGTTCTTCTATTTCTTCTTGTTTTTCTATATAACTCGTAATATCATTATTATTTATTGTATTATTATCATCTGTGGCATCTAAAAAATCTTGATTTAAACTAGCAATCGCATTTTTGTAATTGGACTTATTTGTCGCAATTTCGTTCGTTAATTCAGAAACATCTGGTGGACTAAGTGAAGTAATATATTCACCGTCACTAAGTGCTGTACCCCCGGTAGAATCATATGTAGATAATGTAGATACAAGTGAAGTATTCAAGTCACTATCATGCCCACTTACATTATCCAAAGTTATACCTGTAAATAATGAATAAGTATTTGGAAACACCATATATAATTATTCATTATTTTATTTGGGAGTTAAGTTTTCAAGAACATTTGTTGCCTTCTTTTGTATAGTTTCCATTTGGGAACCAATATTTGTAGAAGCATTTGTGAAATTATATCGCAATTTGTAGTATAATACAGCAAACACGATTATAAAAAAAAGTATTTTCAAAATCAGATACAAATATCGATTTAAAAAAGATGCTTTATTTGAATCATTTTGAGAAGCACGATATGCGTTATTTTCTTTTACATCATTCATATTCATATTTTGAATTGGTCCATTGGGTGAATTGGTGCTAAACAACTGCATCGCATTTGTAATAGTTGATGCATTTGATTGTTTAAGATTTAATAATAGTTCGTCTACAATTTCCATTGATGCAGTAGGCCATGAATCTCCATCACTATAAGGTTGCCAAGATTGTATCATATTATAAATACTTCTTGTATATTGATCTCCCATTGATATATAAATAGATTTAAATTACACAAATTCTATAATAATCATTTTGAAAGGATATTTTATCATAGCGTTTAATTTTACATACTTCTCCGGGTTTTAAGAACATGGCTTTGGCAACCGCATCAAACATACTTATTTCTGGTAGTTGATTATCTTCTTTAATATTCATGGTTTGAAACAACTGTTCTTTTTCTTGTGAAGTGAGTTTACTATGTTCGGGTACATAAATATGATCGAATACATTAAACATTAGTGACTTAATTTCAAATACAACCGCATATTCTTGATATTTTTTCCACAAATTTTTCACGGTTTTCTTCACCGTATCATTTACATTTCCGTGCATAACCAGTACAAAGGTTAGTTTGCCTTTATCTATATGTTCTTGATCATCAAAGTAACTTAATACAAGTTCATTCAAATTATTTTGTTTGATACTTGAAGGTTTTAAATAATAAAATACATGACACTTTGTTTCATTGTCGTTTTCTTTATGAACTTCAAAATCTAAACAAGTTTCTTTATCTGTATCTTTTGTAGCTTGGACCATTGTAGAAATTTCGGACATTGTTGTGGTTTCGTGTGCAGATGTTTCATATCCTTGTTTTTTCAAATAGGAAATCAGTACTTTTCTTGATTTATAAATCTCTTGAACGGAACTACCTTTTTGGTTTTGAATACTCATGTTTCTATATATAAGTTATATCTAATATTTTATATCAATTTTTATTTTAAACATTATTCCATTTTTTTCACAACGATATTCGCTGTAGTATCATTTGTTTCTGTTTGTGGTGTTTTATTCTCTTCTTCTATTGTTTTTTCCAATTCATTGTTTGCGTTTTCTAGTTCGTTATTGGTTTCCACATGATAAGGAGGGCTATTGCTACCTTGTGGAAGAGGACTAGATGGTGTTTGAGGAGATGGAATATATGTATCATTTAATTCAATGGGTGGTGTGGTTATATTATCAACATTTTCACGAAGTGGTACTCGTAATAATACATTCCAATTTTCATATGGAAATTGTTTATTATCACCAATTGGACGAGGTTCAAGATGTTTAAAGTCTTTGGATAATTCTTGCGTATTATAGAACTGTACATCTATGTTATCTATAGACGTTTCGGTATATGGCGAACTTCCTAATGGCATCATATTTTGACTTTCACTTGTAGATATGTTATAATAGTAAAATGTATCGGTTGTTTGACTTTTAATATATACCCAATTTGGAGGTAATAAAAAGGATTCAGCTGGTACAGTATCTACTTTATTTGTTCCATCAAAGAAAAATGGTTTTCGGGTTTCATAATTCCATGAAATGGTCCATTGTTTTGGTATAGCTAAATAATAATACTCTGCATCTCTATCATTTAGTTCTATTACGACGTCAATTGGCAATCCATATTCTTTTCTTTGTAAATAATGTTCCATAATTGTATTCCAGTTGTTTGGATATTGATATTGAAGTAATGATTCTAATACTTTTGTTTCAATGAGTTCATTGGTACGGATCAATTCATTGTCCCATGCTTGTGGATAAAAAGTGGGTGGTTTTCCATTTGTATCTTGAATCATATAGGATTCACTTGGTTGATTATCTGCGTCCACGATGACCGAATAATACAATATATTTCCATTTTCTTCAAACTTTTTCCATAGTCCCAAATCTAATAATTCTTTTGGAGCGGGTTTTCTACTTTTCTTTTGAATCGTGATGGATTCTTTTGAAGCATTACTTTTCTTTTGATTTGTCTTTTCTTTTGATGTTATGATTTCGACTTCTTCTATTTTATTTACAATGTCGCTATACTTTAAAAGAGACGTTTTTTGACTTTGAATACTATTTTCCGTAATTAAACGCATTTGAACGTTCATTGCAGACAATTCATGTAATAATAATTTAAAACAATACGGTACTTCTACAATACTAAAATCCTTACCAAATTTTGTGATTATTTTAGAACGAACCACTTCTTTTCCATCCATGTCATATTCAATCGGTCCATCTATGATTGGGCTATAAAAATGTTTCGTTTCTGGATTGTATATGGCAATTGTTCCACTATGATTGCATATGGCTAATTTATAAGAATCACCTCTTTTCATCATGGATTCTTTTAAAAAGTAGGCACAACCATGGGCAATGACCCCATCCCGTTCCATTTCGCCAATGCGAAGACCCCCATCATTTGCCCGTCCATGATTTGTTTGACGAGTCATCAATTCACGCTTTCCTGTTGCCCGATAATTGATTTTATCTTTCACCATATGTTTTAAACGTAAATAATAGGTCGGTCCAATGAAAATAGAATGTTCTATCATTTCTCCTGTCATACCATTATACAAAAACTCATTTCCGGAACGATGCATATCATATTCGGTTAACAAGTTTCCAATTTTTTCTATTTTGTTTTTTTCGGTTGTAAAGGGAGTTGCATCCATGGAATGTCCAAGTGTTAACCCAAGTTTGCACATAATTGTTTCTACCAATTGACCGATTGTCATACGCGATGGAATTGCGTGAGGATTTATAATAATATCTGGTTTTATACCTTCTTTTGTAAATGGCATGTTTTCTTCAGGTATAACTTGACCGATGGTTCCTTTTTGCCCGCAACGAGAACAAAATTTATCTCCATAACTAGGAATGCGTTGTTCCCGAATACGTACTTTTGCAATACGTTTTCCTTCTTCTTCTTTTGTAATATATGACTTGTCTACATAACCTAATTGGCCTTTCTTCGGAAATACGGATATATCATTACGAACAGAAATATTTTCTTCATGAAAAGACACCATACCAATTAAGACCTTTTTATCATCCATGAGTGTATTTTCTTTGATTAATCCATATTTATCTAATTCGTTATAATCATAACCTGGTTTTAATTCAATGTTGTTTTCATCATTCATGTGTTTTATGATTGTATTTTTTTTAGACTCGCCTATTTCACTTGATTCTTCATGGGCTTCATACATATTATGATAAGTGGTATGAAATAGTCCACGTTGTACGGATCCTTCGTTAATCAAAACGGCATCTTCTACGTTATACGCATTATAACACATAATCGCAACAATTGTATTAAATCCGTGAGGATGCTTGTCTTCATGAATATATTTGGTCAAACGAGATTTTACAATGGGTTTTTCCCCATAATTCAATACAACACCCACCGTATCTATACGGCTTTGAAACTGACTATGGTATAAGGAAGCGGCTTGTTTGGATTGTCCGCAGCTAAATAAGTTACGAGGAAATTGATTGTGTTCTGGAAATATGACTTGACTACCCATGACACCAAACAACATACTTGGGTGAATTTCTACATGGGTATAGGAATATTTTCCATCTTTCTTGATTTCATTTGGATATTTACAAATATAAGTAGATTCTTCTTCATTTTTATCTACATAATCGATTATCGCTTTTTGATTGGAAGATTGAGAAAGTTCTTTCATCAACATATCCATGGATTTCTCAAAATACTCCCTTTTTCCTTGCCCTTCGCTATATTGAGTCCAAGTCATTTGATTCGCAATCATTTTTTTCATAAAAGCTTCGTCTTGAATATATTTTAGTTTTCCATTGTCTTCTAAATAAAGAACGGGTCGCATGAGCCTTCCTTCATCACTGAAAATATAGATGTATTTGTCTTTTATATCAAACAATATACTGATATCATTTGGAATATAATTCATACGACGAGAAGATAAAAATAGCTTTTTGAATAAAATCGGTTGGCTTGTAAAACCGATGATTTTGTTATTTACAAAAATTTTGGTATTATTGTGAATGATTTCTTTTGTAGCATTTACCAATGGTACACAATCTAACGCATATGTTTTCTTTTGTAAGGACACGGTTCCATTCATATTCTTAAACAACCATTGAATCAACTGCGTATCATCCATGCCTTGTGTAATTTCACACATGAATGCCATATGTTTGTGTAACCCAACGTTTCCACCGTCAGGAGTATCCACCGGATCTATGACCCCCCATTGAGATCCGTGTAGTTTATGAGGCCCCGTGATTTTAGAACTAGCATCAATGGATAAATTAATTTTTCTCAAATGAGATAAAGCAGAATTAAAAGACAAACGATTCAGGGGTTGAATCACCCCAATACGTTTTGTATGAGGATGAGCTCCCCAATTGCCCTTGAATGCTTTTTTGAATCCGTTATGAATGATTTTTTCTTGGAAAAACGAAATATGATTATCCATGATTAATTTGGAAAATTGTTCTAAATCAGAACCATAGACTAGTTCTCCCTTTTCTTCTTCATTATTGCTATTTTCACCGGCTTTTTGTAATTCCTTTTCTATGTATTTATTTTTATTTAAATTATATTCCATTTCAATATTTTTATGAAACTCCTTGTACATGATAATCGCATATTCACTAAATAATTGTTTCATAAGATTGCCGGTGGTTTCAACCCGTTTGAATTTAAAATGATCCCGATCTGTTGGTTTTTTTTCTTTATGAATCACTTTCAAAAGTTCCATTACCATGTATCCAATAAAATGTGATTTTTCCATGTAATTCATTTCTCCAATATGAGGAAGTAAATAATCACATAAAATAAAATGCGTATTGTTGCTATCTTTTCCTTTTGTAAACTCGCTAATATATTGAATCGCCTGTGATTGCGTATAAATACCACCACAATCAATCACGCTTGGACGTAATAATTCTAAATAATCTTCTTTTTCTTCCAAATTTCCTAAAATGCGTTCCATAATTTCTTTATCACTGCTTAACCCTAAGGCGCGAAACACAATAAAAAGAGGAATCGATTCTCTTACATTAGGTATAAATACACGAAAGTGTTCGTTATGAACCAAGTCCTTTTGCATTACCCGGCGAATGGCAAATGTACGTTTTGGCTTTGTTTCGTCAACCGATATAGATCGAATTTCCACACTATAATCGTGTAGGTCGTCTTTCACCTCTCTTATATAGATCATATTATTTGCAAATACTTCTTGGGGAACCACAACCTTTTCCTTTCCATCTATGATAAAATAACCACCATAATCGTGCTTACATTCACCAAAAGAATACATGGTTTCTGCACTAAATGAACTAAGAGTACATACTTTAGATTGGAGCATAATAGGGATTAATCCTAAATAATAGGATTTGATCTCTGTTTTTACTTTTTGGGGAAGGTCCGAAGGAGAAGAGCGATCTATAAATTCGATTTCAATATCACAGTGTAAACTGGAAGCATATGTTATATTACGAAGACGAGCTTCATTTGGATATAATAACTTCATTTGATCGTCTTCGTATATGGTGGGCTTACCAAAAAAGAGCTTGTTCATGTCTTTTCCCCCGAAATATAATTTCATTTGTAACCGGTCATTGTCTACGGAAAAAAGCATGGGATTTAAATCATTCAATACATGTTTTATTTCATGGTCGTAAAAACGATTATAGGATTCAATATGATGATGAACCAATGATTTTTTCTTAAAATATTGATCGATCATGTTGAAATGTATTTCTTCTAAAGACGGAGTAGTCATTGACATAAATGTATTAATATATATGATTATTAATAAATTTATATTGTTTTGACATTCAATTGTTATTTCATATTAATTCTTTTAAAACATTACATTTTCTTTTTGATCTTTTTAACAACTTTACTTATCTTTTTTTCATCTTTTTTCTTTATCTTCATGCCTTCTTGATAAGAGTCGGTTTTATATACAACCATCGCAAAAAAGACAAAAAATAAAACAAATGGAATGAGTACAATAAACCAAGACAGCTCTTTATAACCCGCTTTACACATTAAATCTAAAATAAACGTCCAAAATAAGATATAGATTGCGTTCAATACAAATATCAATAGTTTATTTCCTAGAGTACATCTAAATTGTCCGATACAAAACGTATTGTCATTACCTACCAGATTTTGAAATCCTACTAAAAGAAGTAGCACCAAGGAAATAAAAAAATATAATGAAGATGGAGTACACAATTTAGATAATTTGGGACTATACGAACATTTCTTTGTTTTCGCCATATACTATAGTAAAAGAAAATAGAATTATTCTACGCTTAATTTCGGACCGGTGACTAAATTGGGATCATTGGGTGGTACTGGAAATTGACTACTGTAATTTGGATTTGTTAACTCATTATCTACAGTACGTCCTGACAAAGGGGTCATTGCATTCTCTGCTTGATAGGCTCCCATGGAAAACAAATTACCCATTCCAGAAAACGGCCAAGAACCTCCTTTCATGGATTTTCTCCGTTTATTCTTTTGTTTTCTAGTATGTTTTTTAGTATGATTTCTTTTGTTTCTTTGTTTCCGTTTTATAACCTTTTTACGTTTATTTTGTTGTTTGTGTGTTTTCCGTTTATTGGTTTGTGATTTTAAACCCTTCATATATGTTATACAAAGATTTTAAAATATATCAACATGGGTTAACATATGACGACGACAACATTGTTTCTTTAATTCCAATTCGTCAAGAACTTCACCTTCTATGGATTTGTCTTTATATTCGTCGCTAAAATACTGGATGCTTGTGTTTTCTTTTTGCTGAACTTGTTTTCGCTTGGATACTTCATTGACATAATAAACATATTTATTGCCAATCACATTTCCACAAGTGAAACATTTTACAGGAATAATCATTCTTTCTTGTTATAAGAGATGATTATTTATATTCAATTTTTTTTAATATGAATTCATATTCCCCATTCATCAATTTTCGTTTTTCAAATCTTAGGTTTAATGCATGAATATGATCGTGACAAGTTTCGCATATCGATGCTAAATTCGCACAATGATTTTTATGGAAACTATTGTCAATATATTCTTGATCGTTTGCTTCTTTTTGATATTTTAAATGATGAATTTCGGTTGCTACATTTTTATGACAAAATTCACACATGTTTCGCAGTTTGCTAGGATTGTATTTACTGGTTTTCAATAGCAAAATATTATTCTTATTTTGAATATAACTATTACGTATTTCATAACATCGCTGTAAAAAGGGGTCTTGCATTTTCAGAGATTTACATACTTCTAGTCCATAAATACTTTCCCCTTGTCCGTCATGAATGGTACGATCATAATACAGTTCTTGTTTTTCGTGATCGAATTTTACTTTTAAATGCTTACATTGTATACTTGTCAACGCTTTCATTTCTTTCATTTGTTGTAATTCATGAAAGTGTGTTGCAAATATAAAACTACTTTGTCTTTCACACATGACTTCTAAACTGGAAATAAAAATAGACAAAGCACTATCGATTTCCGTCCCACTACACAACTCATCTCCTAAAATCAAACTACGTTTATTACAATCCTTCAAAATAACTCGCAATTCACTCATTTCTACTCCAAATGTGGAAAGTCCTTTGAATAAATTATCGTTACCTATAATCCTCGTAAATAAATAATGATATGGACTAAATACAAAAGATTCACACGGTACATATAATCCGCATTGTGCCATTATCACATTAATTCCAAGTGCTTTGATTAGACTCGTTTTACCAACGGAATTGGTTCCATAAAGCAATATTCCTTTTTGATTTTCTTCTTTTCCTAAACAAATATCATTAGGAACATAGGTTTCATTTGTATCAATCAATTCAATCAAAAGATGTCTCATTTTTTTCGCATCTACAAAGCTATAATCAGAATTTTGTACTTGTGGTCTGCATAAATTGTAGGATTTTGTTAAACCACATTTTGTGTTATAGACGTCAATTTGTCTTACACATTCAATAATAGAGATCAAATGATCAAAAAATTGTGTATAAATGTAGAATATGGATTCTTTATATGTACTCCTTAACACTTCTTGATATTGATGGTTTTCTTGTGTAATTGTACTCGTGAGTTCATCGATTTCTTTTGAACCTATGATATTGTCTTTTTTTGTTGTATTGGCTGAAAAGTAGAGTTCGCTTATGGGAAACACCATGGTGTTGGATTTCCCATTATAACTGGATACATAGGGTATTTCAATAGAATGAATACCCTTGCTTACATATTTTTCTTTGATTTGTTTTTCTAATGTTTTACAGCGTAATTTAGTACATAATAAGCAAATCTCTCCGCTGTTTGTTTGGTGCTTTTTAATGTAAGGAACTATATTCTTTTCCTTTTTATTAAAACAAGCTTCCAGTGTTTCTAGTATCACGTCTAGTTTGTTTTCACTTTCCATTTTCGTTTGTATTAAATGATCCAATTCTTCATTGACACCTCTGTGGAATATAGTTCCTTCTTGTATTTCAAATTTATCAAACTGCAAATGGTTCATTTGTTGACAAATGTCTAATTGAAATGTTTTTTTGATATAATCCGTAAAAGAGGTCCACTTTGTTTGTACTTCATTTAATTGAAAGAGACCCCAAATGCATTTGTCTTTTTTTTTATGAAATTGATTGGTAATTTTTTTCAATATAGTATGTGAATCATAAATATGATAAATATCGCAAGGATTTAATTTTTGAAGCTTCAGTTTGGTTAACATTTTTTCCAGGTCAGTTATTTTACCCAAATCTTGATCGAAATAAAACTCGCGTTGTAACATATGTTCTATAATATTGTATTGAGTTTCCAAAGTATCAATGTTATTGATGGGATGTAGTAAAATATCATGAAACAATCGCTTTCCCATTTTTGTTTTACATTGATTTAATACACCAATCACAGAACCGTATTTGTCTTCTTTTCCATAATCCCCATTGTGTTCAATGATATTCAATTGATACAACGAATGATTGGCACATACAAGGACATCATCCACTTGTTGTACGTGGGGTTCTTCTAAATTCTCCACCAAATTCACGTTATGTTGTTTGATAAAATTCAATAAGAAACAATAACTTTGATAGGCAATGGGTTTATCCATGCTATTTGCCTTGAAAATTTCCACATTCATTTTTGGAAAAAAAGACAAAATGATTTCGTTTTGATATACATGATTTTCACAACGATTGGCTTGGATTGAAAGCGTATGTTGATGATTGTTTAAATCAATCACGTGGCACTTTTTGCTTTTGATTTTTAAATATTGAACGATACCTTGAATAATATCTAAAGACACATTATGAATCAATACAAATTCAATGGGGTTATATATATTTAAAAAACTCTCTATGGTGTCATATGTCGTTGGATTATGATAATATTGTTCATGATGTTCACATAAAATAGATTTATGATTCATTAAATTGATGTTGCTCAATCCAAAGATATATTGTTCTTTATGAACCATTTTTACTTTTTGAATCCATATACAACTCATATTATTGGATAACACTTGAGATTGTTCTATAAATGTTGTACCTGGTGAATAAAT